>JACCDT010328818.1_pt1 | contig 17434 bp, 14 predicted proteins | sample 7446291 | NCBI WGS metagenome assembly JACCDT01 (sample SAMN15323446, study PRJNA562643) | freshwater metagenome | isolation source: river surface water | place: USA:Blue River Watershed | collected 2017-08-17 | reverse complement strand
GTTCGTGCCGATCTCCTGGGCAAGCCGAGCGTTGGCCGCTTGGTGGTGGCAAGCCTCGCGAGTGGCGCATCACAGGCTGCAGTGTTGAATGGCGCCCACGCCGATCAACTGGCAGACCGACTGGCTAACCACCTGAAGGATCTGAGGTCTGGAGCGGGCACCGCAGTTCGCCCTGAATTGCATCTGTTCATGGCGGCGCCATACAGCTTTGCGTTTTTCCTCGGCAGGCATATCAAGGTTTTGAAGCCAGTAACGTTGTACGAGTTCGACTTCGACGGCGAGCGTGGCGGCGGCTACGTCCCCTCGCTCACCATGGCTGCCGGTACCTAGAGCAGAAGTCCTGATCGATCTAGTGACGCAACTTATCCGGGGTTGAACGTGAGGAATATCGAGGGACTTCTCAGAGGCATGGCGTGCAAAGTTGAGCCGACGGCGACTCAGAAGAAGGCCGCAAGTGCCAGTCACAAGTACTTGCGTGAGCTTATGGACACGGGCGTCATCGATAACCGAATCCTCAGTAGGTTCTTGAGCGGTAGCTATGTCAGAGGCACCGCGGTGAATCCGCTGGGCGACGTGGACATCATCTTCTTGATCGATGAGTCCAAGTGGGAAACGGGGTTTTTTGCAACGCGGCCCAAACCCAGCGTTGTTCTTCGCTCGTTCGCGGACGCGGTTCGCTACCGCTACGAAAAGTCCTCAGCCTTTACGCAGCGTCGCTCCATTAGGTTGGAGCTTTCGCACATCGATATCGACTGCGTTCCGGCTATCGAGATACCGGGGAGCGACTACATCTGGGTCGGCGACCGCAAGGACGATGCCTGGATCAAGTCCTCGCCCCAGCTGCACCACACGGCGCTGACGAAGGCCAATCAGCTGTGCGATGGCTGGGCAGTGCCGGCAATAAAACTCTTGAAGGCATGGAACAGGTCACTGCCCGCAACGGCCCAAGTGCGCTCTTTCGTCATCGAAACCATCGCAGTTACAGCATTCACTGCAGCACCCCAGAAGACCCTGCAGGATTGCGTCTTGGGCTTCTTCGACTTCGTCGTGCAGTTCCGCAGCGACTTCCTTCAGATCGGGAATGCCAGGCTCGGCATCACCATCAGCGGAGTCTTTGGTATGACTGTTCCCGATCTCGCTCGGACCGGAGGCAATGTGGCGAGCGGCATCAGTGGGGACCATGCCACGAGTTTCATGGACAGGGCTAACCGAAGCCGCGAGCTACTGCAGGGCGGGCTGCACGCTCGAACCGAAGACAGCGCGGCAAAGCATGTATTTTCAGCACTTGGGTGGGCGTGAGGCGCTTTCCCTGACGACGAGCTCAGCGTCGTGTAAGTCGTTCTATCAAGCTAGAGCCAAGGCCTAAAAAACGACAGAACAGACGCTTGCACTGCCCAAGTCAGGTCCTGGAGGTGGCAGCCGCCATGTGGTCCCATGCTTGGATTGCCATCACCATCGCCAGCGTGTCCAGCTCGCAGTATCGAAGTAGGGCGCTCTCGATGCTTGCGCGGCGAATATCAGACAGATCCTCGAACTGGAGCCGAGCGTAGGCGGCCATTGCTGCGCCACCTTCCTTCAATTCCTCGGACAGGCCTTCATCGGCTGCATCGGTCTCATCGCGCGAAACGTCATCGAATACCGGAGGTAAAAGCGCGTACGGGTCCATCACTTGGCCATCGCGTTCCTGCCACCAGGCGATGGGCTCCACAAAGTTCAAGCTGACACCCTCGCCGCCGTAGTTCGCCTTACTGTAGGTTTCGCGCAGCGCGGTCGAACCATTCATCAGCGCTGGGAGCACTTTTTTCAGGGAGTTGCTGCCCTTTGTGGAGGGGTGGAAGTAGAACTTCTCTGCGATGTCGCAAAGGTCGACCATGGTCCTGAGCCCGTGAGCCTTCTCCTTAGGCGACACCGACCTAGACGTGATGGATTCGATGAAGCTCACCAGCGCGTCCTTGTCTGGGGGAGGCGCAGCCGACGCAAGCAACTCTTCACGCAGCTTGTTTAGCACGGTGTTCTCGTGCGCGGACCATCGAAAAATCGTCCCATCATCGTTGCTGAGGGCATCGCGTAGCGCACGGACGAAATCAATGTTCGGATCGACACCAGGTTTGGCACAGAGCCACTCACTCCGGTGCTCCACCCAGCCATCTTCGTGGACGACATGATGCGAAAACTGGAAGGCGGTGATCTCGTACGGATGCCGACCACTCGCGAAGGGGATTGCCACAGCGCTTGTCTCAAAGTCGATGCAATGCAAAGGGAACTTCCATCCAGCCCTTGCATTTAAATAGCCTTCGCCGTCGAAGTAGTATTCGCCGCCACCTGGCCATGCTGGCTGGCAGACGTACCACTGACGGTGCTTGCGCGTCATGCCGTCAACGCCTGGTTCTTCGCCGTCGAACTTCAAGTCATCCAGCTTTACCTGATTTGCCTTCAGTACTCCATGTTCGATGAGCTGGGTTTTTCCGTGGAAGTTCCAGAGGTCGAGGACCGTCGATCCTGTGAAGTCTGGCTCTCCCCAATTGAATGCCTGAGACCAGCACTCGTGGAAGCCGCTCTTGGGTTGCCCGGCTAACGGCCAGCTAGGCGCTTTGAACTGGCAGCCACCACAAACCGATGACGGAACGGGAAGGAGCGGCTTGTCCTGAGAGTAGGCAAAAGCGAACGCACCCACAGCGTCAGGGAAGGGACGCAGATCCGCCGGCCCGACTGCCAGAGTGCTTGACAGAATCATGTCGACCTGTCCGTCCACCGGCACCTTGACCAGCAGGTACTGGCCAAGGGATTCCGGCGTCGTGCCCGGCGTAACTTGGACCCTCAGGCGTCTTCCTTCCACGACCACCTTGAAGCGCTGATTGAGTCCATCGACTGTCGCGAATTGCTCTTTGTCGACAAGCATCAGGAATGCGCGAACCTGGTGACCAGGGAAAGCCGCCTCTGACACGTAGCGCTGAAAAGCCACGTCCTGCAGGTATGGCAGGAAGTCTGACTTCAACTGGCCCTTGGTTCCTTTGAAATCACCATCCTTCTTCGCGCTGTAGGACTTCGCTTTGACTTCAATAATTTCGATACGCGTTCCGCTCTTGCGCAAGATGTCGACGCGCACGAACAGAGTGTCGACAGCAATCGCAGCTTCAAAGATAGTGACTTCATCCTGCTGCAGGAGTTCAGCAGTCTTGGCGAGTGCGACCTGGTGGTCGAGTTCGTCTACACGGACGCCACCGGGATGAATTAGGCAGGCCAATTCACCAACCTGGTAGCCACCCTCGGCCAAGGCGGCCAGAAAACTGTCATCAAGCGATCGGTCGAGGTAGTCCTTCTTGCCCGTGTAGTAGAGCTTTCTTGGACATTCGGCGGCCAGCTTGAAGCGGGACTTAGTGAGGTACCTGACGGCTTGGTTCATAGGAAGATGGGATGCCGGAGTTCCAGGAGGGCCGTGCACCCGGCCTGTCTCGAATCGCCATGGCCGTCAGTTTTGACGATAGCGCTGGCGGATGGTGGTGCCACGCTACAAATAAGGAAGCCAAGGCCAGCGGGCAACTCATTCTTGTGAGTTCGCGATGGCTTGTCCATAGGAACTTTCGCTTGGTAGCGGACGCGTCGGGCTCCTGACATGCTCACGCTAAGCCATCAGAGCGCCGGCCTGAAGAAACGCAAAACGCTTGCGCTCCGTCCGAGATTGAGTCAGGTGAAGGGCTTGCCCCGACGCTTGAACAACCAAATTGGTGTTGCGAGTGGCTGGTTGGCTAAAAGTCCGAGAGTCTGACTCCATTCACCGATACAAGCTGGTCCAGCCGCAGCGTATCACCCGAACTCAAGGCCAGAAACTCAACGCCGCCGCGCGCGTACACGTCCCGAATTTCTGCGTTGATCCTGCGTGATTCGCCTTCGGTATTGAGGTATTCCACCTCGGCATTCGTATGCCTAGTCGCTAGAGATTCCAGCACATCGTGGAACTCGCAACTGATAGGTTTGTAGTCGCTCATGGCCGAGTCTCCTCAAAGCGTTGCACTTTTGGCAGCATGCTACTCGCAACGAGGTGGAAGGGTCCCACCAATGAATGAGCAGGGGGCCGTCATAGCGGGTCTGTCGCGAACTTACCCTTAGCCGGAGCGATCCCGTTTGAGAGCGGGGAGTGCTCGCTCTCTGTGAGAGCGGCCTGCCTGGGGAGGAAGCGGTGCTTCGAAATAGCCGGATCCAAGGCGTCCAATCAACGAACACTTGGTGCTCGGGCCGACGTGTCCGAGCAATAACCGCTCAACTCGAAGGCGGATTGGTCGCGAGAAGTTGGTCAAGCTCTCCATTGGCTTCGAGGTCAGCAAGGTCGTCGGAGCCACCGACATGCGTACCATTGATGAATATCTGCGGCACGGTGTCTCGGCCCGACGCTTCGGTCATGGCCTGTCGGTGAGCTGGGTTAGCATCAATGTCAAGTTCCTTCCATTGCACTCCTTTTTCCTTTAGGAGCGTCCTGGCCCGTCGGCAGTACGGGCACCAACCCGTCGTGTAGAGCAGTACATCAGGTTTCATATTGCATCTCCGATAATCAATGTTTAAGAATAAGCCTTGGCATCTCAGCCTAAGGAGAAGGTGAACGCCTTCGCGGTGGTATCGAATTCATCACTCTCATACCCGCGTGCGAGCTGAATGTGGAAAGCACGGTCTGTAGATGGATGCCATCGGCGCACAAAAGGGGTGTTCCAAACGTTGCGCGGCGTAGCGAAGGTCAATTGCGCGTCCTACCAGATCCAACCGCCCGCTTGCGCCACTGGCAAGCTCAGCCATAACGCTCTTCCCTGAACGGGTCACCGCGCATGTGGTAGCCGTGCAGCTCCCAGAACCCCGCTTCTTCCTCAGTCGTGAACTCAAGGCTACTCAGCCACTTGGCTGATTTCCAGAAATACAAGTGCGGCACCAACAGGCGTGCAGGTCCGCCGTGCTCGTGCGTCAGGGGTTTGTCGTCGAAGTGGGTGGCGACCATGGCGCGCCCTTGCGTCAAGTCCGCCAGCGGCAGGTTGGTGCTGTAGCCGTCCTGCGAATGTGCAAGCACCCAGGGGGTGGGTGCTTGCACGCCGGCTGCGGCGAGAAGGTCGTCCACTGTGACGCCACGCCATCGCGTGTCGAACTTGGACCAGGTGGTCACGCAGTGAATGTCGACCACCTGCTCGCTCTGCGGCAGAGCCTTGAATTCGGCCAGAGTCCATTGGGCCACCAGTCGCGGGCCGACTTTCATGGTCAGCACCCATTCGTCATCGCTGCGCGGGCGCGGTGAAGGCCCATGGGTCAGGACTGGGAAACCTTCAGTCAGAGACTGTCCCGGCGGCAAACGACCCCCGTGGTTGTCGACGCCGCGGTTTCGGCCAAGAAAAGATCGATTGATCGGCATCTTCGCTCCCTCTATTTAGTTCACCACCAAGAGCTTGCGGCGGTCGATGATGGTGGGCAGGAATTCCGTGACGGTGGGGTGCACTGGCAGTGCCTCACGCACCGTGCGCCAGGTGCCCTGGCTGGCCATCACCAGGCCAATGGATTGAATGATCTCGTCGGCCTGTATGCCCAGCATCGTGGCACCCAGGAACAGGCCGCTGTCTTCATCGATCAGCAGCTTGATCACGCCCACGGTTTCACTCTCTTCCTTCGCCCGGCTCACGTCCTTCATCGCGTGCACGGCCTGCGAAATACGTCGACCCTCTTTTTCCACTAGGCGCTTGGCCTCGGCTTCGTACAACCCCACGTGTGCCAGTGGTGGATCGGTGAACATGGCATAGATGCTGTTGCGCGCGTCGGCGCTACGCTGCCCGCCCGCGAGGTTCTCGGCCAGAACCTCCTGATCGTGGTAGCTGGTGTGGGTGAAGGCCCCGCGCTGGTTGATGTCTCCCAGCGCCCAGATGCCTGGTACGTCGGTCTCGAGCCGATCGTTGGTGGCGATGTAGCCACGCATGTTGGCCCTCAACCCCACACTATCCAGCCCCAGATCGTCGGTGTTGGGCGCGCGGCCGGTAGCCACCAGCAGGTGGCTGCCGCCAATGATGCGGCCGTCGGCCAGTTGAACACAGGTGCCGCCCTCGGTTTCCCCCGGTTTGACTGCCGCAATAGACACGCCGATGTAAACGTCGATGTCCTCGGCCTGCAGCATCTCGGTGACTGCAGCGGACACGTCGACGTCTTCCCGTCCCGTCAAGCGCGGCCCCGTCTCGATGATGGCGACCTTGCTGCCGAGGCGGCGAAAGATCTGCGCCATCTCAAGGCTTATGTACCCGCCTCCGATGATCACCAACTTGCGGGGCAGCTCGCGCAACGCCAACAGTCCCTCGCTATCAAGGTACGGGTTTTCTGCCAGACCCGGAATTGGCGGCACGGAGGGGCGCGTACCCGTGTTCAGGATGATTTGAGGCGCGCGCAAAATGTGTTCGCCCGCCCGCACCAGGAACTCGCCACCATCGCGACCCGTCAGCCGGCCGTGGGCCTTAATGATGCGCAGGCCCTGCAACCCGCCGAGCCAGCTCTCGAGTCCGGATCGCGCCTGGTCGACCCTATCTTGCATGCGTTGCATGGCGACGGCGAAGTCGACGTTCACCGTGCCCACATTCACTCCGAACTCGGCAGCGCGACGGGCCAGGTAGGCCACTCGCGCCGATTTGCGCAAAGTCTTGGTGGGTGTGCAGCCTCGGTTGACGCAGGTGCCGCCAAGGTCGCGGGCTTCCACCAGCGCGACATTGCGGCCGCGATCCACGAGCTTGGCCGCCAGAAACGGCCCTGCCTGCCCAGCACCGATAACGATAGTGTCGAAGTTCATCATGACTTGACCAACGCCGCAGCGTTCATGCAGTAGCGCAGGCCGCTGGGTTCGGGCCCATCGGGGAAAACATGGCCCAGGTGCGCGTCGCACACATTGCAGGTGGTCTCGATGCGCGTCATACCATGGCTCGAATCGTAGTGGTGCGCGATCAGCCCGGGCGCCAGCGCCTGCCTGAAGCTGGGCCAACCACTCTTGCTTCGGAACTTGCTAGAAGCGTCGAACAGTTCGGTACCGCAGCACACGCATCCATAAACACCGGGTTCGAACAAGGTACACATGGCCGAGCTGTGCGCAGGTTCGGTTCCCCTCTGTCGCGTGACGCGGTACTGCTCGGGCGTCAGGCGTTGACGCCACTGCTCGTCGTCGAGCTCGAGCCGCCGTGGCGGCGGTGGATTGTTGCCTTGCGCGTGCTGGATGACCTCTCGCCAGGTGATGGTTCCTGCATCTGGCGTGGGCACAGGTGGCGCCGACTCGGCGCGTTTGAGCTCGGCAATGAGTTTTTCGACGTCGATGCGGAAGTAGTTGTAAACCACCGCGCCACTGGGATCGACAAGGATGAACCAGGGTGTGCCGCCGTTGCGGTAGCGCTGCATCAGCACCGAACTGGCGCCCACGCGGCCGGCGCCGGCGTCGTGGCCGAACGGTATTGGCAGTGCGTATTTGCGTTGGTTCGCTGCCACCCGATCTACGGTGTTGGATTCAAAGTCCTCGAAAACCGTTTGCACCGCCACAAAGCTGACGAAGGGCGAACCGCGAAACGCCTCGACCACACGGACCAGCGAGGGAAAGCCGGTCACGTGGCAGCCTGGGCAGGCGTCCTGGAAACAGAAGATCAGCTTGAATGCCCCGCGCATCTTGTCCAGACCATAGTCGGCCAGGGGTTGGCCGGCTGCGTCGATCCATTGCGTCACGCCCAGTTCGGGCGCGGGTTCCCCCGTGATGCCTGCTTGTACGCTGTCTTCTTGCATGGTTGTTCCTCCAGGTGCGGTTGAGTAGTTGCGCTCGGGAATCCGCCGTTCAGGTGCCGCAGAAGGTACGGTAGTTCTCCGTCTGCTCTGCCGGTGCGGGCTCGGCTAACGAGCTGTCCGCCGGATGCTCGTCGAAAGGGTGTTCCAGCACCCGCAGCAGGCGCTCGAAAGGTGCCAAGTCATCGCGCTCCACGGCCGCCGCTAGCGCCGCTTCGACGTGATGGTTACGCGGGATGTAGATCGGATTGGCGCTCCGCAGGGCCGCCGCGAGTTCGTCCAGGTCTGTGCCTACCGCGTGGGTGCGCTCGCGCCAGCGCTTCAGCCAAAGTTCCAGCGCTGCGTCCGCCCCTCCGAACAGCGCGCGAAGCGGCGTGTCGTTGCCTTGGGCCGCGTCGGCCAGGCGGGCAAACGCGAGCGTGAAATCGATGCGGTACTGGCTCAGCAGCGTCAGGTAGTCGTCGGCCAGCGCGCGGTCGTCCCCACCGCTGCCGTCCAAGCCCAGCTTGAGCCGCAGGACGGACGTCCAATGAAAGTCGAAGCGTTCGGCAAATGCCTCTACAGCCGCGCCGGCGCGTTGGGCCGCAGACTCGGCATCGGCGTCGATCAGGGGCAGCAAAGCGTCGGCCAAGCGTGCCAAGTTCCACTGCGCAATCGCCGGCTGATTGCCATAGGCATAGCGGCCTGAGGTGTCGATTGAGCTGAATACGGCATTGGGGTCGAAGTGCTCCATGAAAGCGCAAGGGCCGTAGTCGATCGTTTCGCCGGAGATCGTCATGTTGTCAGTGTTCATGACGCCGTGGATGAAGCCCACGCCCATCCAGCGGGCGACCAACGAAGCCTGACGCTCGACCACCGCCTGCAGCAGACCCAAGTAGGTGTCGGGGGTGCCGGCCAGTGCTGCATCGTGACGCGTGATGGCGTAGTCGGCCAGCCGGCGCAGCAGGACCTCGTCGCCTCGGGCGGCGATGTACTCGAAGGTGCCTACACGCAAGTGGCTGGCTGCCACCCGCGTCAGGATGGCGCCAGGCAAGATCTGCGCGCGCTGTACGGTCGCGCCGGTGGCCACCGCGGCCAGCGCGCGCGTGGTGGGGATGCCTAGGGCATGCATGGCCTCGCCCATCAGGTACTCCCGCAGCACGGGTCCAAGTGCGGCCCTGCCGTCACCACGACGCGAGAACGGGGTTCGGCCCGATCCCTTCAGGGCGATGTCACGGCGCCGGCCGTGGCGGTCGATGAGTTCGCCCAGCAGCAGGGCGCGGCCATCGCCGAGCTGCGGCGAGAAGCCGCCGAACTGGTGCCCGGCATAGGCCTGCGCCAGCGGCTGCGCCTGGGCCGGCACGGCATTGCCGGCGAGCACGGCGAGGCCGCCGGCTGAGGACATTTCGTCGGCGTCCAGGCCGAGCTCGTCAGCCAAGTCGCGGTTCAGCCGCAGCAGCCGAGGCGCTGGCGAGCCTGCTGGGTTTGATCTCGCATACAGGCCCTCAAGATCGCGCGCGTAGCTGTTGTCGAATGGCATGTGCAGCGCTGTTGGCGATGCCGGGTCGCCGGGCTGATCGTTCGGGCCGGTCACGGTGGTTTGCAATTCAGTCTCCAAGTTCGGGGGTCGTTGGCAGTCGGCGTCACTCCGCCTGAGACACTTCGTCGGCGCGGCCGAAGTCCCGCAACAGGAGCTCATCATCGAGGTAGAAGTCGCTGTGAAGGACCTCCCCCAGCGGGTCGAAAACGATGAACCACGGTGTGCCGCGCGTCTCGAAATCCGCCATCAGGCTCGGATAGCGGTCCACGGCCGGGTCGTGGCCGAACGGGATAGCCAATCCGTAGCGCTGCTGCGTCTCGCTTAATCGATCGAATGTGTTTGTCTCGGCGGCCGTAAACACTGTTTGCACGGCCGCGAACCCGAAGCCTTGACCGGACAGTGCTTCCACTAGCGTCTTGAGTGTCGGAAATCCGTGGCTGTGAGAACCCGGACACCCGTGCTGGAAGCAAAAGATCACCTTGAACCCGTCTCCGAGATCGGCCAACTCGAGTGGCTGGCTCGGGTTCCCGTGCGCGTCGATCCACTGCGGAACTCGCAACTTAGGGGCGTTGAGGTGGAAGTGGTCGCTCGTCATGGAATCCTTGAATGAGAGTACGGACCCGGACCGTTCGCTGGTTGACCGGGGCAAGCGCTCATGCGACGGTGGTCACGCGCTTGGCAAGCCTGTGGGGATCGTGGATCTGAACGAAGAATTCCAGCAGCGCGCGAAAACTGGCATGGACCGGAGCGAACTCTGCTTCGAATGCCTCGGCGAGCGTGCCGCTACTACGGTTGGTGGCATTGGAAACGTCACCGCTGTAGCCGACGCATGTGCTGCTAGGCCCGGAAGCTTGCGCACCAAGCCCTGCATGCCCCGGAAACAACCTCCAGCGAGGACGGCAATTTCTTTCGAACTCATGTTGCGACTCCTTGCGGCCCGGACCATGCAATCGAATTCGCAAGCCGGGTTGCGGTTGATCGAACCCGTGCTACTGCAGGCGACGAGATGGCGTCGCCCACAGGCTGCATCCTTTGATTCTTTTCTCATTTGAACCGAAGGCCGGCACGACAAGACGCCGGCGCGTCTTGATAAATACTCCGTGCGTCCGATTCTGCCTTCGTGGCCGAGCTGAAGCTGGGCCTGCCCCTGCGCCACGAACGGTATGGGCAGATGCTCAGCCGGATTCGACGAGTTGCAGGACGGGCAGCGATGGCGATGCAGGTTGCACACGTCCGTCGGTTAACCAGCTGGCCTGACCGTCAGTTAGACCTTTCCGCGTGCACAGCACGGCACTGGGTACCGTTCCGGTGGCACTGGATGACAAGGGTGGACGGGGGTGCGCCGCGATAGCTCGTCTCGGTCGCCAACTCTAATGGGGACGAGGAGGGGCGCTCAAAAGGTCTGGACGTTGGGCGCCAAAAGTCGGACTATCCTGAGCGCCAGCGCCCCTACAGTTGGCATTCGTCGCATGCCATCGTGGATGAACCCACGACGATCGAGTAAATGCCGGCTTCGCAGGCTCGTGAGTCTGCGCGGTCTGGGCTCACCATGTCCCGCGCTACCTACCGCGCTGCCAAACTAGGCGGTATCCAGCGCGGCGGGCAAGACGCGGGCTCCATAGTGGCACAACGGACCAATTCGCCGCGTAATATTGAGCAAAGAGCGATTGCCTTGTCCCTAAACAACACGATGCAGGAGTCTTCAACATGGTCACACGCAAATTCATCGGGCGACGGCCCACTGCAGCCACTGCTGACCGCTTGCCGCCAGGGCAGTTCAAGACAGATGGTTTTCCTGTGCTCTCGAAAGGAACTACGCCTCGCATCGACATGGCCGCTTGGCAGTTCACTCTGAGCAACGGTCCTCGGCCCGTGAAAAGCTGGAGCTGGGACGAGTTCATGACGCTGCCGCGAACCGTGTGGGAGGGCGACATCCACTGCGTCACGACGTGGTCCAAGTTCGACACACGCTGGGAAGGTGTGACCATCGACGACCTGCTCGCTGATGCCGGCCTAGCGGCTCCCACACCCTGGCTGCTGGCGCTATCGCTAGACGACTACGACACCAACGTGCCTGTTGCCGATTTGCTCGGTGGCCGAGCCATGGTCGCGACGCATTTTGACGGCGAGCCTTTGGCGCCTGAACACGGCGGTCCGGCGCGCTTGCTGGTACCGCACCTGTACTTTTGGAAGAGCGCAAAGTGGATCAAAGGGCTCAAATTCACCGCGCGAGACGAAGCCGGTTTCTGGGAGCTACGTGGATATCACATGTACGGCGATCCCTGGCGAGAGCAACGTTATTCGAGCGATCGCTGATGACGACCGGTGAGCAAAACGACCCGTGGCGTGACGTCAAAATCGAGCGCATTGAGCAACTCACGCCACGCATCAAGAGCGTCTTTCTCGAACTACCAGCACTGACTTCGCACCGCGCGGGTCAGCACGTCAATGTACGGCTGACCGCTCCCGATGGTTATGCCGCGCAACGCAGCTATTCCATTGCATCGGTGCCAGGCGCAGATACCGTCGAGCTCATCATCGAGAAGCTCGACGATGGTGAGGTGTCACCTTTTTTCCATGACATCGCTGAGGCGGGCGAAAGTATCGAAGTACGTGGGCCGCTCGGTGGGCACTTCGTCTGGGGGCCGGCCGATGGCGGGCCGCTGTTGTTGATCGCGGGCGGTTCCGGCATCGCGCCGTTGATGGCGATGGTGCGCGCGTGGGCCGCAGACCTCACAGCGGTAGTGGCGCAGACGGTCGCCACGGTCGAAGTGCCGCAGGTGCCGATGCCCGTGCTGTTGGTCTGCTCCGCACGCACCCCGGCTGACCTACCTTTCCGTGCCGAGTTGCTCGCACTCGAAGCAGCTCGGTCCGACTTCACCTTCATCGCCGTGACTACGCGCGAGCCACCACCGCGGCCGACCGACCTGGGCCGACGGCTCGATGCTGCTGCCATCGCCAACGTGCTCGGCCGCTGGGACCACACACCTCGCCATGTCTACGTATGCGGCGCCAATCGGTTCGTCGAAGCCGTTGCCAACGGACTGGTCGATGCCGGCATACCTGCGGCCCGCATAAAAACTGAGCGGTACGGCGGCGCATAAACTTCGGGCTTCTCTTGGCGGCGCATCTCAATCATCCCACGGGGCTATTCGGCACTTTCATTGGCGGCGACCGGATCTCGTGATCGTCTGCCCACGGTACTGCGGGGAATTCGAGCAACTCAAGAACCACGAGCTGTGGTGGTCGAAGCCAGCTCAGCCTTTTCGTGGCGGAGTTCGGCAGGTCAGTGCCGATATTCACCTTCGTTGGCCACTACAAGCTTGGCGTCCTGTCCTGGCGTCCTGGCGTCCTGGTGCTCTAGGGTGCGAAGACCGATCGGCTTCAGCAGCGCGCTGCCGTCCTACGTCTGGATGTAAAGCTTCGGCAGAGGCGAGCGCATTCAATGCGAACGTTGAGCTCGCCGATGCTCTTGCGCACCGACGTCATTCTCTTCGACAGTGCGGCTCAGGCACGAGATCGGGCAGTTCAGAGGTGGCCATCAGGTGCGTTCCCAAGTGGTGCCGGCGGGGCTGTCCTTGACCACGACGCCCTGTTCGAGCAGGTCCGCCCGGATACGGTCGGCTTCCACAAAATCCTTGAACTGCTTGGCCGCAGCCCGCGCGGCGATGTGCTCCAGGATGGTCGTCTCGTTCAGCCCACCCGACGCGCCTGCCCTGCTTTGCAAGTAGGTCGCGGGATCGGTCTGCAGCAGACCGAGTGTCGCACCCAGCGCCTTGAGCAGACCCGCGACCGCAGGGTCTTTGCTGCGGTTGACCTCACCGGCCAGCTCAAACAGCACCGCCACCGCTTCTGGGGTGCCGAAGTCCTCGTCCATCGCCACGCGAAAACGCTGTGCGTGTGGCTGATTCCAGTCGATCTGGGCCACTGGCGCGGCCGGCGCCAGCGACAACGCGGTGTACAGGCGTTTGAGCGCGCCACGCGCGTCGTCCAGGTGCACGTCGCTGTAGTTCAGCGCGCTGCGGTAGTGCGCGCGCAGGATGAAGAAACGCACCGTTTCCGGGTCGTACTTGGTCAGCACCTCGCGGATGGTGAAGAAGTTGCCGAGGCTCTTGGACATCTTTTCGTTGTCCACACGCACCAAACCGTTGTGCATCCAGAGGCGCGCCAGGGGCTGGCCCGTGGCACCCTCGCTTTGGGCGATCTCGTTTTCGTGGTGGGGAAACTGCAGGTCGGCACCGCCGCCGTGGATGTCGAAGGTTTCACCCAGCGTGGCGCAGCTCATGGCCGAGCACTCGATGTGCCAGCCAGGGCGACCCGCACCGTAGTTGCTTTGCCACTGGGCCTCGGCCGGCTCGTCGGGCTTGGTCGATTTCCAGAGCACGAAATCGAGCGGGTCGTTTTTGTCTGCATCCACCGCCACACGCTCACCCGCACGCAGATCGTCAAGCGATTTGCCCGAGAGCTTGCCGTAGCCTTCGAAGCGGCGCACGGCATAGTTTACGTCGCCGCTTTCGGTGCGGTAAGCCAGACCTTTTTCCTCGAGACGGCCGATCAGCGCCAGCATCTGTGGCACGTACTGCGTCGCGCGCGGCTCGTGGGTGGGTCGCTCGATGCCCAGCGCATCGGCGTCCTGGTGCAGGGCATCCACCAAGCGATCGGTCAACGCGGAAATGGTCTCGTTATTTAGGATGGCGCGGGCAATGATCTTGTCGTCGATGTCGGTGATGTTTCTGACATAGGTCACGCGGTAGCCTGTGGCCTTGAGCCAGCGCTGCACGACATCGAATGCCAGCATGGAGCGCGCATGACCGAGATGGCACAGGTCGTACACCGTCATGCCGCAGACGTACATGCGCACATGACCGGGCTCGATGGGCTGGAACGCTTCCAGACGTCGCGTCAGCGTGTTGTAGATTTTCAGTGGCATGGAAGGGCGGCGAATGTGCTGGCGCGGCCATGGGAGCCGGATCCCCTCAGTTACTGTCCGTCAGTATATCCAGCCCGTCGTTCCACCCCTTGTTCAGCTTCGAGCCTTCAATCAACGTTTCACTGGCCCCGCCCATGTTTTGCGCGAAACAATATCTGCTCAGCGTCTATCTTTCCCGGCTGTCTCGCATCCCCGCAGCCCGATTGAACACAAGCGTGCCATCGTTGGCCGCTTTTGCATCCACTACGAAGTACCCGTGCCGCTCGAATTGGAACGCAGCACCGCCAAACTTCGCTACGGCCATTGACGGCTCAGCGAAGGCCGCGCATGTCACCAGGCTCTCTTTGTTTAGCTCGTCCAGCAATTCCCCGCTGCCAGGCTGTGGTGTGGCAAACAGCCGTTCATACAGACGCACCTCGACAGGCACTGCATCGGCAACCGCGACCCAGGTGATGTTGCCCTTCACCTTCACCGCATCCGCGCCGGGCGTGCCGCTCTTGGTATCGGGCACCAGCGTGGCCAGCACTTCGACCAGCTTGCCGCCGGCGTCGCGCGTGGCACCCGTGCATACGATGGTGTGGCCGTATTTCAGGCGAACCTTGTTGCCTGGGAACAAGCGGAAGAAGCCCTTGGGTTGCACGTCCTCGTAGTCGGTACGTTCGATCCACACTTCGCGGCCGATCTTGAAGCGTCGTAAGCCGCCTTCGGGGTCGCGCGGGTTCACAGGAGCGGTGCAGTCGTCGAGCAGGGCGTCGCTGCCCATCAACTCGGCCCAGTTGGTGATGACGAGCTTCACCGGGTCGAGCACGGCCATCGCTCGCGTGGCGATGGGGTCGAGCGTTTCGCGGAGCGCCGCTTCGAGGCTCGCGTAGTCTATCCAGCCACCGGTCTTGGTCACGCCGCTGCGTTCACAGAACAGCTTGAGCGCTTCGGGTGTGTAGCCGCGACGGCGGAGGCCCGCTAGGGTGGGCATTCGCGGGTCGTCCCAGCCATCGACGTGCCCATCTTCGACCAGTTGGCGCAGCTTGCGCTTGCTGGTAATCACATGCGTCACATTGAGCCGCGCGAATTCATATTGACGCGGATGCGGGCTGGCGATCAAGCCCCCTTCTGCCAAGCGGTAGAGTAGCCAGTCGTAGAACGGTCTCTGGTCTTCGAACTCCAACGTGGCAATCGAATGGGTGATCTGCTCCAACGCGTCCTCGATTGGATGTGCATAGGTGTACATGGGATAGATGCACCACTTATCGCCGGTGTTGTGGTGCGTAGCCCGGCGGATGCGATAAAGCGCCGGGTCGCGCATGTTGATGTTGGAGTTGGCCATGTCGATCTTCGCGCGCAGCGTAGCGGCGCCGTCTTCGAGCTCGCCATCGCGCATCTGCCGAAAGTACGCTAGATTCTCGGCGGGGCTACGTGCACGGAACGGGCTGTCAATGCCGGGCGTGTTGAAGTCGCCGCGCGTGGCGCGCATCTGGTCAGGCGTCTGCTCGTCCACGTAGGCGAGCCCGGCGCTGATCAGGTACTCGGCCGCCCGGTACATGAAGTCAAAGTAGTCGCTGGCGAAGTATTCATGCGGCTGCGTGGTGCCGGGCGCTTCGGGGCGATCGGCCAAGTAGGTCTCATAACCTAGCCACTTCACCGCGTCGCGGATGCTATCTACGTATTCCTGTTCTTCCTTCTCGGGGTTGGTGTCATCGAAGCGCAAGTGACACACGCCGCCGTATTCTTTGGCGAGCTCGAAATTGAGCCAGATGCTTTTGGCATGGCCAATGTGCAGGTAGCCGTTGGGTTCGGGAGGGAAGCGCGTGCGAACCTTGGCGGGGTCTTGCATGCCTTGCGCATGGTGTAGCGAGTCGCCGGGGCTGCCTCCCCATTTGCGTGCTGCATAGACCCCATGCTTAAGGAAGGTCTGCAAAACCTCCCTCCCGTTGAACTGGCAAACGGCGTGAAGTGAGGAGAAGATAGGGGCATGAACCAAATCACGCTGGGGCTGGACCCCCTCCACAAGAAGACGCGCAAGGAAGTGTTTCTTGAAGAGATGAACAAGGTCGTGCCATGGCATGCCCTGGTCGCGCTCATCCAGCCGCACGCCCGCGGAGCGCACCAGGCGCTCGGTGGACGCCCACCGTTTGCGGTGGAGACCATGCTGCGCATCCACTGCCTGCAGCTGTGGTGGAACCTGAGCGATCCGGCGATGGAAGAAGAGCTGCACGAGCGCCCCTTGTACCGCCGCTTTGTGGGCCTGGACGGCGCCGCGCGCCTGCCTGATGAGAGCACCATCCTGCGCTTTCGCCACCTGCTGGAGAAGCACCAGCTCGCCCCTCAGGTGCTGGGCACCATCAATGCCGGGCTGGCCCATCAGGGCTTGCTGCTCAAGACCGGGACCGTGGTGGACGCCACCATCATTGCCGCGCCCAGCTCGACCAAGAACAGCAGCGGTGAGCGTGACCCCGAGATGCACCAGACCAAGAAGGGCAACCAATGGCACTTCGGGATGAAGGCGCACATTGGTGTGGACGCCGATTCGGGCCTGGTGCACAGCGTGGTGGGCACGGCGGCCAACGTCAACGACGTGACACAAGCCGGCGCGCTGGTGCATGGAGAAGAGAGCGATGTGTTCGCTGACGCGGGCTACCAAGGTGTGGCCAAGCGCGAAGAGACGCAGGGCATCGAGGCGAACTGGCACGTGGCCATGCGCCCGGGCAAACGCAAGGCGCTGGACAAGAGCACACCCATGGGCGAGATCATGGACAAACTGGAGCAGGCCAAGGCGCGCATCCGGGCGAAGGTGGAACACCCGTTTCGCGTGATCAAGCAGCAGTTTGGTCATGCCAAGGTGCGCTACCGAGGTCTGGCCAAGAACACGGCGCGCCTCACGATGCTGTTTGCGCTGAGCAATCTGTGGATGGTGCGCAAACGACTTTTGAACATTGAGCGGGGATGAGTGCGCCCGCATCCCGGGCGATGCCCTGCGAGGCAGGTCAAAACGGCCGCAGAAGGCCGAAATCCGCCTTCAAAAACCATCGGTATCCGCCTTCCATGTCGTCATCTGAAAATCGACGACTCAGCTCACGCTGCGGCGGGGGTTATGCAGACCTTCCCTAGGCGCTTTGAACTGGCAGCCACCACAAACCGATGACGGAACGGGAAGGAGCGGCTTGTCCTGAGAGTAGGCAAAAGCGAACGCACCCACAGCGTCAGGGAAGGGACGCAGATCCGCC
>JACCDT011196109.1_pt1 | contig 17436 bp, 13 predicted proteins | sample 7446291 | NCBI WGS metagenome assembly JACCDT01 (sample SAMN15323446, study PRJNA562643) | freshwater metagenome | isolation source: river surface water | place: USA:Blue River Watershed | collected 2017-08-17 | reverse complement strand
GTATTGGCCGTGGCGGACTCCTTTACAGAGGACGACGCCAGACCACCACATTCGGCGCGGCATAGTGCCGGCATAGCGCGGTTGCCACTCGGGAGGCACAAGGCACCCGGCCACGAGTCCGCATAGTTTCCGACCGTCGCCCCGGGTCAGCTCGGCGAAGTCGCGCAGATGGGAGTGGCCCACGGTGGTGCTCATGTGGGTGGTTTTTACTAATTTAGAGGCGGAATTTTCACCGCTGACGGGGCGCCCCATGAGACCTGAAGCAATGATGTGGGAATAGACCACCCCATCGATTTCCGTTGGGACGGTGTAGGGAAAAACCTTCCAGCCGAATTCGCTGAATTTGAGATCTCGCATAGATATAGCTCCCTCCAATTGAGGGTTTTCATGAACAAAGCGGTCAATTCGGGCTTCGTGGTTCCCGGCGGTAAAGACAAGCTTAGGTTTATAGCGGGCGGATTTATTGATTTCGTCATGCAGGATCTCCAAGGCGTCGTTGGCGTGTTCAATGTCGCGGCGATAGAATTTGTTCCACGAGGAACCTGTGCCCCTGTCGTGGCTCGATAGGGAGTCGAGGTCGGCCCAATCGCCGATGTTGACAATGACTTCGGGTTGCCGCTCACGAATGAAGCGGCCTAGCCACTTAAGTCTATTGTTGTTTACTTTGGGGTGAGTATGGACGTCTGGGATAACGAGATGATCGCGCAAGGAAGAACTCCGGGCTGTTTATCACTCATTCCAGAGTATCACACGCGAATTTCCGCTCGCAACTATTTGTGGCGCGAAGGCGTGGTTACACGTTCTTTTGTATGGGTAAGTCCTGCATCCTGCAATCTACGCCCAAGCGGATCGTCATTTCCGAGCAGCAATAAATCCTTCTCCAGCCCCAGACAAAAGAGGACGCTGGCGTAAGCTCCGAGTGTGACGCTGCTATCGCCACTTTCGACCTTGCGCAAGGTAACGCGGTTCATGCCAGCCCGTTCGGCCAGCATGATCGTCGTAATTTTGCGGCGCAGCCGCGCCAGCTTGATATTCTCGCCCAGCGTTTTCAGGATATCTTCCAGCGCCGGAGCCAAGGGGGCTGTTTTTCGTGGCATCGCTATATCCTCCAATGGTTACTATTATATCCAATAGTAGTTAATAATGTATATAATAATATCCATTGAGGCAAGAGAAAAGGCTGACAGATTCCTGACAAATAGGGATTTATGCGGTGATTAGGCTTTAAAGGTTAAAACGGCCCAAGCCGCGGCGATAATAACGGCAGCCCATTTTGCGCCGCCTTGAGTCCACGAGCGGAAGCGCTCCAGTGAGGAGACGCGAGAGGAAATGCTGGAAATCTCATTGTCCTGCGATTTGACCCGTTCTTGCAAAATGGCGACGATGTCCATCTTGCCTTCGATGATGCCAATGGCACGCATGATATCGCCATGGGAAACGTGCACATGCTTATCTTCGAAAGTGCCCTCAACCATTATTCCTCTCCCCTCACAGTTTCACCTAATCCATGCGCCAAGCCATACGCAGATAGGCGTTGTAATAACCCATATTCGGCTTTCTTCTTTGCGGCATAACTTGAAGCATTCTCTACCTGATCTGCAGCTTTTAAGATTTCTTCAAAAGCTTGTGGATTTTCTATGAGAGTATCAATAGCTTGCATGTTTTTCTTATTTCGGAATTGTAGGGCTAAATCGGCGCTAAGATGGCGTCGAGCGGAAGGAGCAAATGGGTTGCCGGGGGTAATGGCTGTTAGGGCAGTTTTTAGGAAATTCCCTGCAGATTGCCCGGTAACTTCTTTTGCGGTTCTTAAATTGGGGCTAATATCCTCGATGGTCAAATTTCGCGAGCCTGTTTGTTCGGTAACAGTTAGGATTTTATATAAAGTTTCTAAGGTTTTCTTTTGTTTAGGCGTAAAATGTTTTTCCATGGCGTTTTGATAGGATTTTATTGCCACGCCTAAACGTTCTGAATTTATGGTTTGCGGCGTCAAACCGGCCTCATTTTTTATCGCATCCCATAGAAAGCGACGACCTGAGTTGTACATATCCGGATTATGTTTTAACATCTTAAAGAAATCTTCACGTGCGCCTGGATCCCTAAGAATTCTTTGACCGAAGATGGAAGCTTCTTCGCCATAGTTTTTATCGATAAGTTTGTATAGGGAGGTTTTTTGCAATGACTTTAATTGTTGATTTAAGGCAGCTTTTTGAGTAGAAATAGTATCCAAAGCTTTGATAGGGTCATCTAGGGATTTAGCAAAATCAGGCATCTCGGCGAGATTTTTACGGTATTTGGTTTTCCAGCCTTCAAAGACCTTAGCGACGTTAGCATTCGGATTTTTTGCGGCTTTTGTAAGTTCTTGATTGAGACTGTCAAGAGCGATTTTTTCTATTTCTTTAGTATCGCCAAAGAAGTTTTGAAAATCTTTAATTCCAGTAACTTCTCCGGCTTTCCAAAGTTTGTTTACGGCGTTTTCTGGATATATTTTCCGTAAATCTCCATTTGCGTCGACATCAGCAAAAGTCTTAATAGCAGGCTTTTTGAAGATATTAGAAACATTATCCCGATAGAATTCTCTAGCTTCGCGCCATTTTGTGCCAAAATCCGGGTTATCAGGAAATACTGATTTTTCAACAGCATCGTCAAAGGCGTTTAATGCCTTAGTATAAATTCTAAATTCATCGGTTCCTGCCTGGCCTGACTTCATTAATTTATTTAAGTGACCTGACAAAATACGGCGTCTTGTTTGCAATTCTGAGGCAGAATAACGGCCGCCGCCTCCAAACTTAATGCGGTTTTCTGGATTCTTACCATAGATTCGTAATTCTTTTTGGAGTTGCTGCAAAGGCGCATCATCCATAGCAGCTTTGCCTTTCCGAAATTCTTTCAACTCTTTAATGACTTCTTTCCATTGAGGATTGTCGTTCAGAGGGGTGAGGTCAGTTTTATATTTAGAAGATCCCGCCCCAACAAATTTCTTATGGGCTTCTTCGCCTAAGAATTCTCTTTTAGAGATAATTTTATCTTTTAAAGATTCTCCTAACTCATCCCGTTTCGCCATAGGAACTTGCCCCTCAATAGATTCCTTTAATTGTCTTTCTGAAAGGGCAATCGAGGATTCTAAATCAGTTTGTTTTGCGTATATCTGTTCTCTAGCATGGTTGATAGGATCGAAATCCGCAGATTGACGCGGCGCTGTATTTTCAAAAGAATCAAAAATTTCTTTCCGTAAAGCTGTTTGAGCGGCAGTTTCCTCTGCGAGTTCTTCAGGGCTCATTGCGGTAACTCGAGCGTTATAAATCTCAACAGGGAAATTTTTTGAAACTCCTTCACCAACTTCAGAAGGCATCGCCATGACTTGAAAAGGATTTGCTTTTGTAATCCCCACATCTGCGAGATCTTGCTGTGAAGCCCGAAATTCATCTAAATTAAACTGACCAGATTTTAGGTAAGGTTTTATGAAATTAGCGCCTCTTTTTGCTAACAACTCAGGCGGAATTGCTGGGGGTTCATTGCCTTGCAGCCAATGATAACCTTTAGAAGCCCAATCTTTTCCCCCTTCGAAGATATTTTTTATTAAAGAATTATCTCCTAAATCCTGCAACTTGCTGGTGCCGAATTCTAACCCAGAACGACCTAAGCCTAAACTTTTTTCCAAAGCCATTTGCGGTCCGACTCCACCCACGACAGAACCTGTCAAAAATGCGAGAGGCTTATAAGGCTCAGACACAGATTCTTCAGCTTCCTTGCCGATAACGTTTGCGATACCTGCTACGCCCGCGTCCATAGCTAGATTCCCTATCGATTTACTTGTAGAAGGTTGGCCCAAATAACGTTCAAAAGCCGCTATAGGAATAGATTTAAGTGCGTTTTCTGCGGCGCGTAAATTGCCTGGCTTCGTGGAATATTGAAGTCCTTGGCCCATTTTAGCTAAAATTCCGGCGCCTGTAGTAGCATCTCCAACACCCTGCCCGAAGTAACGGCCCATTTGACCCTCTGCGGTTTGAGGTTCCGGCGGTTCACTACCGCCCATGGCTTTTCGTAAAGCTTCCAATGCTGTTTTTACAGGATAGCGGGATCTTTTGAAAGTTTCAGGCGTAAGAAATTCTGGATCTATTTTTCCCGCTAAAGTAGTCATCGCTCCCGCGGGTGTGCCGATAATGAAGTCCGGCAAACCTGAAATGCTTTCAATGACACCTTGACCTGTTTGAGCCAAAAAGGAATCATCTATAGGCAGACCATCTTTTTGGACGAGGCCAAGATCTTTTAAGTAACCTTTGCGGCCCTCGATGTCGAGTTCGGCCAAGTCCGCCCGGATGGCAGCTTGATCTTCAGGTAAAAGGTCGGACCAATTGCGCGCCATTTACTTGCCACCTTTTTTATACTTCTCGAAAGCCTTTTTCCGCTCAGCATCGATGCTTCCTGTGGCTGTACCGCGGAGTTTTTCTTCCCAGTCTGGGCCGCCGAGAGAATCGATAAGGAGTTTTCTCTTTTTCGGATATTTGTCGAGGGTGGTCAATTTCGATTTAATGATACCGATGGAATTTTCTAATTGTTGTTCGAGGGTGGCTTTGACATCTGTACCAGTTTTTGCCCAATATTCCCAAGCACCTGAGCCTTCAGGTAAATCGCCGGCAAGGGCATTGCGGATGTCTTTGCCTGTGCGCGAATCTTCCTTCGCCGCAGAGAGTAACTTGCCGCGTAAGGAACCGAGTTTCTTGCGGAATTCCGTACCTTTGTCTGGTTCTCTATCGAGAACGTAATTCAGGGAGCCTTTAAAAGTTTGAGCTAATACGCTAGGTAGGCCGAATTGACCCTTGAGGCTGACTTCGCCTTTACGAAGGGTATCGCGCAATTCGGCAACTTCCGCTGCATAAGATTTAAGCTTTGGAAGTGATTCGGCAATGTCAGAGACATCGGTTTTGGTCAGGAGAGTTTGGGCGTTTTGAGTATTCGGGCTTGCGGCCAGAGCCTCTACGATATTTGCATTCGGGTTTTTGCCGATATAAATTTCGACGTCATTTAGAATTGGGGAAATGTCTGCGTCGTCAGGGACGCCATAATTCTTTTGCAACAGCTTTGTTACCATTTCAGCATCCCCGGCACCTAACTTATAAGGCTCATCAATGGCCACATCTTCGACTTCTGTAGGTCCAGGAGGAATTCCGGGGATAGTGGATGCAGGTTCTTGCGTAGATGATCCCATTGTCGGCATATCAGGTGTCGACGGATTGGATGTAGGAGCGGCGGCAGTGAAGGCCTGTAGTTGTCTTTCGAGTTCGCGGGCTTCGATGGTTTTGCCTTGCGCGCGTAAATTGGCAATTTTGGCTTGAGCTTGACGGATAGCTTGTTGCCGCTGGCGATCTTGAATGAGTTTAGTTTGGAATTCGGCTTTGCGCATCGCCACGTCGGCTTCACGATCTTGACCATAAAGCTTTACTGCAAGTTCCCGCTCTTCGTCTTTTTTCTTCGATAATGAAGTTCCTGTAGCTAATCCCGCTTCGCCCACAGCGCCCAAGAGATTGGGATTGCGGCTGGCCATAAGGGCAAGTCCGAGAGTGACCCAAGGGGAGCCTTGTTTGTCGCTGGATTTATCGCCGGCAAGCAGTTTTGCGAGTGCCTGGGCCTTTGCGAATTTCGCCTTTTCACCAGCAAGGTTGAAACCGTCATCAGCGCCCCGGCTCGGATATGAAATCGACGCAGGATTGGTAACGTCTAAATTCAAAGGGATTTGTTCCTCGGCGGAGGCCATCAAAAGGGGGTTATCCCCGTCTAAGTCGAGGCCTTGCGGTTCTGAGCCGAGCATATCGGCGTTGAACATTTGCGCCAGGATATCTTCTACTTCTGCCATTTAGTTCAACCAAGGCAAGTTGTTAAAGAATTGAGCTCCCGAAGGGACTGGAGCACGTTGATCTGCTTGCCATCCGCCCCCGCCGAAAAATCCTTGATCGTACAGGCCGTAGCCGACGGCGCCAAGGCCAAGCATTTGCGAAAGTGGATTGCCGCTATTTGGTGTTTGCGTTGTATTTTGAGAGCTTTGACCACCCGCCGCGCGAGATAGAAGGTCGATAAAGCTTTGACCTTGCTGCATCGGGAAGCCTTGCTGGCGCTGAAAGTCTTGGTAAGCAAGATCGAGATTCGATTGTCCCATTCCGCGTTGAAGCTGGCCTTGGCTGAAGAGGCCTTGTTGCGATTGGCCGAAGAGATTGGCGAAGGCCGCACCCGATTGAAGGGCACGATTGAGAGTGTTGCCATATTCATCCGAGAGGAATTGACCCTGTTGACGGGAAATTTGTTCTTGGTTGTCACGAAGGGCTCTAGCAGTAATGTCGCCTTCAACACTCGAGCCGGACTGGCCGGCGGCGATAAAGTTGCGCTGGACTTGCGGGAGGACATTTTCAGTGAGATTGCGGTTTCCATAGTAGGAAATGTTGTTGAGGACATTTTCCTTGTAGGGATTCATCATCTGCTGAATCATCTCTGGATTCAAACCTGCGCCCGCCCCGAAGAGCGATGCTGCGGCATTAGGATTGACACTCTGAGCGAATTGCCGCCCCTGGCCGAAACCGTACATTTCGTCGCCGGAGAATGGCGCTATGCGCGCGCCCGGATAAGGATAATAAGGCTCGTTATAGTAAGGCTCTTGACGGCCGATTTGCCGCTGCATAGGCTGCTGAATATAAGAAGGCAATTGCATCGTCGTTTGCGATGAACCGCCTCCACCACCGCCGAATAGACCACTCACTGCACTGCCGGCTACGGCACTCCCAATAGCTTCAGGCATAAGCTGCCTCCTCTCCCCTCAATACAAAGTATCCGCCGATGGCCTTGAAGCCAAATCGTTCTAATAATCTATTCTTAGCGGATACTCGTTCGAAATTGTTAATGGACATTGAAAAATTTGTACCGTTCAGAAGCGCGAAATCTGTAGCCGCCTTGAGCAACTTGAAAGCCGCGCGGGTGTGGCGCGCATCGTTGCGGACGTAAAACCATTCGCCCTTGAAGAATTTCTTCTTCGAGAAAAAAGCTTTGCCCCAACCGACGACGAGAACGCCTAAATCTTCTTGATGGCCTTCGGCGTCTTTTTGCGAGTAGATGAACACGACGTCTTGCTGGAGCCACTTCGTCAATGAGTCCATAGCATCGCCATCATCCCATCCGAAAAATTCATTGCTGGACTCATTCATTTCGGCACCATGCTTGCGCATCAATTCCCACAAAGTGGTAAAGTCTTCCATTGTGCCTAAACGGATCATTACGCGCCCCGCTTCAGAATTTGCACAGCCATATCGAGAATCTCGCCACCCTCTTTCGGATTACCATCGCCAAGGATGTGGGTGATTTCCGCGGGCAGCACATATTCATTATTCGATAGGCGCGCCAAAATGGAGTCGCTCTTTGGACCGCCGGGACCTGTAACGTGACCGCCGGAAGCATAATTGACCCTGCCGCCGCAGGCAAATCCCTTTGGAATTTGAGCGCCCATTTGACCCATTTGAGGGTTATCGAGGTTTTGCATCATAATTTGTTGAATTTGACGGAGGCGCTGGGCTTCCATCTTGTCGCCGCGTTGCTCTGCGCCCATGATCGCGGCATCGAGTAAGGCGCCTGGATCTTGTGGATCGATGCGCATTGAATCTGGAGTATAATCTTGCATGAAGTCCTGAACGCGCCCACCTTCGGCGTAGCCTTTGTCTTTACGAATCGGGTATTTAGCTTCCTTATTATTTTTATATTGTAATGCGTTATAATATACTTTAGCAACTTCTGGGGGTAACGGACCCTCTTTTAACATCTTTCGCACAACAGGCATGAAATCGCCGTAGGACGATTCTAAATCATATGGCCAATAACCCCTTTTTTCCTCGCCGAGGTCTTTGTATGTATTGGGATCGTGTATCCAGCTTAAAGAATCCATATAATCTAAGTACTCTTGGGGAATTGACACTATAGACTGTTCATCTAGTTTTCTGAGGGTTTCTCTATACTTATCTAGTAAGGGTAAGGGGTTCTTATCAATAACGCGGCCGCCTTCGGCGTAGCCTTGTAGGAAGCTATAGGGCTTGTAACCGTAGAAGTAGCCTTCATCGACTTGTGGATTGCGATTCTGAACTTGGAAGTTTTTGGCGTCTTGGCCACCGGTGAACATGTGATTCCATTCAGGACCAAAGCCGTAGGTGAATGGATTGCCTCTGTTGGCAACGACGGTGCGTTCGCCCTCGGGGATATCGGCCAAATTGCGGCCATACGCATCTGTAGTAGCGCCGCCGAAGTCAACGGGATTCGGTGAGCCGCTGCCTGTGGAAACTTCATTGGCGCCTAAAATCCGGCTCAGGAGCTCTAATTTAGCCCCAGAATCGCCGAAGCTATTCGGCACAGCGCCGCCATCGTCAATGCGTCCGCGGAAGGCCTGCGTTATCAAATCGGAGGGATTACCACCACCAAGACGCTCGAAATAACTTTGGATGCCCGCGGTGTCAACACCATCGGAGAAGTTGCCGCCCATGAGGGCGCTATAAACATTGTTGGGATCACGGCCAAAAACCGCACTCATAATCTTACCCAAATCTACTCGACCGCCAGAAGCATAACCCGGAAGTTGTCCTCCTTGCGGAGCTTGCTGGATATTTGGCCCACTCGCGATGCTCGTGGGAGATGGGGAAATACTCGAAAATCCGCCCGCCCCGGGGCCGGGACCTGCCATGGCGCCGAAGGGGTTGGCTTGAGGTTGGGCTTGGGCTTGAGGGGTTGGGCGGCCGGGAAAGCCTTGCATCACACCCATTTGTCCACCCATTTGGGGTTGTTGTGGTATATTGGTGCCGAGGATTTGGCGCGCGGAAGCGACGATACGGTGCGAGCGCGGTGCCATTTGGTTCGCAAGGGTGGATTTTTCCGAATCGGAAAAGGCCTTGGCGATAATGGATATGGGATTTTTTGCGTCTATCATGTTGATTTCGTTGTTAAATCTGCTGATTTAGCAGAAAAGTGAAGTCGCGCGCGTATTCTTGCCAGCTACTATAATTATACGGGTTTGGCCAGCGAAAGTCAATAAAACTAGGCCGCACCAAAACGTCCGAAAACCAGTCCGCCCACTGCTCTGACTTTTCTGGATCTAGTGGGATCGTGGGCATATCGTCGTCCGGAAAAATACGGATGACAACGTTGGCCCAGCCGGCAAAATCGAAAAATGCTGGATCGGGTGGCTGGAAATTGGCCATTAACCGCCGCCTCCGGGGGCTTGCCTTCCGTCGCGAGGCGAGAAGTGTATGATAGGCGTGCCAAGGGTCCAGTTTCCTCCGGCCGTATTGCTCGTTAAGCGGAATTTCCATAGCCTTCCTTGTGTTATGAAGTCTTCTTTGACAGAGCTTGAAGTCATCGTGCGCGTTAAAAGTAACTCAGAATTGCTTCGTGGGTAGTATTTGCTATAGATATTGAGAGTCATATCGCCGGTTTGAATGAGATCGGGCTCGAAGCGCCACGCCGACGTCCATCTATCGATGCCTTGTTCGGGGAAATTGACTAAGTTCGATTCGATGAAGGAATTGATAGGGGCTGTGGATACTCCGGCCGAATTGTAAACGTCAGTGCCATATTCGTGTTGCCACAGTGTGGATGGGTTTTGTGAGTCGGTTTTTAAAGGATAGCGAAAGACGCGGGGGCTGAAGCCGGCGGAACGAGATACAGTATAGTCGTACCAAACCGGAGCGCCTGTTTTTTGGGTTTCGTAGACATTGAAGACGATGGCGTGATTGCATTCCTCAGAATCTCCGGTTGGGTAGTGCCAGACAATTTCTCCGAATTGGGGATTGACTTCAGCCCAAATGGCTTGGGCGCGGGCACGATTGACGTTATCGAAGAAGAATTGCTTGTTGACATCATTAGGAACGTTGGCTACGCGGCCATCGTAAACATAGAAGTCGTTGACACCAATCCAGTAATAGCGGCCGTTAAACTCGATAACGCTGCGGGAGGAGAGGATGGAAATTTGATCGTCGATGGTTCTAAAGACGAAGTCGGGGCTGCCTGCGACATTGAATGTACACAAGATGAGGGAATCGAGGGACCAGAAGATGCCCGCAGGCCCCGAGCCAGCTTGGATGGGGAGTCCGGCGACGACTTTTGAACCGGCGACACGAGCCGTCGAATATGTGCCGGCGGGGTCGTTGGCAGGGGACCAACCGATGATGCCATTGTTGCCGAAGTAGAAAACGAAGGGCTGAAGAATGACCACGCCGCCATCTGTAGAGGTGCCTGTGGTCGCGAGGGGAGAGGTGCCAGTTACGTCGCCGTAATAGATGGGTGTTGGAAGTCCCGCGCCGATGTCTTCTAAGTTGGCACATGCGTGCGCGACGATGGATGTGGCGGCGCTGCTAGTATTGAAAAGAGTTCCCGATGTCCAGGTGTTGAGGTCGTTGGTGGCGAAGCCCACAGGGGTTCTGTTGGTAATAGAGGATGTCGCGCCGTTGGCATCTATGGTGACACGATCTATAGTGGTGCCGTTGAAGGAGTGGAGATAGCCACCCGTGGCGACGCCGTCGGAACCCCAGAAGAGATTCAACTCGCGTGGAATGGGATTGAGGACTGTGGTACAAGCACGGTAACCTGGCATCTTTTGAGGCCGGCCGCGATAGAATCTGACCCATTCGCCGTCATTCCAAGCTTTAGTTTCAAGTTCGGTACCGTCACGCTGAATGCCTGGTAGAGCTTCGAAGGGAACGGGTTTGGCTTGGCCGACCATTATAGAACTCCTAAAACGTTGGCTTGGACAGCGGATGTGCCGCCGGAGAGCTTGGTTACGGTAACTTTCTCAGGGAAGCCGAGATCAGATTTGTAGTCACTTGTCGGCATGATGCGCCACTCCGTGGGTCCGCCGAATTGCTCGAGAACTTGAACGCGCCGCTTATATTGGTCTGATTCGGTGACATCGGGAGTCAGAATGGTTATCGTGCCGCCTGTGGTTAGCGCGGCGGAAGAGCCGGAATATGGAATTACTGTGGCCACACCCGCGACGAACTTGTCTGAGGTTATTGTGCCGTTGGTGATGTGGGAGCCCGTAATACCTAGAGGTTTTACTTGGACGATGTCTGAGGCGATTTCTATGGTTGAATCGTCAACGTTGACGTCAAGGGGATTCTGACCTGTGCCGCTAAGGCCGTCTCCAGCGAGGGCTGTGGCGTTGGTATTGAGTGTTTCGCCGATGGCCTGAAGACCGAAACCGGCAAGATCGGAGACGATGACGGGCGAAATAGGATCAATTTCAACGGAGACCCATTCTTTTGAAAAGTCGATGTAGCAATAATATGTTTTGCCGGCCGCGATGGAGAATGGAGCGCTAGTGACCGGATCAAGATTGAAAGCTGTGGCGCCGGTGTTGATGACAAAGAGATCGACGCCATTATTGGGGATGGTGGGATTGGGTAGAATGAAATCTAAATTAGGGAGGGTGGCGTTGATTTCTTGAACGCGGCGGAACCAAATAGGAAGTTGATAATCTGCGGTAAGCGTGTGGGTTTCGTAACCGTTTTGGACTACGATTTTGAGAATGCCTGTGGGCTGGAGAGTGGTATATGTTTCTGGCATTACGTCGGATACAATACAGTGACTTCAATGTTGTCGGGACCCGCGCCGAGTTTGGTGACTACGACATTGGTTTCGGATTCTAGGTTGACTTTATACTCTGAGGGCGGTTGAACGAGCCATTCCGAGCGGGAAGTGTAAGTGAAGGTGAGTTGGTCGACTTCAGAACTTACAGCGTCGAAATTGATGGCGAGGTTTATAGTAGAATCGCCGCTTTTGGTCCAACCGAAGGAGTTCCAGTTTGTATCTGTTAATGTGGTATAAGTTAGTCCAGGAATGCGGTTTTTTTGTATCGCAAAAGCTTGAGTTAAAGCCCCTCTCTGAGAATTTGGAGTAGCAGCAACCCATGCGTCTGCCGCGTTCTTATAATACCAAGTGCCATTAACGCCTCCTGTGACAGAAGCCAGATTGGAGGCTATAGAACGATAAGCGCCTGTACCATAATCCCAAACACGCCATTCCGAACGACCGTCAAAGGAGAAGGCGTATACTGGAGAAAAATCACCCCATTTAAACACCTCTCCCCTCGAGTAGCCGAGGCTCGGGTATCCAGTTAAGAAAACATTCTCTCCGTCCACTGCTAAGTTGAAGCGCAGGGCATTGGGGGTGGTGACAAGAGCCATGTTATCAGGAGCTATGGCTTTGCCACTTACCGTGACCACATCACCATTAATCTTGACCATGTAAAGACTTGGAATTGCGGCATTAGAATCTGAACCAAGAACCACGGAAGAATTTACCGTTCTAACGGCCATAATATTGCTGACACTGGCGTAAGTATTTTCCGCTCCCACTGTTACCGTAGTGCCAGAGACAGTTAGAACTCGGAAACGTGTGGTGGTGGCACTTCCACTATAGCCGTAACTGATAAGAACTTGGTTCGTTGTTAAAGCGTCGCTAAAAAGAGCGTCCGACGCTGGATTGTTAGCGCCATCGATACTGGCTGGACTTCCAAGGGAAAGAGTGTCGGCTGCTGTATTGATGGTAGCCACAACGGCGTTGAAGTTATTGGATGTCGCATTCCCGTAGGTGATAACGGCTTTGGCGGTGTCGACACGGTCGCAAGTAACTTCTGCCGTTGTGGTAGTAACAACATCGGTAATGGCGCCAGCGGTGATAACGGTGCCAGAAATATCGAGAACCCTGGCTTGAATTTTTCCAGTATTATCAATAGAAGCGCAGTAAAGAACGTGGTTGGCGTCGATAACGGCCGCAGAAACATTCCCAGGAGCCACAGAGGTGATATTGTATGTAGAACTAACGGCCAAAGAGTCTGAAACATTGGATACTATAGCTGCGTGGCCTATTGCACCAGATGTCCAAGATAAAATAGCTTGGGTACTATTAATAGGCAGGACAAGGGTATTGGAAGAGGATGCGGAATCAATGGTTAGCGTGGAAAGCACGGTTAGTGTAGTGCCGGACAAACCTACTAGGTAGGCTTTAGCTCTGTTGGAATCACCATCGTCTTGATAGAAGACTATGAATCGATTTGTACTGAGAGTAGCTACAGAACAACGAAATATTGTGGAACTTGTGGCCGCCAAGGGTTGGCCCGCTATCAAATTATACAAACTAGTAAGTGAAGCAGGATTTCCTCGACCTATAACGTAAGATGCTGTGTTCCTTTTGACTCGACTCGTCGCCGTTAACGTTGACAACGAATCAATGTCTTCCCAAGAGGAGGAATCAACTTGGGAGGTATCACTAGTGATTAGAAGTTCCGCGCCATTGTTCGCTTCACACCCCGTCGCCAAGTTGAGATTTGTGAAAGCGGGCTTTTCCAAGCTCCAATTTCCTTGCGTGATAACCGCACCAGAAGCAAAATCAACATAAGCTGTTTGCGCTTGAACGACGACGCCAAAGTTAAAATAAAGATCTTGAACAGTAAATGTTGCGCCGGCGGTTTCACGCATTCTATAATAACGGAGCGCCGTTGGAGTGCCGATGTCGAACCAATAAATTTGCGAAGCGTTTAAGATGCCGGTGAATGTTTGAGTGACTACAGGCGCGGTAAAAGCGGCATCTGTGGCGGCTTCGAAGGATAGGGTGTAAAGTCCCGTGATATTTACACGAATTCCTACCATACGTACAGTTTGCGCAGCACCAAAATCATACCCTACCCACCCATTAACACCGGATGCGCATGTAGTAGCTGCGTTATCATCGAAGGCATTGGCCGGAGTTCCGGCGCTAGAAAGAGCTGTGCCACCTGTGGCGTTTTGGAAGGGTTCGGTAATTCGAACATATCCAGAATTTCCTTCAATGATTTTTCCTATATCAGATACGGTCCAAATATTAGTCGAAGCAGCGACACTCCAACCCATATCTCTCGAAACACTCAAAGTTGTTAGAGTCCCCGCCCCCGCATTATAATCATAATAACGATTTTCGGCATTTGTTGTCGAATTTCCATAGTAAATACCGATAACACTATTGGTGGAATAAAACCCTAAACAAGAAGGGCCGCGCGTCGTTACGGCCGATCCTGATGTGGAAGTTACCGTAGTAGGAGTACCTATTGTGGTGTAGTCTCGTACTGCGAAAGTTGGACCGCCTGCGGCGGCGGCATAATAGAATACAAGGGCACGTGTAGTGGATAATCTGCACACATTACCAGATTGAGATCCTGCAACAGAATCTCCTAAAGTATTTGTTGCCTGAACAGTGATAGTCGTACCTGAAAATGTCGCGGTTATCTCTCTTGCCGCCCGAACTGGCCCTACAGCGTTAAAAGAAAGTGCTACGGCGACGAAGGAAGTAGTTCCTAAAGCAGCTACATTATAATTAAGAGCGGAAGTTGGTGCCGTATCTAAAGTAGCTTCTGCGCCGAAAGTCAATGTTCCGCCAGAAAGCGTCATCACTTTGGCGTAAACTACAGTAGCACTTGAATAAGTTACAACGAATTTATCTGTATCCGTTTGAGCCAAACGAGGGTCAGTAAAGGCGGTTACGGCCGTCGTTTGTTCAGAACCCGCAGTAGGATTAGAAGCATCTGGAACGGTGATAACGCGAGCTCGCAAAGTCGTCGCCGTAGCATCACGGTAAACAACTAAGGCACGGCCACTATCAATGGGGCAAATAAAATAATTGGATCCGTTTACTGCAATGGCTACAATGACACTTCCAATAGCCGTATAATTTCCAGCGGAATCCAAACTAAAAGATTCAAATTTTAATTCCGTAGCAGTAGAATTGCTGACTACACGGATGAATTTATTAGTACTTAATTTCGCGTAGGAAAAATAGGTATCGTTGGCTATGCCTGTATAAATCCCAGGTGTAGTTGGAGTAGTTTCTACCAAGGAACCACTTCCCAATACTGGATAGAGGCATGTAGGGCCTGGATAATTCAAAGTTCTAGTTTGCGCGGAAATACTAGTCCCGGAGGATATATTGAGAGGCAGCACATAATTGATTTGATTTTGCGCGGCATTTCCCGCAAATTCTAAATTTGGTCCAAATTGAGGTGTTACTGGAGTATAATCAATAAGAGGATTGGAGTAATTTATCGTAGTAGAGCCGTTTGAAGTGGGTGTAATCGTCGCAGCGGGATTAGAAGAATCGACATCAAAATTATTGCGATCGGCTAGATCGAAATCTAAAGTGGTATTAGTCTGCGCTCCTGAGCCAGGCTGTTCCTCAAGAACTTGAACCATCCTATTGAATCTATCCGAGGTGTACGGCACCCCTGGAGTGGCAACAGAAAGAGTGCCACCGAGAGTCATTCCACTTTGTGAGCCGGTGAAAACCTGGACGAGGGAAATTCCTGCCGCCAACTTATCCGCGGTGATGGTGCCATCGGCGATGTCCGTTCCGCCGTCAATGACACCGACTTCTAATTCGTTGCTGCCATTGATGACAATGGTGGCGCCATCCACGTTTACATCAAAGGGATTTGATGCTGACGCGGTTAGGCCTTCGCCCGCAAGAGTGACAGTGTCGACATCAAGTTTGGAGCCATTAGCCAGAAGGCCATAGCCGGCAAGGGCATCCGCAAGACTGGAACCACTGCCAATGCCGAATTGGACGTAATGCCATGTGCCGTCGACGGTATCATTATCGACAACGTAGACGTAATACGTCATACCCTGCGCGATGGTCGTGATGGCGCCGCCGGAATTATCGGCCAATTCGAAGTCTTCTGTGCCCATATTGCGCACAACGAGAGGTGCGCCGCCGAGGGAGAGGAAACGCGCGTCAGGCATACGAAGTTGTCGGCCGGGAGCGGTGAAAGTGGCTTCTTGGATTTTTTTGACGGGATTCGTCAATGTTACCGTAACGGCAGAAGAAAAGACATTAACCCCATCTGATGTTGGAGTAATGGTGGCGCCGGAGAGTACGTCGGTATAATCTTCTGTGGCCATTAAGGAGCAACTCCAGAAAATTCATCTGTGCGGAAATCATCCGATTCTGTTTGGACGGCGGCGGCATACTTTTCATATTCTTTTTGCCATACCGCCAATCTAGGATCGTTATCTAAGAAAGGCGCGGCTTCCAACAAAGCGGCGTAGAGCAGTAATTGCGGTGCGTTTTCCGTAAGCCAATTTGTAGTGTTCGAAACCGATAACGCTTCCAACTCTTCATAATAAGCAAGATAGAAAGGATACGCCGAAGCCGGAGTGGGGGCGACGATGAAGTTATCTGGACCCCAATCCGCGTAATATACTGGCTCCCCGGTAACTGAGGGGAGAGGTGAGTATGCCCGAATGAAGTCGTGAGCGCGGCGACGGAGGGGTTTATATTCGCCAGCCACGGTGATGTAGAAGAATTTCACCTTCAAAAGGCGGGCGGGACGAGTGATTTCATTGTCGCCGATGGACATCGTCGAAGTAGTAAAGATTTCGAAGCCGTTAATCTTGATATCGCGGCGGATGCGCTTCTCGGCAAATTCAATCCACTGCGGAATTTGCGCAGTCAGATCGCTCCGGTTAATGTAACTGGCGATGTCGGCTTGAAGGCTGGCGTAAGTCATTACCATGGATTAACTCGACGGTCTTGGATATTTAAGGGTTTGCGCATCAGGACCCACGACTTTAACGTGGTTCTGCGGTGGATCTGGATCCCAACAATCAGGGCAGACGCGAAGAGTTTTCTTATAACCATCGAAGGTGCAGGCATTATACGGATAGCGAAAACCACACCTGTCGCAGATGGTAACGGCTTTATTGCCGGAAGAGAATTTTGTCATTAATACCTCCCTACAGAAGGCACAGTGGGTGTGGCGTAAAAGGGTGTGCGTTCACGCCATTCATCGAAGGCCGCTTCCATCTGATCCTTGGCAACGCCTTGCAGGAAGGCGATGTGCTGCAAATTGGCGGCCATGGGATACTCACCTTCTCCACTTGTGGTAGGCCGCTTCATGGCGAAGTTGACAGCGAGGGTGGTGGTCAAGGCAGGCAGGAAGATTTTTGGAACATCGATGTTTTGGGCCATGGTGTCGACGTCTTCCACTTCTAGCAACTTGGCGAAATAGAATTCATAAGTATTGTTGGTAGGAGTAACGGGCCAGAAATAAACTTGTCGTTGATCGCGAAGGGGCTGGACGAAGAATTGAACGGGGCGGCCGGATGCCGCTTTGTCGGGAATGGCCATGTAATCGCGCGTATCAAGGCGGGAAATAGGGATATCGATGTCGACGCCACCGACGACGGAGCGAATGGAGCCCCAAATGACATCTTGAATTTCGGCGTCGAGAAGATAGGAAATAGTGTTTGCAGTGAGTGGAATGGTGTCGAATTCGAGTTTCCAAACAGGAAATTTCTTAGTGGCCCAATCGCGCAGAATGAGGTTGAGGGCGCGGCGGGCAGAGATGACGCCGTCGCCAGTGAATTGTTGCGGGTTGATTTTGGCGAGTTG
>JACCDT011077813.1_pt1 | contig 17448 bp, 33 predicted proteins | sample 7446291 | NCBI WGS metagenome assembly JACCDT01 (sample SAMN15323446, study PRJNA562643) | freshwater metagenome | isolation source: river surface water | place: USA:Blue River Watershed | collected 2017-08-17 | reverse complement strand
TTACTTGCTATGAATTCTGATCACGCCTTATGGCATTTAGGAATGCTTGAAAGAGAACTCAATAATAGACCAATGTCTGGTCGTGTTATTTCCTTAGAAAAGGATGAAGAATGAAATACAGACACAACACAGCAGAATACTTTATGAACCGTATTCTACCAGAAACAAGTATGCTATTGAAGCGTATGCGTTTTGGTTCTGAAACGATGATGAAGGCTGATTTGTGAAATCAATAACTCAAGCAGAGTATAACAAACTGTTTGATGATTATTTGAAAGAACAAAAGTTCGACGGTGGAGACTGGGACAGATGGTATTGTAATCATGTGTTCAAGTTCTATAAACAAACACAGGATGAATTAGAAGTCCGTGCTGGTTTCCACGTCAATGAATTAGGTGAGAGAATAGATGAATGATCACGACGAAATAATCAAGCAACTACATGAGTTAGCAGATTGGATTGAGAAGAACAATCACGTTCAATGTATGTCTGTTCCTCGCAAGGCTGCTTATCTAATCTCTGCTTTACAGGCAGACTATGATAGACTGTGGTTACTCAATAACAAGCGTGACGTTTATCTAATAGACTATATCAACCGTGTCATTGGATTCATAAGACTGCAATGGTATCTCTTTAGAAAGAAAAAGTAATGTATGATGAAATATTTGATCTTGATCTTAACTCTGGTATCCCACACGGCTAATGCTCAAATGGCAATGACAACCGACAATCGTTCTCTCGGTCCAGGCACATATGAGGAAAGCATGGCTCAAATCAACGGTGCGTCTCCACCATCCGGTGGTTATACAAAAGGTTGGCAATCGTCAAGACCTGGTGTGGCTATGTCATATGGCGGTGCTACAGGAACTGTTCCTCTTCCTAATAACATGGCAGAAGTTCCTGACGAGTGACAACAAGGTGTGACAATATGTCGCACTTGACAACCACCATAGAAACCTTTATAATGAGTGCAGTTTTATGGGGGTTTATATGCCGCTTTTACCTGCTTACTATACCACAACCAATCAGCGCAAGCGCAAGCAACGCAAATACGACCGTTCCGAGCATGACGCCTGGCTTATCAAGATGGGTGTGTCACCCCAACAAATCAAAATAAAAAAGTCTAAGAATACTTCCTGGGCAAAAGAATATGCCGAGTCCTTAAAGGTAGATCGGTCATCCGCTCAATACGATTCCGCAGGCATGTCAGGTGATGCGTCTTCCTGCGCCAATCGTTCTATCATGGCTAATCTACACAAAGAGCCCGAGCATGTGAGAGAGGCAATCTTAGCCAAGGCGGCTAGGACTGCCCCTCTTTACTCTAAAGGTCCGTATCAGTATATTACTGATGGTACAAATCTTGATGATGTGGGGAAAAAGAAATGACCGATAAAATGACAAATGAAGAACTTGTAAAACGTCTCCGTAACTGGGATGAATGTAGCCAGGATGACTATGACGAGGCTGCTGACCGCATTGAACGAATGAGTAAGTTCCTTCGTCACAATGTTTTTCCTGAGAAACTATTTGGTGTCTTTTTCATTTGTGGTGAAGCAGGTGAGAAAGATAGCAATGGTATTCCAGAACATATACATATCTGTCCTGCATACGGATCGGACGTATCGTATGTTTTCACTCGTGGCAAATCATTCGCACCGGAGTGGTAAGATGAAAATTGAAGTTGACCTAGACCAATATACGATTGACAATCTGGTTATTCAGGAACTAAAGGCATATCATGAGTTGTGTCGGCAGCCTAACAAGATAGATAACTCCGACGAGGTTATACCTCCTGATACCTTTATACTAGATGCTCTTGAAACTGTGCTATATGAATATCTAACCAAGCAAGAGTATGATGCATGGTTCAAAGAGGCATATGGTAAAGAGACTAAATAACTAACATGCTGAAAATCTGGTACGAGAAACGACCTTTTACATTTGGCTCGGTATTCATATTCTTCTTTATGACCATACCTATTCTCGACCAGGTTTTCATTTACCCAACAATGAAACCGCAATGTAACAAACAAATCGGTGAATGTGATAATTGGATCCACAACAAGGAAACAAATCATGTTCGAACTCCTCAACGAGGATCTGGAGGACTGCATAGAGATTATGAGACTGATAAGTTCCTGCGAGAGCAAGAACGAGCAATTACAGATTTTGGCAGAAAACCAGATTAGCAAAAAAGATTTACAAAAGACTATTGACTTATGCAAACTAATGGTGTATTATGACGACAAGATCGAATACAGATAAGCGGGTAGAGGTCATAAAGATCCTCCGCACATATGAAGCAGACCATGAACATACATTGGAGATGGCGGAACATGTCTGGCAAAAAGTCAAAGGTTATCCAATTCCCGATCAATACTCGGTCGAGGATCGTTTGTCAATATTCGAAAGGTACTACCACAGAGCCGTTTCCCAGTCGCAAGGGGAATAGGCTAGTAGAATATTACAAGAAAGAATGGCCTGCCGTTGTTGGTGCATTACTAGGAACGAGTATCATGTTTTTGACGGTCTACTTTGCGGCACTTACAATCTATGGAGATAAATGATGAATAGTTTGAGTTGGCTTATCTATGCCGCTGGTGTTGTTCAATCGGCAGACTTCATTATCGGAAGTCTTGTTATTTTGATTATACCTGCATTGACGCTTTTAAAGATGGGTGGGACATTTCAGAATACTGATTGGAAGTTTGTCAAAGGTGAACTTACAAAAGTTGATCTTGGAGAAGATAAACTTCCATTTTCTGTCAGACAGTTAATTGCTGCCTGGTTTGTTCTTGCCTTTATCGGCATTGTTACGCCTAGCAGATCGACAGTCATTCTTATTGCTTCTTCCGAGTATGGCGAGAAGATTCTAAACAATCCTAAGATTAATCAGATTGTTGATCCCTCTATCGATCTACTCAAGACATGGATCGAAAAGGAGAAGGAGAAACTTATTGAAGATGGTAAGGAGAAGAAGTAATGAAAGAACTAGTCTTTGCTGTTATCAGCATTTGCCTACAATCAGGTGAGTGTGAAACTCATCAGATGAAAGTTGAGCCACGTGTTTGTCATCTAAAGTCTGTGCAGGCACAGGTGCCAATGGGTGGTGAATGGAAAGATGCCGTCGTTAGGTTCAAGTGTTAGTGGCAACCATCGTTCTCTAAATAGAGATATAATTTTCATAAAGAGGTTCAAATGCTCGTAGGAAACAAAGTAAGTCATTCAGCAGTTAGTGAGGCATATTGCCTTCTATCAGCCTATATTCGTGAAGAAGGTACGATTAGTGCCGAATATGACAAAGAAAGAATTTTGGAGTTTTGCAAGTTCGTCGCAGAAATTTTGAAGCATCCTGAAAACTTTCAGAAAGTAGAGAATGACGACACATCAAGCGATACTAGCAACTAGCATATGGGCTGTTGCTATCATTATAGTATATGGGCATTCAGGTTTTGATAAAATTCGTGATTGTTATGGCATGTGGTTTACGAAAGAATACTGGACTAACTACAACATTGTCGAAGCCCTATCTTGGGCAGCAAAAGCAATCATCATCATTCCAGGTTTGATTTGGGGTTATCAAATCTGGTGGTTATACTTCCTAACCCTAGCAACGTCACTATCTCTAATCTGGGCAAGCAATAAGAAGTTATTGCCGACACTGGTTGGTTTCAATACCATCTGGGCATGGATTAGTTTAATGGTGATATCGCAACATATATTCTAACATAAAGGTGAACATAATGAATAAGGTATTTCTAGCACTAGCGTTTGTTGTCGGTCTAACTGGTTCAGCATTTGCCCTACATACACTAGATGAAACGCACAACGGTAAGACTGTTGCGGTTCCTGGTGCTACACATAGCAAGGGTGTTTATGCCCCAGCCGCACAGTATACCCCACACGGTCTAGTTGTTACCGCACCTCCAGGCGCTGACGTTGATGTTGATAATGACGGTTCAGATATCTCTATTGATATCACACCAAAGGGCAAGCGTGGCCTTCTAGGTCTTGGGGTTCTAGGACTATGAGAAAGGTTCTAGTTCTCGCCGCTTTGCTTTTCAGCACCGCAGCGTTAGCAGATCCATATGGCACATATTACAACCCAGTAATGGACCCTCCATTCGTCGGTGACTGGACTGTTCCTGTTCATCGTGGTATGTATTGTGTGCAAGGAACTTGGCATCTTGGCTGGCTTCGTCCATGGGAATCTTCACCTGTGATCAAGAAGTCATGTGGTACTGCCATCTACCAAATCCGATAAGAAGCTAAATAGTGGTGTCCAATTCCGGACATCATTATGGAGTTTCTAATGAATCTCGCAAATCTAACCGCTAACTGGAAGACCACAGTAATGGCTTTGATTCCATTGCTTGCTTATGGTCTAAAGTTTGCCGGAGTGTGGCCAGAATCAATGCCGCTTCCTCCACTAGATGAAGTATGGCCATTTCTTCTAGGTCTTATTGGTGTTGGTGTTGCTGCAAAGGATAACAACGTTACCAATGCATCAAAGCCAAGTGATCCAACCACTCTCTAACGCTCTATTCGAGCCTTAGCGTTCGATAGAAACTTACGAATGGCATCGACGGAGGCTTTACAACGTGAGTTGTTCTTATATAGTTCAACTACCGTTTTAGCCACCTCGGTGTCATTTAAAGTTTTATAGTCAGGCCACTTTGTCTTGATAGGACAATCATACATTTGATCGGGTGGTGTAATGACCTGTAGTTTTGTGGTGGGTGCAGTTGATTGACAGCCTGCCAGCAGGAGTGCGGCAATGATTACTAACTTTTTCATTGTGATAACTCCTTGAATGTTCGCTTGAGAACCTCTGATGATTCCTTATCATCTTTGTGCGATTTCAAATATTCAGATAACCCAGCAAGTCTTTCGTTTAGTGTAACTTCTTTATCTTTGAGGTCGGCGATAATCTCATTACTCTCTTTATTGATAGCAGTCAGGTCCTCAACAAGTTGTTGCTGGGCTTTCAATTCAGTCTCTAACTGTTGGATTTTGATTTGAGCAACCGCAGCTTCTTCTACGGAGTTCTTCCATACATAATAACCACCACCTACTATGATGGATAGAACGAGTCCCAACACAAGATTTAATGTCCAACTATTGATTGGCATCTTGACACCTCCAAGTAATCTGCTATAATATATATGTATGTGGGGAAAGCAATGATCTTATGTTCCTGTAACACTCTATCGTCAAATACAGTCAAACAAATCCTGGACAATCACACAGGTGATGTTCCTTCTGTTCAGGAAATCATGGAGAAGCATGGCTGTTCCGTCGTATGCGCCAGTTGCGCTCAAAGCATCAAAATTGAAATACGAAAGCATTATGACAACAATCGTCAGAATTGATCCACCTATTCCATTAAACACTCCTAAAGGTTCTGCATACGCTCACTTTCTAATAGACAATGGACTTGAAGATAACCTACAATGGGTATGCTTTCAGGATGATACAGGTGAATGTTGGACATGGGACAATTCAAACATAAGAGCAACAAAGAACATAACAATAGGTAGAACAAACATAACGGAGATTATATAATGAAGGTTTATATTGGACCATATAAAAACTGGTGGGGTCCCTACCAGATCGCCAATCTCATTCCATTCCTAAGTGAAGATACTAAAGAGAACATTGGCTGCTGGTTGTCGGAGACCTGGGTCAATGATTTTTGCAATTGGTTATATTCTAAGAATGAACGCAAGATCAAAGTTCGTATTGACAAGTATGATACTTGGAATATGAACACAACTCTCGCACACATCATCCTTCCTATGCTCAAGCAACTACAAGCCAGTAAGCACGGTTCTCAATTGGTTGATGACGAGGACGTTCCACCACACATGCGTCACTCTGATCCTGATCCAGAATGTTATGGTGCTGACAACTGGGTTCATTACAAGTGGGAGTGGGTTCTCAATGAAATGATTTGGGCCTTCGAACAGGAACTTGATGACGATTGGGAAGACCAGTTCATTCATGGTGATCCACAATATGAATGGGAACTTGTTGGTGGTAGTGAAGGTGATGAAAGTGCCGTGTATAGACAGCATCAACTGAATCCTGATTACTGGGTTGACAGAGAAGGCATTAAAGAGTATAATGCAAGAATACAAAACGGTTTCCGTCTATTTGGAAAGTATTACAGTGGTCTATGGGACTAAGGAGAAAACACATGGTAAAGAGTGAAAGTGAAATGCAAGTCCTCGAAACTGCTTTCAAGCAGAGAGCCTTCGATGGCAAGTGGGAACGAATTGTCAAGATTATGGATCTTGATAACTCTTATTCATTCGTGAATGAGAATGGTAATCGCACTACTCTAATTCCAGAGAAGTGGGTAACGGTCGGTGTTTACGACTATCTAATGGAGATTGCAAACTAATGGCTAAGACAGATAATATTAAGATTGTTCGCCTAGCAACTGGCGAGGAGATCATCGGTGAGGTGACGGCTGATACCAAGACCGATCTAACACTAAAGAACCCCGTTCGTATTCTTGTGATCCCAACCGCAGATCAGAAGAATCCTAAGGTTGGCTTTGGCCCATTTACACAGTGGACCGAAGATAAAGAGTTGACTTTGAACAAAACTCATGTTACATTCACAGCAACTCCTATCAATGAGTTCCTTAATCAGTATACCGCTATGTTCGGTGGACTGGTTGTTCCTCCAGCATCAAAGATTATTACTCCTTAATGAATAGATATTATACTAATGTTGAGGTATGGGGTGGTAAAATCCTGTACCGTGGAATGCAGAACGGGAAGCAGGTGATGTCGAAAGTCGATTATCACCCTTCCCTTTTTGTGCCTTCTAAAGAGCCAACAAAGTATAAGACCATCCATGGTGAGTACCTGGGTAAAGTAAGCCCAGGTACGATCCGTGATTGTCGAGACTTTGTGAAGCAATATGAGGATGTTGATAACTTCACAGTTTATGGTATGCAGCGTTATCAATATTGTTTCATTGCTGACGAATACCCAGGTACAGTCAACTGGGACATGAGTGAGTTGTCTATCGCCAATATCGATATCGAGGTTGGCTCTGATAACGGCTTCCCTGAACCTGATGATGCCAAAGAACCACTGACTGCAATCACAGTTTGCGTCAAGGGTCACTATCACACATTCGGCTGCGGTGCTTATGAGAATAGTAACATGAACGTTACATATCATAGAAGCCGAGACGAACATGATCTAATCATGAACTTTCTCGGATGGTGGCAAAGCAACTACCCAGATGCAATCACAGGCTGGAACGTAGAAGCGTTCGATATCCCTTACCTTGTCAATCGTATTCGCAATGTGTATGGCGACAAAGTGGCAGAAAGACTGTCACCTTGGCGAACAGTAACGCCACGCCTTGCCGATGTCGGTATGAAGAAGGTCGGCAGTTATGGTATTCTCGGTGTACCAATCCTAGACTATATTAAACTATATCGCTGGTATGCTCCTGATGGTCGCTCACAGGAATCATATCGTCTTGACAATATCGCCAATGTTGAGTTGGGTGATCGTAAGTTGTCTTATGCAGAGTATGGGTCTCTCCACAATCTGTATAAAGAGAACTATCAAAAGTTCATCGACTATAACATCAAAGACGTTGAGATTGTAGAGCGCCTTGAGGAAAAGCATAGGCTGATTGAGTTGGCGCTTACCTTGTCTTATGACAATAAGTGTAACTATGAAGATGTATTTACCCAAGTGCGTATGTGGGATGTCATTTGCTTCAATCATCTAAAGTCTAAGAACATTGTAGTCCCACCTAACGTTACACACGAAAAGGAAGCAGCTTATGTTGGTGCTTATGTTAAGGATCCTCTTATCGGTTTTCATGATTGGGTTGCAAGTTTTGACGTTAATTCTGAGTACCCATCAGTCATCATGGGCAGCAACATCAGCCCAGAGACTATTGTGGAACCTGATTCCTATAGTGACTCTATGCGTTCTATCCTTTCTTGTAATGTTAATGTGGACTCCCTACTTACCAGAAAAGTGGACACAACTTCTCTTGTGGGTGACGATGTATGTCTAACAGCAAACGGTCAGTTCTATCGCCGTGACAAGCAAGGCTTCATGCCTGAAATGGTTGAGAAGATGTTTGCTGACCGTAAAGTTTATAAGAAAGCGATGCTAGATGCCGAAACGAAATACGAAAATGAAACCGACAAGGCGAAGAAAGCAGAACTCAAGAAAGAGATTGCAAAGTTCAAAAACCTGCAACTCTCTAAAAAAGTCTCGCTCAATTCTCTCTATGGTGCATTGGGGTCGAAATACTTTCGGTTCTTTGATCTACGGAATGCCATTGCGGTCACGACCACTGGGCAACTCTCAATCCGCTGGATTGAAACGGCGATCAACTCATACCTACGAAAGATACTAAAGACGGAGAAAGATTATGTTATTGCGGTTGACACTGATTCGGTTTACCTCAACCTTGCAGATTTGGTACGTCAAACGCTGCTACATGATGCTGGGGATACTTCAAAAGCCATCAATTTCATGGATAGAGTTAGCGAAAGTAAGGTTCAACCTATCATTGATAAGGCTTGCCGAGAACTTGGTGATTATACTAACGTCTTTCAACAAAAGATTGTAATGAAGCGTGAAGCGTTGTGTGATAAGGCTATCTGGACAGCCAAGAAGCGTTACATTCTAAATGTCTATAACAATGAGGGTGTTCAATACGCACAGCCTAAGAAGAAGGTTATGGGTCTTGAAATGGTCAAATCATCCACACCCACAGCATGTAGAGAGAAACTAAGAGAGGCGGTTGATGTTATCTTTGATGCAGACGAAACGGCTATTCAGTCTTTCATTGAAACTTTCCGTAGTGAATTTAAAACTCTGCCTTTGGCGGACATTGCTTTTCCTAGAGGTCTCAATGCTCTGGTTAAGTGGCACGATAAGAAGAACCTATATGCATCCGGAACTCCTATTCATGTTCGTGGTGCTATCTTATATAATCACCTTCTATCTAAGCATAACCTTTCTGCTAAGTATCCATTGATCCAAACTGGTGAGAAGTTGAAGTATATATACTTGAAAGAGCCAAATCATATTCAGTCAAACATCATTAGCTTTCCTGCTGGTGGTATCCCTGAGGAGTTTGATCTGCACAAGTATATCGACTACAATACACAGTTCGAAAAATCTTTCCTAGAGCCATTGAAGATCATCCTTGAGGCTATTGACTGGAGAGCAGAACGTGTATCCAGTTTAGAGGATTTCTTTTCATGAGCAAACCAATCAATAAGATCGTCATAGTTGGTGGTGGTTCAGCGGGCTGGATGTCCGCTGCCACTTTCATCAAACGTCTCGCAGATAGAGAAGTTGTTTTGATCGAGGACCCAAACACACCTACTGTTGGTGTCGGTGAATCGACATTGGGTTTCATCAATGAATGGTTGCGTCTTGTTGATATCAAAGATGAAGATTTCATGAAGGCTTGTAATGCAACTTACAAGCTATCGATTCGCTTTACCGATTTCTATAAGAAAGGCGCTGGGTCATTTCACTATCCTTTCGGTAGTGTAAATACCGAAGGTAACTTGCATGGTAAGAACGACTGGTACTATAAGAAGATGTTGTATCCAGATACGCATGTTTCTGATTATGCCGATTGTGTTTATCCTATCATGGCTCTTGTTAATCAGAATAGAATAGCTGAGAATGGCACGTTCCCAAACTATCATATGGGAAATGATGTTGCTTATCACTTCGATGCTGTAAAGTTTGCCATCTGGCTTCGTGATCAATATTGCAAGCCCAAAGGTGTTAAACACATTCAGGCATTTGTAAAGCATGTCGAGGTAGGTGAAGATGGTGTAGAGTATCTTCTATTAGACAGTGGTGAGAAAGTCTATGCCGATCTATTCGTAGATTGCACAGGCTTCCGATCGATCCTTCTTGGTGAAGCATTGAAAGAACCATTCGTTTCATATGGTGACATTTTACCGAACAACTCTGCTTGGGCAGCACAGGTACCTTACGATAACAAGAGAGAAGAAATTGTAGAATACACAGACTGTCATGCTATCGGTAATGGCTGGGTGTGGAACACACCACTATGGAGCCGTCTAGGTATTGGATACGTTTACTCCGACAAATATATCGATGACGAAGGTGCATTACAAGAGTTCAAAGACCATTTGAAATGGCGTGGCAAGTTGCGTGAAGATCAACAGTTTCGAAAGATTAAGTTTAAGACTGGTATTGCCAATCGTCTGTGGGTCAAGAATGTTTGTGCAATCGGTTTGTCTGCTGGTTTTATTGAACCATTAGAAAGCAACGGACTTTATTCTGTTCATATGTTCCTAGTTCGTTTGATACGTTCTCTTGATCGTGATAACGAGCGTTTGGTCACACAATGGGATAGAGACGGGTTCAACTATTCTTGTCGTGTCATGTTTGACGGTTTTGCACAGTTCGTCGCACTACACTATTCTTTGTCAGTAAGAAACGATACCGAGTATTGGCGTGCAGTATGTAATAGGAACTACTGTGATGTTGATAAGTCAATGACCGAAGGTATTTCACACACATCATCATTCATCGAAGCATATAAAGTTAAGTTTCAACACAACAGATACGGTGATGATGGTATTAATGCAGTTGGTACCGGAATGTATTATTTTCCAGTTGACTTACACCTCTCACACTCGTATAATTATCTTGACAATAACCTACTGAGGGAATTTCAGGATATAACAAACAAGCTAAACGAAAAGAAGAATTATTGGAATTACCTAGCATCTAAGCAGCCAACAGTCTACGACTATATGAAGGAAAGGATCTATTATGACGAAGAAGAAGGACGAGAAGTATAAGCATTCGCCCGCCCGTCTATATGAGTTTGCGCCTGATGAAGGCTCAATCACACCCAACAATGTAGTAGAACTAGCCAATATAGTTCGTGTTGGGGTCGGTGGTGATCTGTTCAAGAAACTATCACCGGAACTACAAAAACATTTTAAAGAAGTTGCCTAACCTAGACACGAAATCTGGGTTTTGCATCTAAATACTTATAGGAGGGAGATTCCTCCGCCAACCATAATAAGGAGATCCTTATGTCAGATATTTTCAATCAGCTATTGGCTGAAACGGATAACGAGTATGCATCTATCGTCGATGACGGTGTTGCTGCTGGTGACGTTTCTGGTTTCATCGGTACTGGTAGTTATGCTATGAACGCATTGCTATCTGGTTCAATCTATGGTGGACTACCACAGAACAAAGTTACAGCATTTGCTGGTGAGCCTTCTGTAGGTAAAACTTTCTATGCTCTTAATGTAGTGAAGCAGTTTCTAGAGGATAACAAAGATGGCTTTGTATTTTACTTTGAGTCAGAGTCCGCTATCTCCAGGCAGTTCATTGCTGATCGTGGCATTGACGCAAAGCGTGTTGCTATTGTTCCTGTGGCTACTGTCCAAGAGTTTCGAACACAGGCAGTAAAAATTCTAGATCGATATCTAGAAGGCAAAGACAAGCCACCAATGCTTTTTGTCCTTGACTCGCTCGGCAATCTTTCAACTGATAAAGAAATGGCTGATATTGCCGACGGTAAAGATACTCGTGATATGACACGAGCCCAGCTAGTTCGTGGTGCCTTCCGTGTTCTTACATTGAAACTTGGTAAGGCTAAAGTTCCATTGATCGTCACCAATCACGTTTATGATGTCGTAGGTTCATATGTTCCTATGAAGAAGATGGGTGGTGGCTCTGGTCTAGAATACGCCGCATCAACCATTATCTTCCTATCAAAGAAGAAAGACAAGACACTTGATGACGATGACGGTCGCACAGGTGCTGTCATTACCGCACACCTCAAGAAGTCACGTATGACGATTGAGGATAAGAAGGTAGAGACTTGGCTAAACTATCAAGAAGGCTTAGACAAGTATTACGGTCTATTGACACTTGCTGAAAAATATGGTATAGTGAAGAAAGTATCCAACAAGTATGAGTTCCCAGACGGACGGAAAGAGTTCGAAAAGGCAATCAAGAAGAATCCTGAAAAGTTCTTTACACAGGATGTTTTGGATATGATCGAAGAAGGATGTCAGGCAGACTTCCTATATGGCAAATACAGCGGGGTTGAGACCGAAGAGGCCTAATATGTGCAAAGAATGTGAGAAGCGTTTAAATTATGCCAAAAGAATTGTTTCAGAGGGGATGAAGTCAGATTTTTATGAACTTGTTTCCTCTGAAACATCACTTGGTGTATCTACATCATATAAGGTTAAACGCAACAAATATATTTCACTTAACCTAGTTCCTGGTTACTACACAATCTACCGAGAGATAGATAACAAGCTAGAATGCTTATACGTTGGTAAGACGGATCAAAATATCCATCAACGCATAAACAGATGGGCTAAAGGTATCGCTGGTAAGCTAAGACATGATGAAAGTCATTCTGCGGCAACAAAGGCAAGAAATGATGGTGTCAGGCTAACAGACAAACTTTATATAAAGTATATGGACATGGCTAGAGTAAAACGGATCGTTGACGATAAGAACATACTGTCCGAACCTTTAGATGAGTGGATTGCACCTTTGCTCAAATCAAAGTATAATGAAAGAACTTTTGAACTAAATGCTAGTTTAGAAGATTTCTTTGAATAAGGAGTTTATAATGGAAGCGGGTACAGACTTTAAGTTTAGGGATGACTTGTTCAATTCAAAAGAAGAAGGAACAACATGCCCTATTGAATTAATGATTGACCCATTCGAAGGAGTAGTGTATCGTTATACTACTGTAAGGTTCAAACTCGGTGAGGATGATATACCTCGGTTGCAGTTTGATTATGAGATTATCAAGACAAATGACCTGTCGATGATAACTCTAAGAAAGAATCAAAAGTTCAATGATGCTGTTGGACTGATTTTGAATACCTTACTACTTGACGCTGCCGACGCAGAGAATGGGATGGACCTTGAGACTAGAACAGACGATACTAAAGAACCTGATCAAGAGTGAGGACTATACCAGAAAAGTTCTACCCTTTCTAAAAGAAGAATATTTTGGTAACATGGAAGACCGGCTGCTTTTCAAAGAAGTGGCCGGCTTCATCCTCAAGTATAATCAGCAACCATCATTCGATGCCCTTGACATTGAGATTAGTAACATTCGTGGAACAACGGATGATACTGTTAAGAACTTGCGTGAAAATCTCAAGGCTCTTGACGATGACAAGGTAACGAATGAAGATTGGCTCATTGACTCCACAGAAGCCTTCTGTCAGGAGAAAGCAATCTATAATGCAATCACTGAATCACTGGAGATTATGAATGGGCGGGGGAAACTCTCTAAGGGCGCTATACCTACTCTATTGTCTGATGCTTTGGGTATATCTTTTGATCCGAATGTTGGTCACGATTATCTAGAACAGTCAGATGAAAGATATGAGCATTATCACAAAGTTGAAGAACGTCTACCGTTTGATCTTGATTTCTTTAATAAGATTACAAAGAATGGCGTTCCGAAGAAAACTCTTAACATTGTTATGGGTGGTGTCGGCGGTGGTAAATCTCTTACTCTCTGTCACCTTACTGCTGGTTATCTTTCTCAAGGTAAAAACGTTCTATATATCTCACTAGAGTTGTCAGAGAACGAGTTGTCTAAGCGTATCGATGCCAATCTTATGAATGTTACAATGGATGATCTTATGGCATTGCCCAAGGATCTATATGATAAGAAGATTGCCAATCTAAAGCAAAAGACTAATGGTAAGTTGATCATCAAAGAGTTTGCCACAGCCACGGCATCTACTGTTCATTTTCGTTCGTTGTTGAATGAGTTGAATCTCAAGAAAGGTTTTGTGCCTGACGTTATCATGATTGACTATCTAAACATTTGTGCCTCGGCTCGTTTGAAGCCAGGTGCAGGTGTGAATAGTTATACCTTTGTCAAAGCCATTGCAGAAGAAATCAGAGGTCTTGCGGTTGAGTATAATGTGCCTATTTGGTCTGCTACACAGTTGACCCGTTCAGGTTACACTAGCACAGATCCTGGTATGGAAGATACATCAGAGTCCTTTGGTCTACCAGCAACGGCTGACTTCTTCTTTGCTCTTGTTGTAACGGAACAACTAACACAGTTGAACCAGATTATGGTAAAGCAATTGAAGAACCGCTATAACGATCCATCGATCAACAAAAGATTTGTTATCGGGGTTGACAGGTCACGAATGAGACTATATGATGTTGAAGCATCGGCACAAGACTTGTCGGATGCAGGACAAGAAGAACCACAGAAGCCAGTATTTGATAGAGCGAAAACCAGCAAGTTCAAAGGATTGAAAGTATGAACCGACTATACACATATTATCCAGAGTTTGACGAAAACGACTATCTACTATGGCGTGTATTCGAGGAATCAACAAAGCAGATTGTTGCCGAGTTTTGGTTCGAAGATGAAGCGCAAGAGTATTGTGAGTTCCTCGAAAACGGTGGAGGCTTTGCTGGTTACACTCCTACCTTTGTCATCAAAAAGACACAATCATCCAATATAAATGATGCCTTCGCCGCTGCATTTGCGGAATAGTCAAAAATATTTTTAAAAAAAGTTCTTGACTTTTCGATTTGTGGCATATATACTGTTCAGACAATAAGAGATTGGTTCCGTAGTTCAACTGGATAGAGCATCCGCCTTCTAAGCGGGTTGTTGAAGGTTCGAGTCCTTCCGGGACCGCCATTCTTTGTGGGGGTGTAGCCAAGTGGGAAGGCCGACCGCTCATAACGGTCTGATGACCAGGTTCGATTCCTGGCGCCCCTACCATGAATGACAACAGGCTACAAAGTCAATAGATTAAGGGTGCGTCATCTTGTCGCACCAAAAAGTGAAAAAAAGTTCTTGACTATGTGATTTGAAGCCTATATAGTATGCAACTGTTGAGTGAGAGACGACATGAAGGACGAGATCGTAAAACGAGATTACTTCTGGATAGTTGAGGCATCTGACCGTAACGGTCGCATTAACTATCGTAAAGAGTACCACGAGAAAGACGGCTCGGCATTCCGAGATTATGCTCGATTGAAAGCGCATGGCACTGTGTCCATTCAGCGCAAGTATAAAGAGTATAAGATTGCCTAGTTGTATGCTGTTTGACAATTGAATCTGGCTATAGTAATATAGTAATTGGGCTGCGGGTCGGATGATAAGGCACAGGACTGCAAATCCTTGAGGACTCGGTTTGATTCCGAGGCAGCCCTCCATTTACTATTAATACATTTATATTGGAATGTGGCGCAGCGGTAGCGCAGGTGACTGTTAATCACTTGGTCGCAGGTTCGAATCCTGCCATTCCAGCCAATACGGTCCCATCGTCTAATGGTTAGGACAGCGGCCTTTCAAGCCGTCAATGCCGGTTCGAATCCGACTGGGATCACCAATTATGGACCTGTAACTCAATAGGTAGAGTAGCGGACTCTTAATCCGTGTGTTGAAGGTTCGATTCCTTCCAGGTTCACCAATTATGGATCCGTAGCACAATAGGTGGTGCAGAGGACTTTTAATCCTACGGTTGTCGGTTCGAGCCCGACCGGATCCTCCAATATGCGGGTGTAACTCAGAGGTAGAGTGTCAGTCTTCCAAACTGTTCGTCGCAGGTTCGATTCCTGTCACCCGCTCCAATGTTCTACTGTAGGGTTGAGAACCGCCTACAGTCACCATACACAAACTGGATTGTCATAGTGTATGGATATGGGTCAGTCGAGGACCCGAAGTTTCGGCTAGACAATCCGTCTTTCGGTTCATTAATCTGCCACAACGAAATAGTGGCTTGGGAGATGGTAGTAACTCCCGCCGAGATTTATCTCCACGTATCCGCCTCGGCTACGAACCGAGAGTAAGGTAACTGGAACGAAAATGCAGGTTCGACTCCTGCCGTGGAGGCCAGTTTAGTGGTGCCTATCGATTATTGATTTAGGGCTGATAGGTTAAATGAGGGCATGTGTCAAGCCACTAATATATAATGCTGGTAGGTCGGCAAGATGTCGAGGAGTCCTCATAAGGCTTTAAAGGTTGGTTTGATTCCAACTATCAGCACCAGAGAAGGGTTGTCTAAGCAGTATAGACACGAAAGAGGCTACCTTGCCTTAACCCCGTCAGTTTATTGCGGTCAGGTGGTCTGGTGACCATTCTTGTCTCATAAGCAAGAGAGCCATGTTCGATTCGTGGGTCCGCACCCAATATCAGTGTGATGTAACGGTAGCATAGCGGTCTCCAAAACCGTTCGTCTGGGTTCAAATCCTAGCACTGGTGCCAGTTTTATCTGGGTATGGCTCAATTGGTAGAGCATCCCGTTTGGGGCGGGAAGGTTGTTGGTTCAAGTCCAGCTACCCAGACCATTTAGAAAGGTGACTAGATATGAGTAGAGAGCAGTTGAAACTACAGGCTATTATTCGCCTTTCTTTGTTCTTCGCTATCGCTGTTGTGATAGGGTTTATTGTAAGTGATATTAACATTCTATTAAGTCAGTGAGGATAATATGTTTAAGATTACAGAAGAAACAAAGGCAGAAGCAGTAGCAGCAATGCGAGCCATTCTAGGTGTTGCACCTACTGATAGTCAGTTAGACGAAGCATTTGAGGCTGCTGTTGCTATTGTAAAGAAGCAGTTTGGTATGTAAGAATACCTGGAGAGTTGGCTGAGTGGTCGAAAGCGGCCGTTTGCTAAATGGTTGAGCCTTAATCGGCTCCATAGGTTCGAATCCTATACTCTCCGCCAATATGGAGGATGCCGTGCCTGGGGCACAAACAGTCTTGAAAACTGCGGCACCGAAAGGTTGATGGTTCGATTCCTTCATCCTCCGCCAATATGCGGGATTAGTTCAGTGGTAGAACATCGCTTTTACACGGCGAGTGTCGGTGGTTCGATCCCATCATCCCGCACCAATATATGCGCTTGTGGTCAAATTGGTAAAGGCGCTGGTCTTAGAAACCAGATTTTGCAGGTTCGAGTCCTGCCAGGCGCACCAAAGTTTAAATGGCCCGTGAGTCAGCAGGTGTGGACTCTAGCCTGTCACGCTAGGGAGAGGGGATCGATACCCCTACGGGTCGCCAATATGGGCGTGTGGCGCAACTGGGAGCGCAACTCCTTTGCACGGAGAAGGTTGGGGGTTCAAGTCCTCTCACGTCCACCAAAGGTCGCCGTGACCTCTGTTGCCGAAGTAAGCCTGGGTGGGTTAGTCGCCATCGGCTCGGCGCAAGTCATGCCTCTCGGTCCTATTCGTGACTGTTTAGGATTCGCAGAGAGAGGGCGCTGTTGAGGAGCAGCTGGCGAGGGGTTGGGCACCTCATCCTCACTTATTATGCTCGTATCGTCTAGTGGTCAGGACGCCACCCTCTCAAGGTGGAGAGTTCGGTTCAAATCCGGATATGAGCGCCATTTGTGTCCCTGGTGTAGGTGATCCGCACGTCG
>JACCDT011201977.1_pt1 | contig 17479 bp, 10 predicted proteins | sample 7446291 | NCBI WGS metagenome assembly JACCDT01 (sample SAMN15323446, study PRJNA562643) | freshwater metagenome | isolation source: river surface water | place: USA:Blue River Watershed | collected 2017-08-17 | reverse complement strand
GGAGCACAAGCGTTTGTGACAAGGGATTGTAGTAAAGATAGACCGGCGCCATAAAATTATAATAGAACCGGTTCAAACTTCAGAGCCATACTATTTCGCCATTTATGATAACCATAAAAAACTATTGGCAAATAGATAAGGTTTAAAACAAAATGAGCATTCAATTGTTTATTTAAACACACTACAGCAAAAATACAGTCAACAATAAACCATACAGCCCAGGATTCAATATACTTTCTACTAGTTAACCATTGGCCCATCAGGCTTAAGGTTAGTACGATAGCGTCTAAATGCGGTACAGTAGAATTAGTATAGGTGATTAAAATAAAAGTAGTAACATGATAACTAACTATAGCTAATAATAATAAAATATAAGCTTCTAGCATGGGTAGGTTTGTAACGGTTAGTCTTTGTTTATTGTAACCGCCATAAAGCCAATTAAATAGGCCATAAAAAGCTAAGAACATATAAAGTACTTGTAGAGCTGCTTCGCCATAGATGCCAGTTTTGCAATATAAATACAGACTAATAATATTAGTAACAATAGTCACTGGCCAGCTATAAAGACTGTTACGTGCACATAGTACAGTCGCCACTAAAGCTAATAGAGACCCTAGGTAATCAGCAAAGAATATAGAAAAACTCATGCTATTACTCCGCCACCTAAGCAAATGTCACCTTGGTAATATACAATAGATTGACCCGGTGTTATGGCCCGCTGAGGGTCGTTAAAATGAACAAAAATCTCGTTATTGTCGAGAATGATTCTGGCTGGTACGTCTACTTGTCTATATCTAGCTTTAACAGTTACTTCTAATGTATTGTTAAGCTTAAGTTTTTCATGCCTGATAGGGTCTATAAAATGATTATTAATGACGCGGGTAGAAGCTTTTAATAAAAGTGGGTGGTTACTGCCCTGAACTACCAACAGGGTATTATTAGATGTATTCTTATCAGCTACGTACCATGGCAATTCTGAATAGTTTTTTAGGCCGCCTAGGTTTAATCCCTGGCGCTGGCCTATAGTGTAATACATTAAGCCATCATGTTTGCCAATGATATTATTGTTTTGATCAACTATATTGCCTGGCTGGGCAGGTAGATAACGGCTTAAAAAGTTTTTAAATCTGACCTCACCAATAAAACATATGCCTGTAGAGTCTTTTTTATCATGAGTAACTAAATCTAGATTCTTAGCAAGCTCGCGTATCTGGGGTTTGGTTAGTTCTCCTAAAGGGAACATAGTTTTAGATAGTTGATGTTGATCTAAAGCATGTAAGAAATAGCTTTGGTCTTTATTGCTATCTTTGGCTTTTAATAGCTGAAAGCTGCCATCAATCTTAGCTACTCGGGCATAATGGCCGGTAGCTATATAATCAGCTTTAAGATTAGTAATCGCGTGGTCTAAGAAAGCTTTAAATTTAATTTCTTTATTACACAAGATATCAGGATTGGGGGTGCGGTTATTTCTGTATTCAGCTAAAAAGTAGGTAAAGACTTGATCCCAATATTCTGTGGCAAAGTTGATAATGTCGAGCTGAATGCCTAATTTATCACAAACCGCTTGAGCGTCTCTAATGTCCTCGGCGGCATTACAAAAGCTATTGGTATCGTCTTGCTCCCAGTTTTTCATAAAGACAGCGGAGATGTCATATCCTTGGCTTTTGAGCAGATAAGCGGCAACCGATGAGTCTACACCACCAGAGAGGGCCAGAACGACTTTAGTATTTTTAGGGTCCATATATATTCCAAACTGAGATTCCTCGCAAAGCTCGGAATGACAGATCTTTAAACCCCATATTATATACCAAAATTTAATTTGACCATATGGCTTAACTATTTTATTATAAGTCACTAATATTAATCATAAATCATCCTAACCACTAACCAATTAACTAAGGTCACTTAAGTCTATGAGTTATCAGCATATTAAAGTGCCAGCTGGCGAAACTATAACAGTTAATAAAGATTTTTCTTTAAATGTACCAAATAATCCTATTTTGCCATTCATTGAAGGCGATGGTATCGGGGTAGACGTTACTCCTGCTATGCGTACCGTTGTAGATGGTGCCGTCCTAAAAGCTTATAAAGGTGCTAAAAAGATAGCTTGGATGGAAGTGTATGCTGGTGAAAAAGCTAATAAAACCTATGGCAATGACCAGTGGTTGCCGGAAGAGACGCTTGATGCTTTACGTAAATACGTAGTATCAATTAAAGGCCCATTAACCACGCCTGTTGGGGGTGGAATTCGCTCACTGAATGTAGCTATAAGACAGGTTCTGGATCTTTATACTTGCTTACGCCCTGTTAGATATTACAAAGGCACGCCGAGTCCTGTTATTTATCCTGAAAAAACAGATATGGTTATCTTCCGTGAAAATTCTGAAGATATCTATGCTGGTGTGGAATGGGAAGCTGACAGTAGCGACGCTAAAAAATTATTGAATTTCTTACAGACAGAAATGAACGTAAAAAAGATAAGATTTACTGAGCATTGCGGGGTAGGGATTAAGCCGATTTCTAAAGAAGGTACAGAAAGATTAGTTAGAGCGGCCATTCAATATGCTATTGATAATGATCGCAAAACAGTGACGTTTGTCCATAAAGGCAACATCATGAAGTTTACGGAAGGTGCTTTCAAAAACTGGGGTTACCAAATAGCTCGTGAAGAATTTGGTGCGACCGAGTATGAAGGCGGACCATGGCATGCTTTAAAGAATCCTAAAACTGGTAAGCAAATTGTGATTAATGACATTATTGCTGATGCTTTTTTACAGCAAATTTTATTACGTCCTGAAGATTATGATGTGATTGCAACAATGAATCTTAATGGCGACTATATTTCTGATGCATTAGCTGCAATGGTTGGCGGTATTGGTATCGCTCCAGGTGCTAATTTGAGTGACACTGTTGCGGTGTTTGAGGCAACGCATGGTACTGCGCCTAAATACGCTGGACTAAATAAAGTAAACCCAGGTTCGTTAATTTTATCTGCTGAAATGATGTTGCGTCATATGGGTTGGATAGAAGCTGCTGATTTAATAATTAAGGGCATGGAAAGTGCTATTAGTAGTGGTCATGTTACTTATGATTTAGCACGTATGAAAAAAGATGCAACAGAAGTTAGCTGTTCTGCGTTTGCGGATAAAGTAGTTGCAGGGATGTAACATTCAAGTGAGTAATTGATCTTCCCCTTTAGGGGAAGTACCTTTTGCGCAGCAAAAGGGGAAGGGGTTGCTCTAATGTTGCAAGATCTAAAAATGTAGATATGCTTGTAACGATTTGAGCCTGACACCAAATAGTATGTATTTTTAAATATCTGCCGGATTACATAAACCCCTTCGACCACACATTCCGCTGCGCTCCATGTGTAGCCACTTCCCCCTCAGCCCTGAAGGGGAAGATCATTTACATCCGGTGAACGACCTAAGCCTCAACAGCCTCTCTAGTAGTAGTAGATGCAGTTTCTGCTCCCTCAGAGGTTTTGATAAGCGCAGCGTGTAGCCCTTTTGGACCTTTATTCACTTCATAAAAAACTTTTTGTCCAGCCTTTAAACTTTTGTATCCTTCCATTTCAATAGAAGAGAAATGTACAAAAATATCTTCGCCACCTTCAATCGGGCAAATAAAACCATAGCCTTTTGAATTGTTAAACCATTTTACTGTTCCAATAGCCATACTACTGTCCTTATCATTTCTGTTGCGGTTAATAAACTTGTAAGCTATGTACCCCGTTTTAGCGGTCATTACATTGCCTAAACTATAAGTATATCTATGATATAACTTCTATATTTCAGTCAACCAATTATGTCCGTTTTTTCACTATTTTTTATTAATGCAGAAAATGCTTACACGAATAGAAGATATATTCTGATCTAAACCGCATAGTTAAAAAAAATTAATTATCGCAACTTTTAGTTCTATGTACTAGAATTTAGTTAATAGCAAAATCATTGTTAGTTGGTAATAGAAGAAAAAAAATAAAATAATAATAACAAACCCGACTAATATTAAGTTGTAATGCTAAATTGGGGGAGATTACTTTGCTAAATAAAGAACTAGAATTCACCTTAAATGTAGCTTTTAAACAGGCGCATGAGCAGCATCATGAGTTTATGACAGTGGAGCATTTGCTCTTAGCTTTACTTGATAATGCTTCTGCGGTCAATGTACTGCTTGGCTGTGGCTTGGATGTTAATGGTCTTAAAGCAGAGTTAAAGGCCTTTATTACTGAAACCACCCCAATAATTAAAACAGATAAAGATGAGCGGGATACGCAACCTACTTTAGGTTTTCAACGAGTTTTACAAAGAGCTGTATTTCATGTGCAATCCTCAGGTAGAAATGAAGTAACAGGTGCTAATGTATTAGCGGCTATATTTAGTGAACAAGAAAGCCAAGCAGTCTATTTTTTAAAACGAGAAAATATTACTCGTCTGGATGTCATTAATTTTATTTCTAATAACAATAATAATATTAATCACGGTTCGCTTGATCTTAAAAATAATTTTGAAAAGTTTGGTCAGTTTAACCATGGACATGATCCATTACAGAGTGGTGATGATTTCAACAAGGGGCCGGATGATTTCTTTGAAAGTAGTAATAATGACAATGTTGCTAAAAGTCCTTTAGATAGTTATGCGATTAATCTTAACAATCAAGCACAAATGGGTTATATCGATCCCTTGATTGGTCGAGAAAAAGAAGTACAGCATGTGATCCAAATATTATGCCGCCGCCGTAAGAATAACCCATTATTAGTCGGTGAAGCTGGGGTAGGTAAAACTGCCATAGCAGAAGGTTTAGCTAAAATGATTGTTGATGGCAAAACCCCAGAGGTATTAAGCAAAGCAAAAATTTATGCTTTGGACTTAGGCGCTTTATTAGCCGGTACCAAGTATCGTGGTGATTTCGAAAAAAGATTTAAAGCCTTGTTGACGCAACTTTCTAAAGAACAAGGTGCTATTTTATTTATAGACGAAATACATACTATTATTGGCGCAGGCGCAGCGTCTGGTGGCGTTATGGATGCTTCTAATCTTATTAAGCCGCTACTAGCCTCTGGTAAGCTTAAATGCATGGGTTCTACAACATTTAAAGAATACCGCGGAATCTTCGAAAAAGATCATGCCTTGACTCGCCGTTTTCAAAAAATAGATGTGTCAGAGCCATCCAAAGAAGAAACTTATAATATTTTAGTTGGCTTAAAATCAAGATTAGAAGATCATCATCATTTGAAGTATGAAGATAATGCTTTAAAATTAGCTGTTGAATTAGCAGAACGATTCATTACTGATAGATTCTTACCTGATAAAGCTATAGATATCGTCGATGAAGCTGGTGCTTTTGAGCAATTACAGCCAGCCGATAAACGCAAACAAACTATTACTACAGTAGAAATAGAAGAGATAGTTTCTAAACTTGCTCGCATACCAACACAACAGATATCTAAATCAGAAAAAGACATGCTTAATAATCTTGAGCGTGATTTAAAATTATTAATTTATGGGCAAGATGCAGCTATTCGTAGTTTGGTAGATGCTATAACTATAGCTCGTTCAGGCTTGCATGATCATTCAAAACCAGTAGGGTCTTTCTTATTTGCAGGTCCAACAGGGGTGGGTAAAACAGAAGTTACGAAGCAATTAGCGAAATTATTGGGTTTAGAATTAATTAGATTTGATATGTCAGAGTATATGGAACGTCATACGGTATCACGTTTGATTGGAGCTCCTCCTGGCTATGTTGGCTTTGATCAGGGTGGTTTATTGACAGAAGCGATTACCCAAAAGCCCCACTCAGTATTGTTATTAGATGAGCTAGAAAAAGCGCATGTCGATGTCTATAACCTATTATTACAAGTCATGGATCACGGTACGTTAACTGATAATAATGGCCGTAAGGCAGACTTTAGACATGTTATTATAGTGATGACGACGAATGCCGGAGCTCAAGAATTAACACGTCCTTCGATGGGATTCAAGAAACAAGAGCATTCAAAAGAAAACTCAGCAATACTTGAAAAAACATTCCCACCAGAGTTTAGAAATAGGTTAGATGCAATTATTAACTTTAATTCTCTAACTGAAGAAAATATTATCAACGTCGTTGATAAATTTATAACAGAATTAGAAGTAAAACTGCAGGAAAAGAATATTATTATTTCTATGAGTCATTCAGCCAAGAAATTATTAATTAGGGACGGCTTTAGTCATACTTTGGGAGCACGTCCTATGGTAAGATTGATTTCGGAGAAAATAAAGAAACCGCTTGCGCATGAAGTTTTATTCGGAAAGCTGATGAATGGCGGTACAGTTGAGATCTCTGAGAAAGATGGTGAGCTTGTTCTGGATATCGTTGCCCATAAAGTTAATAAAAATAAAGCTACGAATCAAGATTTGGTTGATTGATCAGCGCGAGGCTCAGATCTATAAATATTCCTTCATTTCCATATTTCATTGTTTTGCATTAAGCTATTATAATATAATCTGATTTAATATACGTTATAAAAATTTCCCTAACTAAAGTTAGAAATCAAGATATACTATAATGCGTTTAAAAAAAATTAAGCTATCTGGCTTCAAGTCATTCGTTGATACAGCAACAGTTCCCGTAGATAAAAATCTCGTAGGTATAGTCGGTCCTAACGGCTGTGGTAAGTCAAACGTCATCGATGCTGTGCGTTGGGTGATGGGCGAAAGTTCGGCTAAGAATTTACGTGGTGACTCTATGACCGATGTTATTTTCAACGGTTCTAGCGGTCGTAAACCAGTAGGCCAAGCTTCGATAGAGCTTGTCTTCGATAATACCCATAATCCTTTAGTGGGAGAGATGGCCAATTACAGTGAAATTGCCATCAAAAGAATTATTAACCGTGAAGGTCAATCTAACTATTACTTAAATAATACTCGTTGCCGTAGAAAAGATTTAGCCGATGTATTTTTAGGTACAGGGCTTGGTCCAAGAAGTTATTCGATTATTGAGCAGGGTATGATTTCTCGAGTGATAGAAGCCAGACCTGAAGATTTACGTTTGTATCTAGAAGAAGCTGCTGGTATCTCTAAGTATAAAGAACGCAGACGTGAAACAGAAATTAGAATTAAACACACTCGCGAGAATCTCGATCGCGTTAATGACATAAGACTAGAGCTTACTAAGCAATTAGAAAAATTAGCCAATCAAGCTGAAGTTGCTAAGCAATACAAAGAATTAAAGCAAGAATACGCTATTCAAGAGAAATTTGATTTGGGTTTACAGTATAAAAAACTGCACGAAGATCACGTCCAAGTAACTAGTGAAGTGAATCAAGAAAACATTAATCTTGAAGCCTTGAATGCTAAATCACAAAGTTTTAATACAGAATTAGAGCATAAGAAAATTGCTGTTAGTAAATTGCATCATGAACAACAAAATGAGCAGGCCAAGTTTTTCAAGATTGAGCAATTGATTAACACTTCTGAGCAAGAGATTAAGCACTTAGAATCAGAGCAAGCTCATTGTGTTAATAATATTAACAATTTAGAAAAGCAATTAGTCGCTTGTAAAAACAATATTGTTAATAAAAATACTACTCTTGAGCAAGTAAATGCTGACTTGGTTAAAATTGATCCTGAACATGATCAATTAATGACCACACGAACAGAAGTTCTTAGCCAGCAAAAAAATATAGAACATCAGTTTAATAGCTGGGAGGAAGCTTGGCGTGAGCAGTTAGATCTGGACCAGGCTAATAGTAAAATTATTAACCAGAGTCAAGCTATAATAGAAAAGCATGATACCCTAATTTTACGGACGCAAGCGCGCATCGAAAGCTTGCAAACAGAGCAAAAGCAATTAAAACAGCAGAATAACGATCAAGAAATTGCTAGCTTAAAACAAAAGCATCAAGAAATTATAGCGCTTAATCAGCAAAAGCAAGCAGAATTAGATGCTAGTATTACGCAAGCAAAAGAAATAGAAGTTTTAATTACAGAACTACAAACGCAATTGAATAACGCTAATCGTGAGCATCAAGTTTTAAAGGGACGTTTATCTTCTTTAGAAACTTTACAAGAGCAAGCATTAGGAAAAGATCAAAAGATTTTTAATCAGTGGCTTGAGAAAAATCATTTAAATAAAGCTAAACGATTAGGTGAAATTATTGAAATCGAATCAGGCTGGGAGTTGGCTTTAGAGACTATTATACGTGATTATATCAAAGCAGTCGTAGTATCAGGCGATCTCAAAGATCAGTTTGATAGCAAGAAACTTGATTCAAATGATTTAGCTTTAATAGCTAAATTTAATCCTGCTTTTATTAATTTTGAAGCCAGTGCAATTCATACTAAAGCAAATAGTTCAGGTAATAAGGTTTTATTGCGTGATAAAATTACGGCGCCTATAGAAATAGGGCATCTTTTGAATAATATTTATTGTGCTAATGATGTACAAGAAGCACAAGTCATGCTCAGTGATCTAGGACCGAATGATTCTATTATTACTAAAGACGGCAGGTGGTTAAATAATGCTTGGTTTACAGTCAATAATGTCAATCTAGATAATGACCATAAAAACAGTATTCTTAGCCGTGAAAATCTTATTAAAGAATTAAAGGCTGAATTACAGGCTACTGAAAGCAATATTGCTAGTTTAACGACAAAACTTAATGAACAAAAAGAAATAGCCAAACAATTTGTGGTAACGCGTAATGAGATTGATCAAGCAATACGCGCTAATTTAGCTAAGCAATCTGAAATAAAAAGCGAATTATCACGCCAAGAGTCTAAGTCTGAACAGCAGCGTAACCGCTTGTTTCAAATTGATCAAGATTTAGTCCAGGCCATAAGACATGTTGATGCTGATAGTAGTGCTGTAAAGCAAGAGCGTGCTAAGCTACAAAAAACCATGATTGTCATGGAAGAGATTAATACACGCAAGATAGAGTTACAAACGACAGGAGATAGCCTTAAGATTGAACTTAAAGAGATTCGTGCCAAGGCTGATGCGCTTAAAGACAAGATTCACAAATCTGAATTGCAAATCCAGCAATTACAACAACAACGTAAGCATTTACTAGAAGATTTAAACAGGCTAGAAAAGCAGCAAGAAAAACTTAATGCTGATCAACTAGAGTTGACCACTAAAAACGCGGGTTTTGCTGAGCCTATAGAGAAATTAAGATCACAGCTTAATAGTCATTTAGACAATAAGCAAACACAAGCTCAGGTCCTAGCTTCTAAGAATCAAGATTATAATCTTGCAACCCAAGACTTGACTACAATAGAGAAAACTATAGCTGACATTCGTAATGAATATGATCAATTACGCGATAAAATCCAAGCAGCGAAGTTGAAACAGCAAGAGATGACTACAAAAATTGCTAATATTTCAGAAATACTGCAAGAAAAAGGTTTAGCAATAAATGATATATTAGAAGCAATAGACAATATAATTAACTCTGCTAATGCTGAATCATTAAGCTTAACTAATGTAAAAAACAAATTGAAGCAGTTAAAACAAGCTATAGATAATTTAGGAGCAGTAAATTTAACAGCTATTGATGAGTATCAAGTTGAGTTTCAGCGTAAAGGATTCTTAGATACGCAAGAAGCAGATTTACAAGAGGCTTTAACTGCCCTTGAAGTTGCTATTGCGCAAATTGATGAAGAAACCAAACAACGCTTTAAAGATACTTTTGATTTTGTTAATGAACAATTTCAATATTTATTTCCAAAAGTTTTTGGTGGTGGTAAGGCGAGTTTGGAGCTATCAGGCACTGATTTATTAGATACTGGTGTAACTGTTATGGCGCAACCACCAGGAAAACGTAATGCTACTATTCACTTGCTTTCAGGTGGTGAAAAGGCATTAACCGCAATAGCATTAGTATTTTCTATATTTAGACTGAATCCTGCACCGTTTTGTATGCTAGATGAGGTTGATGCTCCGCTAGATGACGCTAACGTAAGCCGTTATTGTAATCTGGTAAAAGAAATGTCTAAAGATGTGCAGTTTATTTTCATAACGCACAACAAAGTAACCATGACTATGGCTGAGCATTTAATCGGTGTTACAATGCACGAGCCTGGGGTATCCAGATTAGTATCAGTAGACGTAGATCAAGCGGTAGAGATGGTACAAAGTTAAAAAATAAATAAGATTTAAGCGAAGTCAGCTGTATATTAAAGCAGTGATTTAAATATATAAGGATAAAAAATGAAATTAAGATTATTTTTACTAGTAATTGCTGTATTGGTTATCGCTTGGATTGTTTGGGATCATAATCGTAAAAACGTTAAAGCCAATAAATATGTAGGTAAGCCATCGTTTAAAGATGCTTTTCTTAATTATATTGCCAATATTAATTTAAGCAAACCGAAGAAAAATAGAAAAACTTACTCTACCCCTGGTTCAAATTATTCTCCAAATTATTCTAATAGAAATAACGAGGCTGATTATTTGGATTTTGATACTGAGTATGAACTAGCTAAGAATTACGATGGTTTTGAGGTTATTCCTAAAGATAAGAAAACTCCTGTTTCAAGCAATTATAATAGCGAGTATGACTACGATGATTATGATACGGAAAACACTGATGAGTTTAAGTATCATATTGATAAGGCTAAAAAGTATCACTCTAATGCTCAAGCATATAAGAAATCTGAAATGTTTTTAGTTACTCTACATATCAAAGCATTAAACAAAAAGAAAATTTATGGTGATGCTTTATTGCAGGCCTTGATTTCTGTTGGTTGTCGTTTTGGTGAGATGAGTATATTCCATCGCCATGAGAAAACTAGCGGCCAAGGTCAAATTTTATTTAGTATTGCGTCGATGATCAAACCAGGTACATTTGATATTGAGAATATGCAAAGTTTTAGTACGCCTGGGATTACATTATTTTTCAGCACACCTAATCACAGCTTTAATCCTGTCATGGTCTATGATGTAATGCTGAAAACAGCCTATAAATTAGCGAAGTTATTAGATGCAGAAATTTTAGATGATGAAAGAGAGCCATTGACTGCAGCTAAAACTGCCGAAATCAAAGAAATATTAGAGCATTATGTGGAAGAAGAAGTGTAATAGTCTCACTTTAACCTTGTTAGAATGAGAATAGAAATCCCTTACCCCAACCCTCTCCCAGAATGGGGTTAGAAAAGTATTTAAATTACGGGCTGGGAGAGGGTTGGGGTGAGGGTGTTTTTCTCCCAGCCCGTAACATGAACTTGTATAGAAATCTTGTTCTGGGAGAGGGTTAGGGTGAGGGAAATCTTACAACCTCTTCGGATCCCTAGGAGGAGATAAATCAAGAAGGCGCAGCACCATGACCAACAAAACTCAGATCCAACAACAAATCAATACCCTCAAAAAAACCCTTGAAGAGCATAATTATAATTATTACATTCTAGATGCTCCAACTATTACGGATCATGAGTATGATCAATTATTCCAAAAACTTGTTAAATTAGAAGCAGAATATCCTGAATACGCAACTCAAGACTCTCCAACTAAACGTGTTGGTTCAAAACCTTTAGAAAAATTTGCCAATATTACCCATGCTGTCCCAATGTTATCATTAGATAATATTTTTTCTTACGAAGAATTTGCTAAATTTGATGAACGTATTAAAGAGCGCTTAAAAAACTCTCAATTAGAGTATGTTTGTGAGCCAAAAATAGATGGTCTGGCGGTGAGTATTGTTTATCTTAATGGTGTACTACATTCTGCAGCCACACGCGGCGACGGCTATGTAGGCGAAGATATAACCCAAAATATTAAAACCATTCGATCGCTGCCGTTGAATCTGAATAACTTGCTCAATTCTAAAGATGTATCTATCCCTCAAAAATTAGAAGTGAGAGGTGAAGTCTACATGAGCAGAAAGACTTTTGATAAAATTAATATGTCGTTACAACAGCGTGGAGAAAAATTGTTTGTTAGCCCTAGAAATGCCGCTGCGGGTAGTTTGCGTCAATTAGATTCGCGAATAACTAGTCAACGCGAGTTAGAAATTTTTTGTTATGGCCTGGAAACTAATGAGCCGACGTTATCACACTATCAAAATTTAGAAACTCTACGCTTATTAGGTTTTCGCGTCAATAATTTAATCAAAGTGGTAGATAATATAAACGACGCGCAACAATATTATGACAACTTAGCAGTACAAAGAAAAACTTTAGCTTATGACATCGATGGTGTTGTTTATAAAATTAATGATAAACGTATGCAAGAGACGTTAGGCTTTGTTGCTCGTGCGCCGCGCTGGGCTGCTGCATATAAGTTTCCAGCAGAAGAGGTAACTTCTTATTTGAAAGCTGTAGACTTTAATGTAGGCCGCACGGGAGCTGTCACACCTATTGCTCGTATAGAGCCAGTCTTCGTAGGCGGTGCTACAGTATCAAACGTAACTTTACACAACATAGAAGAAATTGAGCGAAAAGATATCAGAATAGGTGATAAAGTTATTGTCCGTCGCGCAGGTGATGTTATACCAGAGATAGTAGCGTCTATACCATCTGAAAGAATAAACAATAAAACAACCATTGTAGAGTTGCCAAAAAGCTGCCCCGTTTGTGGTTCGGAGGTTATTAAAACAATAGACTTTGCAGTCGCCCGTTGTACAGCGGGGCTTTATTGTCCTGCCCAGCGTAAAGAGGCGATTATTCATTTTGCCTCACGCAAGGCTTTATATATAGACGGCCTTGGTACAAAATTAATTGAACAATTGGTAGATTTAGATTTAATTCAATCGCCTGCAGACTTATATGACTTAACGCTAGAGCAATTAGCCAATTTAGATCGTATGGCGACTAAATCAGCACAAAACATTATTACAGCCTTAGAAACCAGCAAAAAAACAACACTCGCTAAATTTATTTATGCCCTGGGTATAAAAGAAGTAGGCGAACAAACAGCAAAGCAATTAGCCAAATCGTTTGGTGCTTTAAATAATTTAATGAGCGCTACTTATGAAAAATTACTTGATGTACCAGATATAGGTGAAGTTGCTGCTACAAGCGTACGTTCTTTTTTTAAAGAACAACATAATTTGGCTGTAATTAATAAGTTAATTAAACATGGTGTCCATTGGCCAGAGTCAGAAGTTAACACAGCTATCAATTCAGAATATACAGGTAAAACATTTGTATTAACAGGTACACTAGAAAAGCTCTCACGAGAGGAGGCTAAAGAGAAATTAGAAGCTCTGGGTGCAAAGGTGAGTGGCAGTGTTTCAAAAAATACTTATGCTGTTATAGCAGGTAGTAATGCAGGGAGTAAATTAGATAAAGCTCAGGAATTAAAGATACCGGTATGGGATGAGAATAGGTTGATTGAGGTGTTGTTTTTATGAGAGTTTGTCTCTAAACTCAAGCATCCCATTAAATATAGATGATGCTAGTTGATGATTGAATTTTTTTGGTATCTCGTTTTTTACTAAATTGATAACCTCATCAACTTGAGCTAACATCTCCTCTAATGAATTTTCTGCTGATTTAATAGAGTAGCCGCAATATTTTGCGGTATCAATAAAATAGGATCGTTTGCACTGAAACCATTGATAGTGGTTGTTTTTTCCTCGTAAAGCCATAGCCATTTTTATTTTTCGCTCGGAGAGTCGTTTATTGTTGATTAATGGGAAGGCAGATATGATGTCATAAAGAGGTGTTAGTTCAAAGCGACCCTCAGGTTTAATAAAAATACTAAAGTTTTTTGCATGACCATCTATTGCACCCAAAAGCCAAAATAATATTTGTGTTTTAAAAAACATATCCCGAGCATGGCTAGGCTCTTCAGATCCTAATAAAACATTCATAATCTCTTTTATTCCTGGGCCGCCGTCGGACTGATACTTTAAATTTGATGAATAACCTAAAGCCTGACACAGATCTTCTTGAGGCAAACGCATAATCCAAGATTTATCTGTACTAGTTTTTCGGTCGAATCGTTTAACAATAAGTACCTTTATATCTTCAAAATTATGGATTACACTCTCAGCAACTGGAAAACCAAAATGTTTAGCTATTCTGGTGCACAGCCATTCATTTTCACAGCTATCAGCTAAATCTAATTGTTGATGCGGTATAAATCCTATGGGTAATTTAAAAATATGAGTAGTTGGTGTTTGTCCGATGGGTATGCACCATTTTTTATTATGATATAAAAAAGCAGATTTTTCTTGTGCTCCGGCTAGTGAGAGTCTAAAGTCATTGTTATCTTCTGACATTCCTAATGGAGCGGTTTCATAGTTTTTTAATATGTTAGCAATTTTTTTTTCATTTGCAGGTTTATAAATTATAGATTGCTCAAATACACTATTTTCATTATCACTTATCTGCAGAGCGCCTACACAATCTTTGCCTACACATTTCAGCAAATCAAATGGATGATTTGATTGAGCTTTAAATTTTGCTTGTATTCTTTGTCGAATATTAGGATTATCTGGGAGGAGATTGTCGAAAAAATTATAGACTTTGTCGCCAGAATACTTTATGTCAACTAATGGTAACGATAAAGATATTGGTCTTGCACTAGGCGTATTTAACCAAGATTCTGAATAATTAAAAAATAATGCGCCGGTTTTAGTTTTTTCTAATTTACCGATATCTATACCATTCATAGAAATATTTAATAGTTTGGAACCTATACTTTTTACCATTCCTGTGTCCAAAGCTTATCTTTTTTATTGGGTGACTTTTTGTTTTCTAATAGTAAATCCACATCAAGGGCTGACAAAATTAACAACGCTGTAGATAACATGACCTTTTCAGGATTGTTTTCAAAAGCCGAGATGGTTTTTTGGTGTAAACCTACTTTATCGGCTACTTCTGCTTGAGTGAGCCCCAAGCTTTTACGCCTACTTACAGCAAAAAGTGCTAACTGTTGCGAGGTGGATATATTCATTCTTTATACCTTATAAGGGATATATATGATTATATACCCTGCGGGGTATATTGTCAAAATATACCTTGTAAGGTATATCGTGGCGGGCGGATCATTATGTCGCCTGGTTAAAATCATTACATAGCCTGGTCAGGATCATTATAAGAAAAGATATAGAAATCATCTGATTAGGATGTTGTGTGCATAACGTGAGGATCTTTATTCGGATCGTTACGGAGCCTGGCCCTGATCGTTAGGGCATAAGAAATCTGAGATGGTAATTTTCTATCAGGATCGTTACGGAGCCTGGCCTGATCGTTAGAGCGAACAGCCGTTCGCCCAATTGCGAAATCGTTACATATATGCGTCGGGAGCAATATGAGCTCGTTACGCAGCAGCTTGATGATGCTTGCGCTATCGGTTAGACCCAGGCCTTGAATCTTTATCAGGACCTTTGTTTATTGCTGTTTTACACTCGTCTAAAAGACCATTAGCAGCACTGGCTAGCTCTAGCATTGGTTTTACTGATCGTCTTGAATCAGAATGTACTTCTGCTCTTATCTGTCTAATTGCTTTTTCAGCTTTTTGTACACAAGCTTCATCATTTGGTTTTATGTTTAAAATACTTAAAGCTTCTTCATAACTGACTGTTGTTTGTTTATCGTGCGCTTTAATCAATACAGCTTTCGCACCATAGCTTAGATCCTTAGGTAGGCCAATTTCTTTACTACGTTGCTCAATGTTAAGCGGTTGAGTTTGTGACTGATTTCTAGGTGGCTCGGTAGTATGCTGATAGCGTGCGATTACCAATTTTTTGACCGATTCGTGTTGATTAGTTTGCTCCTCTGGGCCATAACCTGTCTGGGTTGTCTGTTTTAGTTGTTTTCCAACAGATGGTCCATTTAATAAATTATCAATATTACCCAAATATTGCGGAGCGACATATTTGGTTACCTGTTCTCTTAATTCTTGCCCTTGCATTAATTGGAATGTTATTTTGTCAGCTGAAGCTATCCTAAATGCTTTGGTAGCTTCTGGGGTATTAAATCTTGCACTTTGTAGTTCAAAGTATTGACGCAATTCTTTGTAAGCTTCAAAGCGTTCTTCACCAGATGGTCTAAAACTTTGTTCATAATATGTGCGGGATAATCTTGTTGCAGAATCATCTTTATAGATAACTCCGGCGTCATCATTAAATTTAATCGGGTAACCTTTTTCCTCGAACATTTGCGCAAGAGCATAGTACATGCTTTGCATTTTTCGATCACTACAATTAAGTGGATATATTGTTGGTTTACCTTTAGTATGATCTTGGTTGAAATAACAAACTAGAAATGCTTGTAGTACAGTTTCGTATTGTTGCTGTTTATTCAGCCGTTCAGGATTGTTAATTGTAGCTTGAGGTTTACCATCAACATTAGTTATCGTGAACGTATTTTCTTCTGCCTCTTCGTGTTCTAGTTCAAGAGCTGAGCCGACAGATTCTAAATCAGCTTTATCTGAAACGTTTGATTCTAAATCGGAACGGTCATCATCTGCCCGAGCAGGTCTATATTCACCCGATCTGATTTCTGCTTGCTCTCTTTCTTCACGAGCATTTGGTGATTCAGAACCTGGTTGGGAAACTTCAGATGTAACTTTTAGGCCTTGCTCTAAGTCGTTGCCTGGTTCTTTCTTATTAGTGCGAGACGTTAAGTTGCTTATAGCGCCTTTGATGCTTTTATAAAGACCTATAGCACCTGCGCTTATTCCAGCGAATAAGCCTGAAACAGTGCCTGCTATTGCTAGACCGCAAACAGCTGCAACAGATGATACCAATGCAAGGGCGCTAAACCAAACTGCACCGACTGCTGCAAACGCGCCAAGAAATACGCCTGAAACAGCAAGATTTGTTATAGCAGACTTTCTATCTTTTGTGGCTTTCTTAGTAAATTCTTCTTTTTGTTCTAGAGAAAGTTGTTCAGTACCAGGGGTTTTATCAATCTGTTCGGAGATAGATTTTTTAACAGAATTAGCTTTTACTAGTGCCCAGATGTGAATGCCTACACCTAGTCCTGCAGAAACTAAACCCACGCCAACAGCAGCAAGAAGTATTGGAAGAGCAGCAGGTGGGAAAATAAAGAATACCGCGAGTGAAGCTGCAGCTAAAACACCTGCAACTGCGAGCCCTGCATAAACACCGACTTTAGTATTTCTGTACCATCGTTGATTTGATGGAAGTTCTTTGTTTTTTTCGTCGGCGAATTTTTTGATTTCTGCGTGGCAGTCGGGTAGTTCTTGAGGTTTTTTTTCTACATAAGGTCTTTTTTCGTGTTTATTCTTAACTTGCTCAGCTCGAATTCTAGGCGGGATTAAATCATCCTTATTATCGTCTGGTTGATCTAAGCGATCTAAATCAAGTTGAATATTGGATGCACGGGGCTCGGTTAATTCATCAGGTTTTTTGGGGTCATAAGGTTTTTTTTCGTGTTTATTCTTAACTTGCTCAGCTCGAATTCTAGGCGGGATTAAATCATCCTCATTATCGTTTGGTTGATCTAAGCGATCTAAATCAAGTTGAATATTAGATGCACGGGGCTCGGTTAATTCATCAGGTTTTTTGGGGTCATAAGGTTTT
>JACCDT011460462.1_pt1 | contig 17484 bp, 14 predicted proteins | sample 7446291 | NCBI WGS metagenome assembly JACCDT01 (sample SAMN15323446, study PRJNA562643) | freshwater metagenome | isolation source: river surface water | place: USA:Blue River Watershed | collected 2017-08-17 | reverse complement strand
GTCGAAAGTGAAGGGCGATTGATCACGCGAGCCCAAACGACTGTTCCGCTGAAAGGCAGGTCGCTGGACATCGAAGTCGATGCTGAAGGCAAATCGGCAGCCGTTTCATTTGTGGCTCCAGAGAATTTTGCTCCAAGGCTTTTGCTTGGCAGGAGTCAGCTTCCAAAATCACTGATGGGCTCAGTGGACGATCCCCTCATGCAGCAGATTCTCAATGAACTCTACGATCTCGTTCTGTTTGAAAACGAGAGCCTCGAAGTGATTCCGCACTTCAAAGTTCGAGGTGGTCAAGCAGAGTGCAGCGCAGATTTGGGATGGAAAGACGGCGCCCCACAGTGGAACCTGAGTTCCGTGGACGTGGATCTCTGCCTTTTGGATGAAACGACTCTCGAATTTATAGAGTTGAGCGCCATCGGAGGTGAAAAAATCATTTTGGATTTCAAATCAAAGGAGCCCATTCTCAATCAGTTTCTTCGGCAAGGTCTGGCCATCGCCAAAGCCCATGAAAAGATTTTGGGCGATCAGGTATTTTCAAAACTCGAGCCGTTACTCCTGCGTGAGATAGAATCAAAAATAGTAGGTCGCCCTCAAAAAAATTCGCCTCAGTTTGCAGGAGATCCAAGTTTTGTTCGATTGATTAAGTCTTTTGATCTCAAAAAATCTGGAGATCTCAAGCTGAATATCAAAGCCTCGACTCCCCGAAAACCTACTTGGCAAGAAATCATTGATTTTCCAAAAGTCGACGGGATGCCCTCGATGTTGACAGCTCAACTCGCGAATCAGGTGGGACTCATGGATATCGAAGTGGAACTCACCTTGCCTCCCGAACTCGAAATTCAGCTGCAGAAGATCAAATCACCCGAAGGAGGGGTTTCTCAAATTAATTTTGGGGCTCACGCTGAAGGAGCTCCTCCCAAAATTAAAATGACGTGGCGAGTGATTCAAGAAGCCTCGGGCGCAGGCCTCATGGCGATTCCGATCGGAGCCGATTTTTCGGAAGTCGAAGAAAAATATCAAATTCCTCAGTCCGGACCTGGGGCTCCTGAGATTGGATATGTTCAAGCGAGTGGAATTAAAGGGAGTCTTGCAAATGGAGTGAGAGGAGCCTCGATGCTTTGGAACTGGGCCATTCGCCCCCAGCTAAAACTGGAGCGTCTTGGTTTAGGAGGAATAGCCACTGACGCTGTCATCACGTCGGGGAGTGCCGGGGCCGTGGCAAAAGTTCGCGAAGAAGAAGTGAGTGTCGTCGAGAAACTTTTGAGAACGGAGTTCCCCGCAGCTAAAAAAGAAATTCAGCGCGAAGTGATTCAGATGATGTGGGATGAACTCAATGGGGATGTGGCCGCTCGCCTCGCAGAAGTGAGACGCTTTGAAGCGCCAAACATCTTTTTGGATGACAAGCCTAAGCGTCAACCCATCCCCGAGGTTCCACTCGAAAGAATGATGAATCTCAATCGAGGACTTTTGGGGAGTGCGACGATGAGATTTTCTCAAAAGTTAAAGGAGTTCGAGAACGTTCTTCCGATTCACAAAGGTGTGGGAACCCTGCAGATCGATGGCGAGAGTCTTAGGGAAATTGCAAACCAAGAGGGCAGAGATATTGTAGTTCGGACACTCGGCTCACTTCCTGATGGAGTCGAGGAGGTCTCAGAGGTGATTGGAAATCAAAAACTTCAGCATCTGACGCATTCGCTTAAAGGCCCCTTAGTTGAAAAGGCGGAGCGTATCGTTGCAGAGAATGCAAAACAGATTGATTCAGGAATTATTGATTTCATTCGATTTGGTTCAAGTTCCAGTGCCCCGTTGGATGAGATCGTTGCTCAAATTAATCAGCAGTTTAACGCCTTGATGACCAGCAGAAGTCAGCTTGCCACCGACGTTGTGTATCATCCCACCTACTGCGGATTGAGTTTGACTCGAGGGAAGACTGATCAAGGAAAGGAATTTTATTCCTTTTTTGCAAATTTTGATGAACTGACGGGACCTCAGCCCTCCGCCTTAGCTGCTCGTCCTTCGAACGCTCCCGCGTTGACGATCGTGAGCGAGAAATTGGATACCAACGGTGCGTTCACCATGGGATTGTCGACCGAGTTTTTGGAATCCATTGCGAATGACCGACGAAATCTCGATCGACTCGAAAGAATGATCGAAACGGAGGCTAAAAAGAAAGCCTTTGTGAACGAGAACTTTAAATTGAAAATTCATCGTGTGCGAATCGGAATGACCGCCGAAGGCCAGCCCATCTCACGAATTGCATTTAATGTTTCGCAGGCTCCCGATACTGGAGAAAAAATCTTGGGATTTTTGGGGATTCTCATCGACGGACCCCTCTCTTTGATTTTTGGAGAAGAAGCGAAGCCCTTTAAAGGGCTCGGCAGTCTTCTCGATCGAGTTTCGGACTTTGCGTTTGAGATTGATGGCGATGTCGAACTCGAAGTTCCCTTTAGTTTTAGTATGGGAGACAGGATGGATGCCCAGAGCGGAAAACATATGGGGCATTATATGGGCGCATGGACCAATCCCGCACACTTCAAAGTACGACACAAGGAGATGAAGTGGGGCAATCTCTTTGAGGATGTGGCTTTTGATCGGGCCGAAGAAGAAGCGAGAACTTTTGATTGGGATACAGCCATTGATAAGCCCTTCTCTATTCCTGGGTACGAAGATCTGCTGACGTTTCGATTGGGAAGAGACTTTGGATCTCCAGCGTCTCACCAGCCGTGGGCCCTTTTGCCCACATCGGTTGATTTGAGAGAAGGCTCCGATGGACTCTATCAAGGACAGTTTTTGATTCGAAACCGAATCGACATCAAAAATCCTTCTCAACCTTGGCCTATCTTTGAAGTCACTCCCTAATTGCAAGTTTGATCAATCCCATTAGCCGAAGTCGCCAGATTTTCTGTAAACCAATCGATGTCAGGGCGGGTTGAAGAGGCGCCGACGAGATTGCACGCGCGAGCACTGAGCACATTGAGAATGTTTTTTCGGACTGAGATATTGTATCCTGCCAAAGCCTGAGGTTGACGAGGGTTTGCGGAGCCCACATAGATTCCCAGATTGACGTTTTGAATGAGGTTTCCCACTTCCGGAAACTCATTACTTTCTCGCAACCATTTGACGCCAATTCCCGTATATGACGAGCCTAAAACACTCAAGGTTTGAGGCACACCCGTGAGGTGAATGCCGACATCAAAGTTTCGGATGTTGTTTTCGGCCACAAAGGAGTTCGAGGTGTGATTGAGAGTGATTCCGGTATCGCTCATCGAAGATCTTTCGTGTCCAAAGAGCCTGTTTCCATAGAGATGAGCAAATTGCGATCGATAAAGAACTAAGGCGCGTATCGTTTCTAAGACATCATTGTTTTCGATCACAATGTCATAGGGCATTCCCATTTGCTGACGTTCTCCATTATTTGATTGCACGGCCGCCTTTGAAGCGAGATCCAAAAGAACTTGCCCCGCTCTCAGGTAGTCATCAATTCTTCCTCCAAAGTCGAGTTGCCCTTGAGTGAGCGGAGCTTGAGGGTAACGCTCTGCAAACTCATTGGCGTAAGTTTCGGAATTTGCCGCTCGAATCCCTTCGAGAATTTGGCTCCAGTAGTTTTGAAACAAAAGAGATGTGTAAAGAAGTGGATAAGATCCATCGGTGAGAATTCCCACGAGTCCGCCTCGAATCGTATTGGCTAAGACGCGAACGTGATGATTTCCGGCAAAGGCTGCCGAGATTCCAAAACCCGTTGGGACGTTTCCAATCTCCTCAGGAGGACGCATCTGAATGACGTTCCCTAAAACATCAACGTAATTGCCGATAACAGCAATTCCCTTATCGACTCCGCAGATTTCATTGTACTGAATCTTAAGACGAAGGCTGTCATTCGCTCCTGAAAAGAATGTTTTCTTTGCCGTACATGTAAATCCTGAATGGCAAACAGAATTGGGGGATTGAAGTGCTGATTCGGATAAAGCGTCTGGAGTCCAAGGAATAAAGGAGCCTACTTCGATTCCTGTTTTAAAATTCTGAATTTTTAGTCTTTCGAGAACCACTCGATCGGTCTGAGCGGTTTCTCCCACCACTGCGGCGAGAGGAAGGGCGCGGGTTTCCCAATTGCAGGAGGGGGTTGAAGTTCCTAATCTCAAATCCTTGAGGCCGCCTCCCAAACCCTGCGCAGTAAAGGGGCCAATATAAATTGCCGTATCGATAGGCGTGCAAGACCCCTCACAAGAAGGAACCTGAAGAGACGCATTGGCGGCACCTTTAAGGACAACGCCTTCAGGGACAGTGAGATAAACTTTGCGGGTTGCTTCACTTTGAATGGTCTTTACATGCTGAAGGAGATGAGTCCCTGGGGAGAGTTCTACGTGCACTAATGAATTCGCGTCTCGAGAGGCTTGAGAGGCAAAATCAATGGCGTCTTGAATATACGAAGCACTCGCTTGGCAGTGGGTCTGATTGCCACAGCTTGCTGCATCCAAACAGTAGAGCTTACTCGCTGCTGGTTCTTGCGGATTTTCACTCTCTGCACACAAGTTTGAAGGAGTAGGGCGCGGCAGAGGCGGAGGATTTGTGTTTCCCGTCAAATATCGCTGGGGTGATTCATCGCTGCCCGAGCAAGAAGCCAATAATCCCGAAATCACTGAAATCCATAAAATGTTTGGCCGCATATACACCTCGACTGTTTGTTGAACGCTTTCCTGCAGAATGAATGCAGGGGGCATGCCAGAGCGCTCATGCAGCTGCTCACTTTAAAATGAATTTTTGATCATTATTATGCAAAAAGTGCAGAGGGGGCTGCGATAAAGTCCATTAAATATCTGATAGTACAGTATTTTAAAGCCAGACTCTGAATGAGTATTTTTGCATATGCTCACAGATTATTTAAAGTCTATTCAGTATTCAAGAGCCTGCCCTTCATTGAAGTTTCTCCTGTTACCGGCTAGATCGTTTCAGCCCGTGAATTCAGATTTAACTTTAAAGGACTTCTCTTTTGATTTTCCGCCCCACTTGATTGCGGCTGCTCCCTTGCCGGATCGATCGGCGAGCCGTGTCTTGGTCTATGATCGGCAATCGGCTCAAGCCCAAATCTCTCAAGTCAAAAATCTCTCCGACTTTTTGAGAGCGGGAGACGTGGTCGTTGTGAATGAAACACGCGTGCTCCCGGCTCGTTTCAAAGCTCAAAAGGAAACCGGTGCTCAGCTCGAAGGGTTATTCCTGGAGGGCGACGATGCTGTTTGCAAGGTCTGGCTCAAGGGGAGAGTTCAGCCGGGAGATCGTATTTTGCTTCTTCATGGACCTCACGTCCGTATTCTCGAGAAGTCAGAAAAGGAGGTCACACTTGAGATTCCGCAAAACACCTTTCTCCAATATTTGGAGACGAGTGGCTTTGTGCCCATCCCTCCTTATATTCGAGCGGAGCGCTTGAGACAAAAATCCCTCGAAGACTCAAGCGAGGACCCCGATCGCTATCAAACGGTTTTTGCACGAGATATCGATTTGGGCAGTGGGTTTTCCGTCGCTGCTCCCACGGCTTCTCTTCATATGGATCAGGCGCTGCTCGACAGGCTTCGTCAAAAGGGGATTCAAATCGAAAAAATCACACTTCATGTGAATCGAGGGACGTTTGAGCCTTTGAGCGAAAAGCAGATAGCGGAGTCAAAACTCCATACCGAGCGAGTGCAGATTCCCTCCGAAACATGGATTCGAATTCAGAAGGCCAAACAAGAGAACCGACGAATTTTAGCCGTCGGCACGACGGTCATGAGAAGCCTCGAGTCCGCGGCGCTAAGAGAGCCGTTTATTCCTGAGTTTGGGACGGATCTGTTTATACGACCGGGCTTTGAATTTAAGGTTTGCGATGCGCTTTTGACGAATTTTCACTGGCCCGAATCGAGTCTTTTGATCCTCGTGGCGAGTTTTATGGAACCTCAAGCGAAGGTGCTTAGCCATCGCTGGCGCCCGCTTTATAAGAATGCTATAGACCGTGAGTTTCGTCTCTTTAGCTATGGAGACGCGATGCTGATTTTATGACAACAAAACCAGGATTTGAAATTTCAAAGAAGGATCCCCGTTCATGGGCACGACGTGGCCGCCTCTCATTGGCTCGCGGAACGGTAGAGACGCCTGTGTTTATGCCTGTGGGAACGTACGGAACTTTGCGGGGAGTGTCGGCCATTGATCTCGAAGCCTCTGGAGCGGAGATCATGCTCGCCAACACTTATCATCTTTATGTCCGTCCCGGCTTAGAGATTCTCAAAGAAGTGGGCGGCCTTCATGCGTTTAATTCGTGGAAGCGTCCCATGCTCACCGACAGTGGAGGCTATCAAGTTTTTAGCTTGGCCGACAAAAGAAAGCTCACCGAAGAAGGAGTCGAGTTTTCGGATCCTCGAAGTGGCGATCGATACTTTTTGTCGCCCGAAGTCGTTGTTCACGCTCAAGAGACTTTTGGCAGTGATATTATGATGGTCCTCGATGAGTGTCCTCCGGCCACGGCGACCAAGGCAGAAGTCGAAAAAGCTGTCGATCTCTCGACTCGTTGGGCCGCTCGAGCTCTCAAGGCTCGTACACGAAGTGATCTGGGACTTTTTGCCATTGTTCAAGGCGGATCTCATTTGGAGTTGAGACAAAAGAGTCTCTCAGATCTCAAAGGAGTGGAGACCTCAGAGCAAAGATTTGATGGATGGGCCATCGGTGGAATGAGTGTGGGCGAAGAAAAATCCAAATTCATTGATACGCTTCATGGTCTCAGAGGATTTTTGCCCGAAGAGCGTCCTCACTATTTGATGGGTGTAGGAACTCCGCGTGATTTGGTTTTTGCTGTGGCGTGCGGCATTGATATGTTTGATTGCGTGCTTCCCTCGCGAAACGGTCGCCATGGAATCGTCATGACAAGACAGGGACGACTCAGCATTTTTAACGAAAAATTCAAAAACGACTACCGGCCCTTAGAAGAAGGTTGCATCTGTCCAACGTGTCAGCGCTTTCATCGCAGCTTTATTCGGCATTTGTTTTTTGTTGGAGATGCGCTCGCGGGTCATCTTTGTACACTTCACAATACGTATTACTTTCTCAAACTCATGCAGGATATTCGGATGCATCTAGAAGCGGATACCTTTGTGGAGTTTGCCAAAGACTTTTTGGCCGATCCCAAACATCAGTTCTTGGGTTTTGAGGCGGGAGCCACCTATCCCCAAGAAGTCTTCGCTCCTTGAGCACCGCGTCAGCATCGCAAAAGATTGTCAGACCCTATCCAATTGGGTTCCAATAAGAGGGTATGAAAAAGCGAACCCGGCTCCTTGTGTTGAATGAATTTCAGCGCTGGTTTTTGATTAACTTTATTGGCTACACCCTCGTGTTCTTGGCGCTCTTTGCCTTGGGGCTGTTTATGTATTTTAAGTTCGTCGCGCAGGAATTGATGGAAATGGGGGGCTTACTGAGCTCCACATTTTTAAATCTCATACAAAAACATATGATGTGGGGTTTTTGGTTTTTGCTTCTCCTCGTGTTTGTCTTAGTGGGTCTCGCCGCCTATCAGGCGCTGTTTTTTAGCCGACGGATAGCAGGTCCTATTTTTGCGCTTTCACGGCATCTCGAAAAATGCCTCGACGACAAACAGTTAAAGCCTCTCAAATTGAGAGACGATGATTTGTTTCGAGAAGTCGCTGAGAAGTTTAATCGAGTGGTCGAGCGCAGCGACGGGGCGCTGAAGTAGCCATGCCTTTGACGGAGGATCAACGTTGAGATTTCATCTCATAGCGGGTGCACTCGCGATCTCGATGCTCGGGATCATGTATCTGATTTTTTCGGGAGTGCAGGCCGACTTTCAAGAGGCGCGCGGTCAAATCCATGAAGAAGCGGTGCGCTCAGTGCAAAAAAAGCGCGCCGAACATCTGGCTCAGCAGCGCCAGAGTCGAGACCCCCAAGTCACTGCGGTAGAAGTGCCCCATCCCGCTCTCAATCAAGAAATTTTTAAAGCGCCAACTCAAGTGGCTTCGATCAAAGAATCTCGCGTGGTCGATGCCCCCGCCGATATCATGGTCGAGAGGATTGGAAATGATGAGTTTTGGTGTCGAGACAATGTCGAGCCGCGCAAAGAAAAAAAGCCCGTCAAATGTGCTTATCCCTCAGCGTGCTATGGCTGTGTGGCGTCGAGTGTGATTCCGGCGGAAGCCGAAGGCGTGATTCCGTTTTGTGACAATGGACGCCAAGCGGAAATCTTTAGTATCGAGTGCTGTCCTTCATCGGTGAGTGAATCGGATTTTGAATGTCCTGGTCCTCGCGAATGCTTACATGCCGATGCGGTTCCCGAATCGCACTGCAGCTGCGACAATCGCCCTGATTGCCGCTACATCGAAATCGGCGGCAAGATTCAGTGTCTGTGTATCAAGTAAGACGCGGCTCTATGATTCAAATCTCTAATTTAAAAAATGAATACTTCCTAAGAACATGGCGGTGTCGGTAAATTTCAATTCCGTGCAGGGATTCTCCTGCAAGATGATCTCGACACTTTTGCGAATCAGAAGCCGGCGAGCTTCAGTCAAATCTCGAGTGCACTCAGCGTAGGCTTGGTCTCGCGCTTGAGCGTCATTCACCGAATAGGTTTCAGATTGAACATGGGCCGTTGGGACATTGCTAAATCCCACGCCTGCCTCGACGGCAACTGGCAAACAAAGTGCAAACGCACTCACAAGAATTTTCATAGAATTTCCCCTCCACCATTAGTCTTTCAGACTAAAAACGGGGGAGACAAGGTTTTTTGAGGAATACTCGCACTTTAGCTTTTGACAGTCGCAGGGCTCTTTCCTTAGTTTTGGGCCCTATGAAAGTGATTTTTAGCGTTATTGCGGTTTTTGGAATGACCCTCTCAAATGTTCAGGCACAGACTTCGGCCCCTGCTCCGGGAGCTGCTGGACCCAATCCGATGTCCAATATCATCGGCATTGTCCTGATGTTTGGAGTCTTTTTCTTTTTGATCATCTGGCCTCAGATGCGACGAGCCAAGAAGCAAAGCCAGTTTTTGTTAGGCCTTAAAAAGGGTGATGCTGTGGTGACACAAGGGGGCGTTTTTGGACGTATCACCGGAATCACCGACAAAGTGGTCACGCTTGAGATTGCGACCAAGGTTTTTGTACGAGTGGATCGTCAGTCGATTTCGGGCTTGGATCCCTACGCTACTGCCAATGACGGAGGAACTCAGTCGTGAACAAAAAAATCTCCGTGATGCTGGGGACATTTTTGGTCTCTCTTTATATTTTGGTCCCGAGCTTTCTTCCTGAAGGTTCGGCGCTATCCAAGTTTTTTGTGGCCCCCAGGATGAATCTGGGTCTCGATTTGCGAGGGGGGATTCATATTGTTTTGGGCGTGGATGTGCAGAGAGCCCTTGATGTCGAGCTCGACAAGTATTTTTTGAATGTTCAAAAACGCCTCGGAGAAAAAGAATTCGTTTTTGATCGATTTGAGCGCGTGACGGGAGAACGAGCCTTTTTGATTCATCTGCGAAGTGATCAAGATTACGGAAATCTCGAAAAAAATCTGCGCGAAGATTATTTTGGCGCTTTGCTGATTCAGGGGGGAGACCGCAAGATTGTTCGGATTGTGCTCGATCCTCAACACGAGGAGAATTTGATTCGCTTTAGCTTGGAACAAGCGCGCGAAATTATTCGAAACCGAGTGGATGAGTTTGGAGTGGCCGAGCCCTCCATTCAGATTCAGGGAGAGGATCGAATCGTGATTCAGCTGCCGGGGATCAAGGATCCAGAGCGTGCGATTCAGCTCATTGGGCGGACAGCTCTCTTAGAATTTAAAGTCGTCAGCGACGCAAAGGGCACAACGGAGCTTGAGACTCTTGTCGAAAAAGCTCGCAAAGAAATTGGATTTAAAAACAGTTTTGCTCGAACCGATCTCGAAGCCCTCAATAAATTTTTGGCCAAGGATTTGCCCCCTCAGACTCAGATCTCGTTTGAGCGTGTGACGGATCCGAAGAGTGGAGATATATCTATTCGTCCTTATTTGCTTTTGGCCACGACGGAGTTGACGGGCCAAGCTCTCGAAGATGCCTTTGTCTCTCAGGATCAGACGACTCAGAGACCGCAAGTCGGCTTAAAATTTAATAAAGAAGGCGCCGAGTCCTTTGAAAAAATTACTGAAAAAAATGTGGGCAAGCTTTTAGCGATTCTCCTTGATGGCGTTGTGGTCTCGGCCCCCGTCATCCGAGAAAAGATCCCTGCTGTGAGCGCGGGAGCGACGATATCTTTAGGGCGAGGAAACGCTCAGGAGCTTCAAAAGGAAGCTCGAGACTTGGCTCTTGTGCTCAGATCAGGAGCTTTACCAGCACCCGTTGAAATTTTGGAGAACCGAACTGTCGGAGCAAGCTTAGGAGAGGACTCGATTGCTGCCGGACAAAAGGCCACGCTTCTGGGCGCACTTTTTGTCATTATCTTTATGCTCTTTTATTATCGCTGGAGCGGATTCATCGCCAACTTGGTTTTGATCGCCAATATCTCGATGCTTTTGGCTTTCATGTCGCTGTTTCAGGCCACCCTTACATTACCCGGGATTGCGGGGATTGTGCTCACGATCGGAATGGCGGTGGATGCCAACGTGGTGATCTTGGAGCGAATACGAGAAGAGCTACGAGCAGGTAAAAAGATAAGATCGGCATTGGAAGCGGGTTATTCCGGTGCTCATGCGGCGATTTTTGATTCGAACTTAACGACAGTTCTCTCAGGGATTGTGCTCTACAATGTGGGGTCGGGTCCGATTCGCGGATTTGCCGTCACGCTGATGGTGGGATTGTTTGCCAATTATGTGGCCGCTGTTTGGTTTTCTAAATGGATCTACGATTGGTATCTCGATCGTCACGCTGTTAAAAATTTGAGTATTTAAGGAAGACAAAATGATTGAACTGATTAGCTCGAATATTCGATTCCCTTTCATGAAGTACCGATGGCCGATGGTCATCTTTTCTCTGGCAGTACTGGCCCTTTCTTTTGTGGGAATTTTTAAGAAGGGTTTTAATTACGGCGTTGATTTCGCAGGAGGCGTTCAGATTGTATTTGAACTTCCCGCGAATTCTGGAGTGGATGCGGAGCGATTGAGAGCCGGTCTGGAAGCTTCAGGAGTCGAAGGAGCGAGCGTTCAGTCCTTTGGAACGGCGGCAAAACAAAACGACAATCAGTTTATTGTGCATTTTCCAGCAGAGTTTTTGGACGAGACCCAAACGGGAACGAAGCTCGAAAGCTCTTTGAAGGGACTTAAGACTTCATCCAGTGCCAACATTATTCAAAAATTTAAATTCGTCGGGATTGAAAAGGCGTATTTGACTCTGACGGAATCGGTCAAACTCGATCAACTCAAAGCGGCACTGCAGAAAACTGATTTTGGAATGCTGAGCTTTGTCGATGTGACGGTCTTTGGACGCGAATCTCAAAATGAATATCAAATTTTGTTTTTGAGTATTGGCGAGACGGTGACTCAAAAGCTCGCGACAGCTCTCAAGTTACCTGAAGGGCAAGTTCTAAAGGCTCTCAAGGTGGACTTTGTGGGAGCCAAAGTGGGAGGTGATTTGCGAATTTCGGCGCTCCTGAGTTTGATCATCACGACGATTTTGATCTTTGTTTATATTTTTGTTCGGTTTGATTTTATGTATGCGCCGGGAGTTGTTATTGCGCTCGTGCACGATGTGAGCTTGGTGGCCGGCTATTTTGCTTGGACAGGTCTTGAATTTGATCTGACGATTGTTGCGGCCCTCCTGACTCTTGCGGGGTATTCTATTAACGATACGATCATTGTCTTTGATCGAATTCGCGAAGTGGCGTCTCAAATGAAAGGTAAAAACTTCATTGAGATTATCAATATTGCGGTCAGTCAAACATTGGGCCGAACCATTATCACTTCGGGCACTGTGTTTTTGGCCACACTCGCACTTTGGTATTGGGGCGGGCCTGTGATCCATGGATTTGCGACGGCGTTTTTGATCGGTGTGATTGTCGGAACCTATTCGTCGGTGTTTATTGCTTCGCCTTCAATCTTGTGGATGAGACGCTTGCTGAAGGTGGAGGGACGACAGCATTCTCGGGCAGCCGCATAATCCGATTGATCCTCGATTTATCTCAGGCGCTCCGGCGCTTTTGAGGCAAATCCTTTGGTCCCGAGGTTGGAGAGATTCTTCACTCGCGGAAAAGTTTTTGTTTCCGAAGCTTCAGGATATTGCCAGTCCTCAGGACACTCTCAAAGATTTGCGAGAGGCGATTCAGATCCTTTTAGAAGTCAAAGATCGTCAAGATTTGATCGTGATCTACGGAGATTACGATGTGGACGGGGCGACCTCCACGGCACTTTTGCTTCGGGGTCTAAGAGCTCTTGGCTTTAAGGCAGAGGCATTTATTCCTCATCGAGTGGAAGACGGCTATGGAGTGACGGTCAAAGGCAGCGAAAAACTTTTGGCGCAATTTCCTAAAGCTCAGTTGATTTTGACTTGTGACAACGGAATCGGAGCTTTTGACGGAATCGAATTTTTGAGATCTCAAAACCTCAAGGTCATTGTGACGGATCATCATGAGGCGCCTTCTCGCCGAGTGAAGGCTCATGCGATTCTGAATCCCAAGCAGCCGGGATGTGCTTATCCCGACAAAAAGCTCGCCGGAGTGGGTGTGGCTTTTTTGCTTTTGATGGGGCTCAGACGAGCTCTCGAGGCAAAGGATTTTTCATTAAACAGGTTTTTGGATCTCGTCGCTGTGGGGACAGTGTGTGATGTGGCAGAACTCACAGGAACCAATCGCATTTTTGTAAAGTATGGGCTGCCTCGAATTGAGAATTCAGAATTTTTGGGACTGAGAGAACTCGCCGAGCGCTGTCCCAGTGGAGCGGCCAAAATTAAGGCCAAGGACTTAGGATTTTTTGTCGGGCCAAGATTGAATGCGAGCGGACGTTTGGGAGATCCCGAGCTTGGATTCAAAACATTACTGGCTGAGGATAGGGTCGAAGCTCAAACTCTTGTTCAGCAGCTTGAGACACTCAATGCGCGCCGTAAGAGCATGCAAGAGGAGCAGCTGGGATGGGCTAAGGCTTCGCTGGCTTCAAGATCTCCTCGGCTTGCCATTGTTCTTAAGGACTCACGTTATCATTTGGGACTCGTTGGATTGATTGCCGGTCGAATTGCTGAGAGTTTTGAGTCTCCCACGTGCGTGCTCACACGCATTGACGACGAACATGAGATGGCGATGTTTGGTCAGGAGGCTTTGAACACTCCACTTTGGAAAGGATCTTTGAGAGCGCCACTTGGATTTCATTTGGCTCAGGCACTTGAGGATATCAAAAAAGCGGCGCCTGGACTTTTGGTGTCGGGCGGAGGGCACGCCCAAGCGGCAGGCGTCGCTCTTAAGGAAGTTGACCTCGAAAAATTTGAAAATTTGTTGCAGCAGAGCCTTCAGTCTCAAGGAAAGCTTGAGCACGCTCTCTCGTATGATGCCGAATTAGAGGCTTTAGACGCCCTTTCGGAGGTTCACTCTTTGCTTGAGCCCTACGGAAATGGCAATCCGGCCCCCTTGATTCGAATCAAGGATGCAAAGGTGAGTGATGTTCGAAAGTTAAAAGAAATTCATCTTAAGTTTAAGGCCCATAAAGGACGGAATTCATTCAGTGTTTTGCAATTTCAGAGTCCTTGGGTTAGCATGTTGGCAAATGGGGGGGGATCCCCAGATGAGTTGAGTATCGACTTTTTGGCCGAGCCGTTTGAAAATGAATGGAACGGGCAGGTCAAACAAGAACTCTTGCTCAAAGAAGTTTTGGGGATCCACGTGAAGGGGAAACAGGTTGATGTCAAAGCTTTCGGCCGTTCAAAAAATTCGGATGCGATCAGCCCGAGCTAAGGCTTTTTTACGTCGGCAAGACATTCGGGTTCCGATTCAGCTCAAAGTCAATATGCAGTCGCCGAACAATCACTACCTCTTTGAGTATTCTTCGAACCTCTCTCAAAGTGGGATTTTTATTCACACCGATGATCCGATGGAGCCCGCAACCCAGCTCTTTTTGGAATTCTCCCTGCCGGATGATTATATTATTCGCTGCCGCGGCGAAGTGATTTGGGTCAATGACGAAGAAGAAGGCGAAGCAGGCATGGGTATAAAGTTCATGGGCTTGGCTCTAGAGGATCGAGAGCGAATTTTGGCGGCTCTCAAGAAGATTGCGATTTTATGAAGATTGTTTTCCAAATCATGGGTGGATTGATTCTTTGGGGTTCACAGCTGGGGGCAACCGACGGCACTCCGACAGAATCTAAGAACCAAGTGATCGTGATTCAGGACCCTAAGGGTCGAGGCCCTCAGTTTCGAAGAGAGCGCAATGAATACGTTGAGTCGGGCTCAGACGCTATTCAGGGGTCTCCGGAGGAGTCGATAAAAGCGGCTTACAGGACTTGGGAAACAGCCTGCAAAGAGTGGAAGAACGAAATGATCCGACTCAACGGCAAAAGTCTGATTCAGGCCAGTTGCGGGGCTCCCAAACGAAGCAGCGAAAATCTGCAGTCTCAAAAGTTTTATACCTACGAAAGCCAGGCTCGGTTTAAAGTACGAGTCGGTGGCAAATAATCATCTTCCCGTTCTTCTGAACGAAGTCTTAGAGCATTTGGCCTGGGACCATTCGAAAGGTCTTTTGGATCTGACGTGTGGTGGGGGTGGGCATCTGAAGGCTTTGCTTGATCGATTTTCGACGCCTGAGCGAATTCTTGCCGTCGATCAGGATGAATCCTCTCTTGAGCGTTGTAAAAAGCGTCTTCAGCAGTGGCCTATTCAGTATAAGCACGCCAATTTTCGATCAATCACAGGCGCTGAGGACGGTCAGTTTGATCGAATACTCGTGGATTTGGGAGTGTCGTCGTTTCAGCTCGATGATGCTGACCGGGGATTTAGCTTTCAGAAGGTGGGGCCCCTCGATATGCGCATGGACTCTTCGGCGCGTGAAACCGCAGAAGATCTGCTCATGCGCTGCGGCGAAAAGGAACTTGCTGATATTCTTTGGAACTACGGCGACGAAAAATTCTCACGAAAGATTGCCAAAATTTGGGTGAACGAACGGCGAAAACTCAAACGACCTCTGACGACCGAGGATTTTGTCCGCACTCTCGGCTTTGAGCTCCATTCAAAGACTCAAAAGGGTCGCCACCCCCTGACCAAGGTCTTTCAGGCGCTTCGAATGTGGGTGAATGATGAAATGGGAGCTCTCGAAGAGATGCTCAATCATCTTTCGGATCTTTTGCTCCCCGGAGGGCGAGTAGGCATCATAACATTTCACAGTCTCGAGGATCGTCAGGTAAAATGGCAGCTGAAGGGGAAGCTGACGCCACTTATGAAAAAACCCATTATTCCGCAGCCCACGGAAGAGAGAGACAATCCCAGAGCGCGATCGGCAAAATTGAGAGTTTATGTGAAGGAGGCTTCATGAGAATGCTCAAGTCTTCCGTTTGGTTTTTGGTGTTTGGAGTTTGTTTGTATGCCGTGGCGATGATTGTCATTCGGCTTTCGATTACGCAGACGGCTTATGAGTTTGAAGCGGTAAAGCAAGAAGAGAGAGGTTTGAGAGAGGAGCAGATTCGACTCAAATCGATGATCGCTTCAAGACTTTCAGGATTTAAACAAAAATCTGAAGGCTACCAGGATCCAGAGCCTCACCAGATTCATCGATTGGTGGGGGAGCCCTAATTTATGCTGAGACCAACGCGATTTCGATCCATGCTTTTGTTTTGGTTTTTGGCGGCCGGTTTTTTGCTCGTGATGGCGAGGGCGATTCAGTTTCAGGTGCGCCCTGATCCCCGACTGACGCGATTTGCGTCGAGCAAAGAAAAGCTTAGCCAGCAGACACAAAAAGAAGATCTTCTCATCTCTCGAGGATCTATTTTAGATCGCGAAAATCGTGAGCTCGCGCTTTCGATCGTAACAAAAAGTTTTTTTGCAAATCCAAAAGTCGTTCGTGACCCCAAGTCCGTCGCGAGACGGCTGGCCCCCCTTTTGCAAATGCCCGCGTCCAAACTTCAGAGCCTTCTTTCTGAAGATCGATATTTTGTTTGGCTCAAGCGTGAAGTTGACGAAGAAACCGCTCGCCGCATCGAAGAAATGCAGATCGAAGGTGTGGATTCACGCAAAGAAAGCAAGCGCGTTTATCCTCAAGGAGAGCTTGCCAGAGCCGTGGTGGGGATTTCGGGCCGAGATGGAACAGGCCTTGAAGGACTCGAAAAGTTCTATGATGAGTTTTTGAAAGGCAGAGATCAGGGCAATGCTGTGGCGTTTCGAGATGCGCTGGGAAGACTTTTGCTCTTTAAGGATCTCGATAAAGAATGGTTTGATCATGCGCATTTGATTTTGACATTGGATTTGCGTCTTCAGCGCGTGATGGAAGAAGAGCTCGCTGCCACCGTCAAAGAAAAAAACGCGCTCTCAGGGCAAGCGGTCATGATGAATCCAAAGACGGGAGAAATTCTCGCCATGGCCAGCATCGAAGGAGCGCGCGGCGATCGCAATGAAGTCCGCAATCGCGTGGTGGCGGATTTGTACGAACCCGGCAGCACCTTTAAAGTTATCTTGGCTGCAGCGGCGATGGAGCAGATTGGAATGTCGCCGTCGTCTCAGATTTTTGGTGAGAACGGAGCTTTTCGTGTAGGGAATCGCACCATTAAAGAGTTTCATGGAAAAAAATATCAGTGGCTGAGTCTTCAAGAATTACTCGAAGTTTCTTCGAATGTGGCGTCTGCCAAAATTGGTCTCAAAATTGGAGCGACTAAATTCTACGAGACGATCGCACGTTTGGGTTTTGGAAAGACCACGGGCATTGATTTGCCCGGAGAAGAGGGTGGTTTAGTTAGACGTGCATCGGATTGGAAGCCGATTGAACTTGCTAACATTAGCTTTGGGCAAGGGATCGGCGTCACTCCTTTACAATTGGCGAGAGCAGTTGCCGCACTGTCGACGGGAGGTCTTTTGCCAAAACCGTATGTGGTTTCTCGAATTGTCTCCTCGCGTGACCAAGGAAAAGTCCTCTGGGAGGCAACTCCTGAACGTGACGAAGTCTATCCAGCGGACAAAGCTCGAAAAATGACCGAAATGCTGACTCATGTGACAGAAGCAGGCTCGACAGGAGCAGCAGCGGCGATCGAGGGCTATGAAGTCGCAGGTAAAACTGGTACGGCCCAAAAACTGGTTGAGACCAAGAACTCTCGCGGCAAAATCATTAAGACTTATGCCAACGATCGGTCCGTCGTGAGTTTTGTGGGCTATGTTCCTGCGCGAGATCCTGCGTTTGTTTTGGCGGTGATTTACGACGATCCTAAAGGAAGAGTGAGTGGGGGAGCAACTGCCGCTCCTTCGTTTAAAAGAATCGCCAGTAAGGCCTTAGCGATTGTGGGAGTTCCTCCTGCTCGAACGAGCGAAAAACTTCCAAGCTCTCCACGCGAAGCCAATCAGGCCGCGCTCTCAGGAAAGTTTGTGGGGCGCAGTTTTCGAG
>JACCDT010430504.1_pt1 | contig 17504 bp, 13 predicted proteins | sample 7446291 | NCBI WGS metagenome assembly JACCDT01 (sample SAMN15323446, study PRJNA562643) | freshwater metagenome | isolation source: river surface water | place: USA:Blue River Watershed | collected 2017-08-17 | reverse complement strand
GTCGGCATGGATGTCAGACACGGGGGGCTGGGACGGGTGCTGCTGTGCGTGCTGCTGTGCGTGCTGCTGTGCGTGCTGCTGTGCGTGCTGCTGTGCGTGCTGCTGCGTTGATTGGTGCGTCGATTGGTGCGTTGATTGGTGCAGGTGCTTGTCAGTGTGCGTCATCGTTGTTCTCCGGAAGATGAAAGACGGCAAGGCCGCGATCTCGCTTTGCCTGTCGTTCATCTTCGGATGTCAACGCCTGCCGAAAGTTTCCGTCGTTTCCATGCACAGCGCGCTGCGGTCCACGTCAGCGATGTCGGGCACGCCGAGCAAGGCGAGCGTGATGTCGATCTCCTGCTGCAGCATCGCAATCGCGCGCTCGACACCGGCCTGGCCACCGGCCGCCAAACCGTACAGGCCCGCACGGCCGACGATGCAGGCTGTTGCGCCCAGTGCCCGTGCCTTCACTACATCGCTGCCGCGGCGTATGCCGCCATCCATCAGCACCGGCACTTGGTTGCCTACCGCATCAGCGATTGCGGGTAACGCAGCAATACCGGACTGCACCTGGTCCAGCTGGCGGCCGCCATGGTTGGATACGATCACGGCATCGGCGCCATGCTGCACTGCGCGCACCGCATCATCGGCGCGCAGCAAGCCCTTGATCGCGAGCTTGCCGGGCCATTCACTGCGTATCCAGTCCAGGACTTTCCAGCTGACGGACGCATCGAAATTCTTGCCGACCTGTTCTGCCAGCGTGAGCAGTTTGCGCGGCGCACCGTTCGGATCATCGAGATTGCCGAAGGTGAAGCGCGGCGCTTGCGACATGCGCCACAACCAGCCGAGCCGGCGCGCGTAATCAAACATATTGGACGGGCCCATGCGCGGCGGCAGCGTGAAGCCGGTGCGCACATCGCGCTCGCGCGCACCCGGCAACGGCAAGTCCACGGTCAGTATCAGCACCGGGCAACCGGCATCCTGTGCACGTTGCAGCAGCGAGCGGGTCAGCCCGCGGTCCTTCTGCACGTACAGCTGGAACCAGTGGTTGCGACGGCCACGGGTGGCCACCTGTTCGATGCTGGCGTTCGAGGTGGTGGATTGGCAAAAGCCGACGCCGCGCACCTCGGTCGCACGCGCGATGCACAGGTCACCCTCGGGCCACAGCAGGCCGGCGATGCCGGTCGGGCCGAATACCATCGGCGAGGTCAGCGATTGACCCAGCAGCTCGATGGCCTGCCGACGCACGCTGACATCGACCAGCATCCGGGGCGCAAAGCGCAAGCGGGCGAAGTCATCGACGTTGTCGCGCAGAGTCACTTCATCATGCGCGCCACCATCAATGAAGCCGAACACCGAGCGCGGCAGATTGCGGCGCGCGATGTCTCTGAGGTCGGCAACATTCACTGCCTGGCCGAGTTTCATCACCCTGTCTCCCCGAATTATTGTTGTTGGCTATGTCGGAAATTCTTTCCGGCACATATCTTACCGAAGATCAGCAAGGCGACGACCGCCCGTACGGCGTTCGAGGGTAGTGACAAGCGAAGCAGGTAACGCCTGCTGCCAGTGGGTCAGGAAGATTCAGACCGGGCCGACGGAGATCTGCGCTGGCTCGGGATGGGAAGGCTCGTCAGCAGACCGCTCGGCAGAGGGTGCAGTGCTGTGATCGCGGGTCGCCAGATGCCTTGCACGACGCGGCATCTGCTCTTCAGGTGTCGGTGGCAGCTCGGACCACACCTGCTCTTCGATCACATTGTGAAACTGGCTGCCATCCATCGCATGCGCGGGCGGCAGCTGGCCTGACATCCCCGATGCTGCGGCATCCGACGGCGGTCGTGCAGACGCTGCGGGCACGACTGCAGCCCGCCCCGCAGACACCGGTACAGAGCCGGATCCGGGCAGGTCGTCAGCAGCGGCTTGATTCGGGGCCATGGCCATCGGCGAGGTGAAGATTGACGGACATCAAATTGAACGGATTTGCCGATCTTTGATCTCATTCATCTTAGTAGTTTTCGGGATATTTCCCAGCGACGCATCAGTGATTGACTTGAACACGATCTCATGGATATCAGCGTTCACCCTCACGCTCCTCACGCACAGGATTATCAGCTCGGCCGCGTTTTCGAGGATCGATCGATAACGCTTGGACAGGCCCCCGGCAATTCGGTGCCCGACATCCTGCAGGCGATACGCCAGCACCTGAAAATGGAAGTGGCTTTCGTGTCCGAATTCATCGACGGCCAGCGTGTGTTTCGCTACGTCGATTCCTCCTGGACCAAGAGCCCCGTGCGTGTCGGCGACGGTGGTCCGCTGGAAGAATCCTACTGCCAGCGCGTGATCGACGGACGCCTGCCCGAACTGATCAATGATGCGCAGACCAACCCGGTTGCCGCCGAGCTGCCGGCGACTTTTGCGATACCGGTGGGTGCGCATTTGAGCGTACCCATTCATCTGGCCGACGGCTCGATCTATGGCACTTTCTGCTGTTTCAGCCGCAGCGCGGACACCAGCCTCAACCTGCGCGATCTGTCACTGATGCGCGTGTTTGCCGAGCTGGCCGGCAAGATGATCGATCGTGAGCAGCACAGCATCTTCCAGCGCCAGGCCAGTCTGGAACGAATACGCAAGGTGATGCGCAGCGACACGATTCATATCGTCTATCAACCCATCTTCGACTTGAATCTGGGCGCGATTGCGGGCTTCGAATCGCTGGCGCGCTTCAGTGCAACGCCGGCACGCAGCCCCGACCTGTGGTTCAACGAAGCTCATTCCGTCGGGCTGGGTATTGAACTGGAGATGAAGGCGATACAGCAGGCGCTACTGGTGCTGCCCACGCTGTGCGACGGACTGGACCTGTCGATCAATGCATCGCCCGAGACCATTCTCGATCCCAGTTTCGAGGCAATGCTGTCAACCCTGCCCAGAGTCGAGCATCTGGTACTGGAAATTACCGAGCATGCCGCGGTGGAAAAGTATGAAGAGATCGCGCAACGGCTCAAGCCTTATCGCGATAGCGGCCTGCAACTGGCAGTGGATGACGCCGGCGCCGGCTATGCGAGTTTTCGTCACATCCTGAACCTGGAGCCGGACCGCATCAAGCTCGACATGAGCCTCACACGCGACATCGATATCGACCCCGCACGACGCGCACTGGCGGCGGCGCTGATCCACTTCTCGGCCGATACCGGCAGCAAGCTGGTGGCCGAGGGCGTGGAGACTGCCGCCGAGGCCGCGGCGCTGATCGAGCTTGGCGTCGACAAGGCGCAGGGCTATTTCCTCGGGCGGCCGATGGCGCTGAATGGTCTGCAGCACCTTGGCTGTCTGCGGCCGGCCAGAACTGTTACCAGCACCAACGCGGGTTCAGCGGCCTGAACACCAGCCACAGGTTTCGCACTGACACACCGAACCCTTCAAGCCCTTCAATCCCTTCAAGCCTGATGACGGGTGACGGGTGGCGGGTAACGGGTGACGGGTAACCCGTGACGGGTGACTGGTCCTTCGAGCCTGTCGCAAGTCAGCGCGCTGGCGCGTCAGCAATTGCCCTTCTTGCGCTGACCCGGCGGACAGTGACCCTGACCGCCCGGACCCCCGGGGCCACCCTTCCAGCCCCCCGGCCTGAATTCCCAGCCGCGCGGTCCCTCGATCCACTGCGGTTGCGCATACACATAGCCCGGACGCTCGCGTTCCCAGCGCCCCGGTATCCATACATGCGCATGACCATCCCAGCCCCAGTAACCCTGCAGCCAGATGTACGCGGGACGCGGCGGCGGCACCGGTTCATAGCGGATGGGCGGTGGCGGTGTGCCGGAAGAGATCGTCACGCCAAAGCTGACGTTCGGGTCAGCTTGCGCAAGACTAATAGCCGACAACAGTGACAACAGCATCGCGGAATACAAAACCTGTTTGTGCATGATGTCCTCTTAAATGGTGATCGAACAACGGCACACAAAATTTACCCGCAGCAAAGCTCCAAGGCTTGATGCATTACAAAAGACAACAAAGTTGTGGAGGAGAATTGTTTCACAGAAACAGTCACGCATCGCGTCAACGCGATTCGCCGACCTGCACTGAAGGGGAGTGAGCGCTTTTGACTACTGATCGGATCCGGGCTGCGGCTGGCTACTTTCCCGCAACGACGTACGCAGCACCACAATCAATTCATACAAATACGATTCCTGTGCCGAATCGAGAATTTTGGCATCACGTACGGCCTCTAGCGGATTAGTGCCGAGATCCGTCAGCTTCTCGAGGCTCAAGCGTGCCGCTTCATCGACGGGAAGCCTGCGGTGATTCGCAAAATCCAGTAACGGCCGCACGGCCTCAGTCCACGTCAAACGCGTCGAACGATTCAATTTGCTCGACACCATGATCGTGGTCAGCGTGTCGCGCAATTGTGCATTGCCCGGCGCTTTGCCCGAGGGCGCATCGAGTCGCCGCAGCTCAGCCAGCGCCGCATCTACATGCACAGCCCAACCGGCTTCGGCATCCTGATGCCAGCGCACCGGGAAATGGAATTCTTTCTGCCGGTGTGCCGAATCGGCAAACTGCCTCAGGCGATACACGTCTTGTTCACTCATGCCCGACAGCCCGCCGCGCAGGTAGCGCAAGAACAGCTCGCGTCCTTTGATGATGTGCGGCAGGCCAGACAGAGCCTCCGGTCCCGCACTCGACCAGAATTCCTCCAGCTTGCCGGACAAGGCTTTGCGCGCTTCCATGCTGATCGGCTTGTTGCTCAGTTCGCCGGTCGGGGTTTGACCGCGTGCTCGTGCATTCCCGGCATCGCGTCTGCCGTGTTCGCGCTGCCGGATCTCGCGTTGCCGGTCCAGCTGCCGTAGTGCCTGACTCAACTGATCGACTCTGGGTTTCAGCAAACCCATCACGCGCTGGTCTTGTCTGACATTGCCGGGTGGTGCGTGAATATTCCGGGACTCGCCGGGCTGAAGTTCCGCTGGCTGCTCATCGATTTTTTCCCCAAAACGACTGGCAAAGTCCCATAACAATTCCGCATCCGGCTCGGAAACCTGCCCGAGATGCAGATAGTCGACAAAAGCGCGTACCTGATCAGCAGCGAAACCTTCGCTACGCAAGGTCTGCCTGACGAGTCCGTTCACCATCGCGTCTCGGTTGGCCGTGTCCAGCGAGCTACCTGAGTGTGCTTTGCCGGTCTGATGGCGCGAATCCGACAAGCCGTTTACCTTGTCACTCAGCAAAAGACACAGAAAATCATCCCGCCTGACCTTGCCTTCCGCGCGCACCGATTGCAGAAAGGCTTTCGCCGGCTCGGCGCCAAGGAAATTCGATTCGACGTAATGAACCACCCAGTTTTTTGCGCGCCAGGCACGCACGGCTGCCAGCGCTGAGCGGAACGGTGCAAGCAGCTTGTCCTTCAGGCTTTGAGGCTGCGTGAGCTCTGCGTTGCGGCTGTAGAGGACGGTTTCGACCGTCACCGTACAGTCGCGGGACTTGAAATGCAGATGGTTTTCTAGCTCGAGGTAAGGGTTGGCGCCGGGGCCCGGGCTGGCGCCAACGGTATTGATGGCGGGTGGCGATGAAGCAGTGGGTAGCATGGCATCTCCCCGGCGGGCGGCAATCAGACATGTGAGGGCGGCGATCCCCCCTTCACTGCCTAGTAGTCAAATTGCCACAACGGTTCCCGAGAGCGATGCAATGTTCAAACTGATTGCCACCCACACGACCATAGTCGGCCGTGCACTTGCTGGATTCAGGGTTCGATCAGCCCATGCCGTACGGCAATCAATGCCAGCTCGGCCTGATTGGCCACACCCAGCTTCTGCTTCACGTTGTACAGATGGGTGCCGACCGTGCGCGGCGAGATGTTCAGCATGTCCGCAATCTGGTTCACCGACGAGCCCTTGGCGAGCTGGATGAACACCCCGAACTCGCGCTCGGACAGCACTTCGATCGGACTCTTTTCGCCATTGAACTCTTCGAGCGCCATCCGCTGCGATAGGTGGCTGTCGATGTACATGCGCCCTTCGTTCACTTGCCGTATCGCGTGAATCAATTCGTCCGGCGCGCTGCGCTTGGACAGGTAGCCCAGCGCACCGGCCTTGAGCATGTAGCGAACATAGCTCGGGTCTTCATGCGAGGCCAGACCGAGCACGCGCGCCATCTTGTCGCGCGCGACAATGCGGCGCGTGGCCTCGACCCCCATCGTGCCGCCGAGCGAGATGTCCATCACGATCACGTCCGGCTTTGCCGCGGGTATCTGCTGGTACGCGGCCTCGGCTGATTCGGCTTCGGCCACGACCCGGATGTCCTCGGTCGCTTCGAGCAGCATGCGGAACCCGAACCGGACCACCGCGTGGTCGTCGACCAGCATCACGTTGATGTTTTTCTTCATGCGTTGCTGCCTTCTCGCTTGCCTCGGTAACCGCCTTCACTACCCGTACCACCCGCACCACCCGCACCACCCGTACCAGTTGCACCAACTGCAGCTTCCGCATCACCCGCTTGCCCCAAGCTGCCGATCACGCCATCAGTGCTCTCGCCGTGGCTTGCCACCGGCAGCCTCACCTGCACTTCCAGCCCGCCCTCGGCACCCGCCTGAAAACGAATGCTGCCGCCATGCGACTCGGTCCGCTCCTGCATGCCGCGCACGCCGTAATGACCTTCACGCACCAGAGTCTCGGCGCCAATGCCATTATCGGCGATCGTCAGCGTCAGCGTATCGCCCTGCATCGCGATACCCACCTGCGCGCGGGTTGCGCCCGCATGCCGGACCACATTGGTCACGGCCTCCTGCACGATGCGGTAAGCCGACAATTCCAGCGCGTCATCCAGCACCGGCAAGCTGCCGGTGGCGGCCAGCTCGAAGCGGATGTCGGGATTTTTCGATTGGGTGTCGGTCAACAGGTCGCGCACCGCGTCAACCAGGCCCATGCCTTCCAGCTGTATCGGCCGCAGACGCGGAATCATGCGGTGCATGGCATCCGAGGTCATGCCGGCAGTGTCGAACAGCATTTGCGCATGACGCTCCAGCGGACCGCCGGCCACGTCCGGGTGCTGCATCATCGACTTTGCAATGCTGCGGATCGCGGTCAGCGATTGCCCGAGCTCGTCGTGCAGCTCGCGTGCGAGCGCAGCGCGCTCTTCTTCGATGCGCGCATGCAGCAGCTTCGTGAAATCCCGCTGCGCTTCCAGCCGTGCCTGCGCCTCGGCGCTGGCCTGACGCGCAACGATGCTGTCCTCCACCGCCTGCGCCATGCGGTTGAACGCGCGGCCCATCTGCCCCGCCTCCTTGCCGGGCAAGGGCGGCAGCCGCGCCTCATGACTGCCCTGCTCGATATCGCTCAGCCCGCGCTCGATTTTTTCCAGCGGCTCCAGCCAACGGCCCACCAACCAGAAAATCAGCAAATCGGCCAGCACGAATAGCGTCACCTGCGCCAGCAGGATGTCGCGCAAGTTGTCCCAGCCATCCAGGATCGCGCGCGTTGCATTGGTCGAGATCACCAGCCGCGCATCTTCCAGATCGACCACGCGCTGCATTTGCGGCGGCGCCACCAGTGCCGAATACCATTCGGGCGCATAGCGGCCGGCCTTGTACGTCGATGGCGGCGACTGGTAGATCCGGGTGCCGCCTTTGTCGAACAGCTCGATGTCGTTTGCGCGCACGCGGCCGGTCTGGCGCAGGAAATTCACCAGCTCCGGCAAATCTTCGCTGGCATAAAAATGTCCGATGCGACCCAGCAACTGCGCAGCGATGCGACCGGACGCCTCCATCTCTTCGCGCACCCCGCTGCGGGTGGCGGCAATTTCCACCGCAATCAGGACCCCGAACACCAGGATCGTCAGCGCCGAAAAAATCAGATTGATCTTCACGCGCAGGCTGAGGCCACTGCTACGCGCAGTGGCAGGCGTGCCCGCGGCGGCAGGCGCGACGGGGGGCGGCGTGGTGGCGTTCTGGGTCATGGAAGGCGAGTCGGGCGCTGCAGGCAGCGGCGCATGCAAAGGCAAGGCATCATAGCAGCAGCCTGCGACTCAAAAACCTGCCGCGGCGCAGCATCTGCCACCCTGAGATCAGCAGGGATTTGGTTCATGAATATCATTAGCCTCAATTACGAGAACAGACGATGCGACAAATTGTCGCTTGGAGGAAGATTCACTGCGCCGAACGAATTCTCGAGCGGCAAATGCTAGACCAACTTTTATTCAGGAGATCACCATGGCATGGACCACCCCGGCAGCGACTGACCTGCGTTTCGGTTTCGAAATCACGATGTACATCGCAAACCGTTAATTCGTCAGCGCAGCATGCCGACCCCTTGGTTGGCTGCGAAGACAGAATTTGAAAAAGACGACCTTCGGGTCGTCTTTTTTTGCCCGAAAGATTGCTAATAATGCAATTTCTGGTTGGCAAAGCCGATAGATTCTACCAATCAGTAGATGAATATTTGTAATGAGAAGGCAATTTAATGAATTTCATTATTCGCCCCCGCGTTGCTATCCCGTAACCTTGCGCCCTTTCAATCCATGTAACACCCGCCCCCACCATGATGAAAACCAAGAAGACCACCCTGGCCGTGATGATCGCCAGCTGCTTTGGCGCCGGCGCAGCAATGGCCGAAGAAACGCAAGATTCGAGCAAGATCCTGTCCCCGGTCGTGGTGACCGCGACGCGGGTTGAGCAGGATAGTTTTGATTTGCCGATGTCGATCGACAAAGTCGAGAAGAAAGATATACAAGACGGACAACTGCGAATGACTCTTGCGGAAAGTCTAATCCGCGTACCTGGCCTCACTGCGCAAAACCGTAACCAATTGGCTCAAGATCCGCAAATCTCTACCCGAGGATTTGGCTCGCGGTCTTCATTCGGCGTTCGCGGGATGCGCATTTTTGTCGACGGTATTCCACTGTCAATGCCCGATGGTATAGGTAACCCGGGGAGCATTGACATGGGGATGATCTCCTCGATAGAAGTACTGCGCGGACCTTTCGCGACAATGTACGGGAACTCATCTGGTGGCGTCATCAATTTGTTCACAGAGGACGCTCCAAAGTCGCCGCAGGCCGAGGGGGATCTGCTTTTTGGCAGCTTTGGCACGCGCAAAGCTCAGACTCGACTTTCGGGCACCCAACATGGGTACGAATATGCGCTTAACTATTCCGATTTTGAATCAGACGGTTTCAGGGAAAATAGCGCAACCACCAAAAAACAAGCGACGGCAAAGTTCAAATCAACCATTGGAGACGATGCACGCCTGACGACGCTTATAAATTGGTTCGACCAAAAGGCTCAAGATCCGGGTGGTTTGGTCAGAGAAGCGACCGCGAGCGATCCGTCCGCTTTTTCCACACCGACAGGAACTGCTGACATCAACAAAACAATCAATGCTCGTGTTGCTCGAAGCAATACCCAAATCGGCTTAAATTATGAAAAGTTGATTGACTCAAGCAACTCAATAAATTTGGTCACCTATGCCGGCGCCAGAGACAATAACCAAATTCTTTCGGTCAGCAATACCCCATACAACAGTCGAGCAAGCGTAATCTCCAGGAATTTCTATGGCGCAGAGCTTCGCATAACTAATAGAGGCGAGTTTCTATCGATGCCATTCTCGGTTATCGGGGGTATTGCCTTTGGTCAAATGAAAGACGATCGGAAAGATATCAATGCCGACGACGGGGTTCCACGCGCCGCAGTTGATGCCAACTTTAACCGTAATGAGAAACAAACTGCCACGAACTTCGATCAGTACGTGCAAGGCAAGCTTGCTGCCTCAGAAAAAATGGACTTCCATGCTGGCGTCCGATACACCAACGTAGACTTAAGATTTAAGGATCTTCAAGTTGACGCTACCAAATGCTTGACTGCATCTACAAGGCGGTATTGCGACACGAGCGGAAAAGTAGGTTACTCGAAATTCACCCCTGCGATCGGTGCCGTCTACAAGCTATCCCCTACTTTCAATTTCTATGCAAATTATGGCCAAGCCTTTGAAACGCCTACTCTAGTAGAGGCTACCTTTTTGGACTCATCTGCTGGGACAGGTCCAAATTTAGACATCAAACCAAGTACCAGCGATAACTACGAATTCGGGGCCAAAGCTTACGTTGGGGACAATACTCGTATAAACGGTGCAATCTTTAAGATTGACACTACCAATGAAATAATTGTCAACACCACGACCAGTGGCCGTACAAGTTATCAGAATGGGAAAACCACATCCCGGAGGGGCGCAGAACTTGCTCTCGAGACAATCCTGCCGTACGGATTCTCGGTTTATGGAGCATATACGTTACTCATCGCTAAATTTGATGAAGCATTCTCGTCATCCGGTAACCCTGTTGCCGCGGGAAGCTACATCCCTGGCACCTACCGCACCCAAGTGTACGGTGAGCTTGCGTGGAAGCATTCCCCGATGGCATTTCAAACCGCTTTGGAGGCACGATACAACAGCCGTGTTTACGTCAACGACGCCAATTCGGATTTTGCCCCATCATACACAGTGTTGAATTTGCGAGGCAGCTTCCAGCAAGAGTTTGGCCGTTGGCGTCTGACAGAATATGCTCGCATCGAGAACATCCTTGACAAGTCATATATCGGCTCCGTGCGGGTGAATGACTACTCGAATCAGCGTTATTTCGAACCCGCCCCCGGCCGCAACTGGATCGTAGGCATCAAAGCCAACTACGCTTTCTGACCTGCATACCGTCGTTCAAAGGCCCGCGCACTGCGCGGGCCTTTTTTATTGCGGCAGACCAGTCAGATATCGTGCCGCCCCTTCGTATCCCACTGCTTCGCTTTTGCGAGGCAGGCATGCGCAAAGTCCATTGCATGCTCGGACGGCTGTTTCGGATGCTGGAACACCTGATTCAGCGCCGACCGCAGAAACTGCGCATCGTCGTCATCCTGTACAAACCAGCGCAATTCCTTCGGTATCGCCATGATCATCGCGAGGTCGTTGTCGAAGATATCCATGAACGCTGCCTCGGCCATGCCGTTGTCGCGCGAGATCGCAGCATTGCGGATGTAGTCGGCGCCCTCGCGGCATTCCTGTACGGTCAGCTCATGGGCGGTGGCAGTCGCACCCGGCAGGGACAAGGCCAGCGCCACCATCAGCGCCCCGGGGATGGTCTTCATGCAGCACAACAGCGTGGTACGGTCCATCGTGAACCTCCGATTCTGTGTGGATGACGGTTCGATTCTAAACACCGTTTGACGACCAACGCACGCTGCAGTGCGTTATTCCCGTACCCGTCGCAAGCCCATTCCTTGACCGGCTTCCAACAGCGACGCAGCGCCGCTGCGTCGCCGAACGGCAAACGCAGACTGGCTACAATGCCGGCTGGATCAACCCCGAGCACCCCATGGCGCACATACACCCGCAAGGCTGGCGCGAGATGGCCGTTACCGGCGCTGCGCAGCGCGAGATCGAGACCCTCGCGCTGCTGGATGCTGCACTGCCAGATGCGTACACCATCTTTCATGGCGTGCATTGGACGAATGTCGAGCGCGGTTTTTCCGCCTATGGCGAGATCGATTTCATCATCGTTGCGCCGGATGGACGACTGCTGCTGATCGAGCAGAAATCCGGCTTCCTCACCGAGACCGATGACGGCCTCGCGAAGCGCTATGCGGGACAGGACAAGCCCAAGCTGGTCAAGAACCAGATCCTGCGCACGCTGACTGCGCTGCGGCAGCGCTACGGGCAGGATGGCGCATCGCTGAACATCGACTACCTGCTGTATTGCCCCGACTATCACGTGCGGCGAGTCGAGGCGGCGGGCATTGCATCGCAGCGCATCGTCGATGCAAGCCGGCGCGACCAACTGGCCGCCATCATTCGCGAAGTGCTGCCGGCAGACGCCGCGGACGAGCCATCGCAACGCGAACGCGTGCTGCGCTTCCTGAACAATGTACTGCAGCTGGTGCCCGACCCGAGCGCCATGATCGGGCAAGCGACGGCAATGGTGACGCGGCTGTCGGGGGGACTCGCGACCTGGGCGCGGCAGCTGGACTTCCAGCCCTTCCGGCTGCGCGTGGTTGGCACCGCCGGCAGCGGCAAGACGCAGCTCGCACTGGCCGAGTTCAATGCGGCACTGGCGGCCGGGTTGCGACCGCTGTATGTCTGCTACAACCGGCCGCTCGCTGACCATGTGCGCAAGCTGTTGCCCGAAGGCGGACGCGTCGCGAGTTTTCATCAGCTGTGCGACAGCTTCGCACGCGACACCGGGCTGGCACCGGATTACCGCGACGCGGGTGTCTGGCAAACGCTGGAGCAGCACCTGGCCGACCAGCACTTGCCGGCAGGCTGGCAGTACGATGTGCTGATCGTCGATGAAGGCCAGGACTTTTCAGCGGCATGGCGCGATGCGCTGCTGCGCTTGCTGACAACCGATGGCCGCGCCATCTGGCTGGAAGACCCGATGCAGAACCTGTACGCGCGCGAGCCGGTGCCACTGCCGGGCTGGGTCACGCTGCATGCAGAGACCAACTACCGCAGCCCGCGCCAGGTGGTGGACTTGCTGCGCGCGCTGTCGCTTGAACAGGTGCGCATCGATGCCGCGAGTCCTTTCGCGGGCGCGGACATCGATGTGCTGACCTGGCCCGACGGCGACACGGCACAGATGCATGCGCAAACCCGCAACGGCATCAAGAAATGCCTGGGTGCGGGTTTCACGCGCAATGACATGGCGTTGGTGAGTTTTCGCGGGCGCGAACATTCGTCGCTGTTGCAGCTCGATGCGCTGGGCCAGCACACGCTGAAATCCTTCGATGGCAGCTATGACTTGTTCGGCAACCCGGTGTTTCGTGAGGGCGAGCTGCTGGCGGAGTCGGTCTATCGATTCAAGGGGCAATCGGCGCCGGCGGTGATCTTTACCGAAATCGATTTCGATACGCTGGATGACAAGAGCTTCCGCAAGCTGTTCGTGGGCATGACCCGCGCCCGCCTGAAACTGGTACTGGTGATGTCGGAGCGCGCTGCGCGCTTCCTGATCGACAAGCTGCCTTGAGCAAAAATATGTTGCCTTTCAGCAAGCCCCTATTCGGTCCGGGGCGTTTGGGGCTACGCATTGACAATATGAATGCGAATTATTATCATTTACATCGCCTGGTATTTTTCCGTCACAGTGATCCTTAGCCACGAGTCCCACATGAAACTCCACCTTGCCACCGCTCCGCTTGCACTCTCGTTGTCGCCGCTTGCGATGGCTGCCGATGAAATCGCGATCACGATCAAGGATCACAAGTTCACACCGTCCGAAGTTCGCGTGCCGGCCGACCAGAAGGTGAAGCTGGTGATCGAGAATCAGGATTCGACCCCGGAAGAATTCGAGAGCAAGGAATTGAAGCGCGAAAAAATCATCGCGCCGCGCTCAAAGGTCGCTATCTGGATCGGGCCGCTGAAGCCGGGCAAGTATCCGTTCTTCGGTGAGTTCAATCAGGCGACCGCGCAAGGTGTGGTGATCGCAGAGTAAGCATCATGTTCGGGCCCGCCCTCATCATTTTCCGCGAGACGCTGGAAGCAGCGCTCGTGATCAGTATCGTCGCCGCAGCCACGCGCACGGTCAGCCGCCGCACGCTGTGGATCGTGCTCGGCGTGGTAGCGGGCTTGCTGGGCTCCGGCGTCATCGCCGCATTGACCGACACACTGGCCAACCTGGCCGATGGCACCGGCACCGAGCTGTTCAATGCCGGCGTGCTGGGCATCGCGGTCCTGATGCTGGGCTGGCACCATGTGTGGATGTCGTCGCACGGCGCCGAACTGGCGCGTGATGCGCGCAAGGTCGGTGTCGATGTCAGCGAAGGCGCGAAGGGCCTGTCCGCGATCGCAGTGCTGATCGCGCTGACCGTTTTGCGTGAAGGCGCCGAGAGCGTGCTCTTCCTGCATGGCATGGCCAGCGGCGGCAGTGCCAGCCTGACCGACCTGATCGGTGGCTGCGCGCTCGGCCTTGCGGCCGGCGCCGGCATCGGTGCGGTGATGTATTTCGGCCTGATGCGCATTCCACTGAAAGCTTTCTTTACCGTCACAGGCGCGCTACTGGTATTGCTGGCAGCCGGTCTCGCCAGCCGCATGGCCGGCTTCCTGATCCAGGCCGATTACATCCCTGCCCTGGCAACGCCGATCTGGGACGTGTCGCACATTCTGTCGGCCGAGTCGTTTGCGGGTTATTTCCTTCACGTGCTGGTCGGTTATGAACCCAACCCGACCGGCATGCAAATGGTGTTCTATGGCGTCACGCTGGGCACCATCGTGTTGTTCGCAGCGCTGGTCAAGCGCCAGCAGCAAAGGCAACAGGAAGCGCAGAGCCCCACGCCTGTGCCGAGCGAAGCCTGAGTACCGTTGTCTCCGAACAGCGTCGCCCACTTGCAGTTGTGGCCAGGGTGACGCTGCCTCCTCGCTGTACCTGAGCCTCTACGCCCCGCTTGCCGGGGCGTTTTTTTGGTACAGGCGGTTAAAATGCGTGGCAAATCAACAAGGCATCACGGAGCCGAGACATGACGATGCATACCTCACCGGCCGCGCGCCGTACCTTCCTGAAACAGACCGCTGCCCTTGGCGGCGCCTTTGTGCTTGGCATCCAAGCGGGCAGTGCTGCGCACGCGGCCAGCGCCACCAACGCCGCCGACGCGCCCGAAGTCACGCATTGGGTCGTGATCAAGCCGGACGACAGCGTCATCATCCGCATCGCGCGTTCCGAACTGGGCCAGGGCAGCTTCACCGGCCTCGCGCAGCTGGTGGCTGAAGAGCTCGAATGTGACTGGAGCAAGGTCCAGCCCGAGTATGCGGACGTGAACGAGCACATGCGCCGCAAGAAGATCTGGAAAGACATGTCCACCGGCGGCAGCCGTGGCATCCGCGACTCGCATGAATACGTGCGCAAGGGTGGCGCAGCGGCACGCGAGATGCTCATTGCTGCCGCCGCGCAGCTGTGGCAAGTGCCGGCGGCCGAGTGCAGCGCGCGCAACAGCGTGGTGTCGCATCCGTCGGGCAAGTCCGCGCGCTTTGGCGAGCTGGCCGCACTGGCCACCACGATGCCGGTGCCAGAAAACCCGCCGCTGAAAGATCCGAAAGACTGGAAGCTGATCGGCACCTCGCCGGCACGCTTCGATATCCCGGCCAAGGTGAATGGCTCGCAAATCTATGCGGCCGATGTGCGCCTGCCTGGCATGCTGCATGCATCGATCCTGCAGAGCCCGGTGTTCGGCGGTTTCCTGAAACGCTATGACGACAGCGCCGCCAAAGCGATGCCCGGCGTGAAGCACATCGTCGCCAGCGACGACTGGATTGCGGTCATCGCGACCAACTGGTGGCAGGCAAACAAGGCGCTGAAGGCGATCAAGGTTGACTGGGACAATGGTAACAAGGGCAATATCTCCAGCGCATCGATCCAGAACTATCTGCGCGAAGGCCTCGCGATGCAGAACGCGCCCGTCGCACGCAAGGACGGCGACGCCGACAGCGCGCTGGCCAGCGCGCACAAGGTAATCGAAGCCGAGTACACCACCGGTTTCGTGAACCATGCAACGATGGAACCCCAGACCGCGACCGCACTGTACAGCGCCGACAAGCTCGACGTCTGGGTCGGCACGCAGAATGGCGAGGCATCGGCAGCCGCGGCCTCCGAAGTGTCCGGCCTGCCGTTGGAGAAGGTCTATATCCACAAGATGCATGCCGGTGGCGGCTTCGGCCGGCGCGGCCCGCATCAGGACTACACCAAGCAGGCGGTGAAGATTGCGAAGGCGCTGCCCGGCATACCGGTGCGCCTGCAATGGTCGCGCGAAGAAGACATGCGCCAGGGACGCTACCGTCCGGTATCGCTGGTGAAGCTGCGCGGCGGCCTCGATAAGGACGGCAAATGGGTGGGCTGGCAGGTGAAGCAATCCGACCAGTCGATCGCGATCACCGTCTATCCGCAATTCGTAAAGGATGGTATTGATCAGATCAACACCCGCGTATTCCGCGACAATCCGTATGCAGTGCCGAACTTCACCAATGAATACGTGATCCGCGAACTGCATGTACCGCCGGGCTTCTGGCGTGCAGTCGCCCACACCAACAATCCGTTTTACCGCGAATGCTTCATTGACGAACTCGCGCATGCTGCCGGCAAGGACCCCTACCAGTTCCGCCGCCCGCTACTGGAAGGAAAAAAGGATCTCGCAGTACTCGATGCCGCCGCCAAGGCCATAGGCTGGGGCAAGCCGCTGCCGAAGGGCGTGCATCGCGGCATTGCGGTCGTTGATTCCTATGGCAGCTACACTGCAGCCGCAGTCGAACTGTCGGTCGGCAAGGACAAGGCGGTGAAGGTGCATCGCGTCGCGGTGGCGATCGACTGCGGTTATGTGGTGCATCCGGATGCTGTGAAAGCGCAGGTCGAAGGCGGTGTGATCTGGGGCCTGTCCGCGATCATGTCCGAAGACATCACGATCGAGAATGGCGCGGTCAAACAAGGGAATTTCAATGACTACCCGCTGGCGCGCATCAGTGTCACACCAGAGATCATCCCGGTGCTGGTGCCGACCGGTGGCTTCTGGGGCGGCGTCGGCGAACCGCCGATTGGTGGCGTGATCCCGGCGATGGTGAATGCGCTGTTTGGCGCGACGGGCGAGCGGATACGCTCACTGCCGTTGAAGCTGCACGGGTTCAAGTACAAGGCTTGAGCGCGCAGCTACCTTCGACAACAGGCCTGCTATGCATGACTATAACCAGCGCTTTGATAATCGAGAATTCATCCTGAACTGATCATGGCCATCAATGTCCTCGGCACCCCGCTGAAACCCTGCTCTACCGACCCGATGACCGGGTATTTCCGCGATGGCTGCTGCAATACCGATGAATCGGACCGCGGCTCACATGTGATCTGCGCCGAGGTCACGGAAGACTTCCTGATGTTCTCGAGGCAGCGCGGCAACGACCTGTCGACCCCGCGTCCCGAGTACCGTTTCCCCGGGCTGGTGCCGGGCAACCGCTGGTGCCTGTGCGCACTGCGCCGGAAGGAAGCGTTCGATGCCGGCATGGCGCCTTACGTGGTGCTGGAATCAACGCATGTGAATGCGCTGCAGTACGTGAGCATCGAGCAGCTGATGGCGTACAAGCTGCCGGCCTGACGCGCTGGGCTGACGCAACAGCCTCACTCTCGCTGGGAGCGAAGCGATCAACCAGCCGCAATGCCGGAGCACATCGGTGCGGGAAGCCGGGTTACAGACCCGGCCCCCCTCTATGGCTCCCTGCTTCAGAGCTTGACCATCACATGTCGCGCGACGGTGTAGTCTTCCAGCGCATACATCGACATGTCCTTGCCGTAGCCGGAAGCCTTCATGCCGCCATGCGGCATCTCGTTGACCAGCATGAAGTGGGTGTTGATCCAGGTGCAGCCATATTGCAGCTGGCTGGCGATGCTCATCGCCTTCGACACATTGCCGGACCAGACGCTGGACGCCAGCCCGTACTCCGAATCATTCGCCCACTGCACGACCTGCTCTTCATCGGTAAAGCGCGTCACTGACACCACCGGGCCGAACACCTCGCGCTGCACGATCTCGTCTTCCTGGCGCG
>JACCDT010130727.1_pt1 | contig 17508 bp, 9 predicted proteins | sample 7446291 | NCBI WGS metagenome assembly JACCDT01 (sample SAMN15323446, study PRJNA562643) | freshwater metagenome | isolation source: river surface water | place: USA:Blue River Watershed | collected 2017-08-17 | reverse complement strand
GCACCGCCCGCCACGGTGTACCACTGGGGGCGGTTGTTCACTTGAATCAGGCCATGGTTATGGCAGAAGCGAATCATGGTGGCCACAGGGAACTTCAGCATTTGGTCAGTGGGGCAGCTCCAAATGCAGCCGAGCATGGGTAGCAAATACCAATCGCGAAATGCATCGCTGAACTTGTGCGAGAACAAAAAGCCACTCAATGGCTGCGCCAGTTCGTGGTCTTGGTTGCGCTCGGCCAATTCGGTGGCCAGCGTGTTGAAGCGAATCACATCGCGCAACATGTTCAAGAAGCTGGGCTTGAACAGGTTGCTGCGTTGGGCAAACACTGTGTTGAGGTTCGCGCCATTCCACTCGAGAGCGCCTTCGCCGTTTTTGTGCGGCACTTGCACCGAGAAAGACATGTCGGATTTGACGGTGGTGACGTCCAACTCTTTGAAGAGTGCAATCAACCCTGGATAGGTGCGTTCGTTGTAGACCAAAAAGCCGGTATCGACGCCGTGCGTTTGCATACCTGTGGGTGTGGGCAAGGTCACGTCCACCGTGTGGGTGTGACCGCCAAAATAGTCACCCGCTTCAAACAAGGTGATCTCGGCTTGGCCATGCAAATGGTGTGCGGCAGACAGGCCAGAAATGCCTGAGCCAACAATGGCGATGCGTGGCTTCATGGGGTGGCACCTTTCATGGCCAGTTGTTTTTCAATTTCTTGCACAAAGCTTTTGTCTTGTGGGCCGGTCATGCTGCTAAAGCTCTTGATGTCTTTGCCGTCACGGCTAATGACGTATTTGTAAAAGTTCCACTTCGGTGTGGTGCCCGTTTGTGTCGCCAGTTGTTTGAACAAGGGCAATGCGTCGTTACCGCGTACCGTGGTTTTCACAAACATGGGGAACTTCACGCCAAAGGTGTTTTCGCAAAAGTCAGCGATCTTGGCGTTGCTGTCTGGCTCTTGCGAAAAGTCATTGCTGGGAAAACCCAACACCACCAAGCCTCGGTCTTTATATTTGGCGTGCAAGGCTTCTAGCCCTTTGTATTGCGAGGTGAAACCACAGAAGCTGGCCGTATTGACCACCACCACGACTTGTCCGGCGTATTGACATAGGTTTTGTGGTTTTTCGTCTTGCAGGCGATCTACCGTATGTTGCAGTACTCGTGGGCATGCGGCGGCGCTGAGGGTGGGGGCCTCACCAGCGCCGTGTGCTGCATTCAAACCAACTAGCAAATAAGCACAGATAAAAAGAAAACGTGAAATCACAACAAGGCCCTTCTTGAATAGTGGACAATCATGGCTTAGTATTGCACTTCTGTCTAGGACAGATGCATTCTCCATGTTTGTAAACAGGGGATTTCTTTTCATGAATTCACGTGATGACCACTCTCATATGACGCTATCCATCGCGGCTGTTGAGCGCGATACGGGTATTGGCAAGGACACACTGCGCGTGTGGGAGCGACGCTATGGCTTTCCGACGCCGGGCCGCGATGCGAACGACGAGCGCACTTACCCTATGGCGCAGGTGGAGAAGTTACGTGTCATCAAGCGTTTGATGGATCAAGGGCATCGTCCCGGTCGCATAGTTGCGCTGAGTATGGATGCTTTGCAGCATCTCAGTCGTGGAGAAGCTTCGCTGCAAGCTGCGCATGCAGCCGAGGCTGAAAATGCCCGTGAAGACCTACAGGCCTTGATCGCCATGCTGCAACGGCAAGATCACGAGGGCATTCGGCGTGAGTTGCTGAAGACGCTGTCACAAAATGGATTACAAAGGTTTGTGATTGACTTAGTGGCCCCATTAACAAAAATGGTAGGCGATGCATGGGCGAGAGGTGATTTGGCTGTGCATGAAGAGCACCTCTACACCGAGTGTGTGAGTGGCTTGATGCGTCAAGCCATCGTGTCGATCCCAAAACCCGAAGGCGGCGGTGAGCCGGCTGTGTTGTTGACCACCTTCCCACAAGAGGCCCATGGCCTGGGCTTGTTGATGGTGGAATGCTTGCTGACACTGCAAGGTTGCCGCTGCGTGTCGCTGGGTACCCAAACACCGGTGCGCGACATTGCCCAAGCGGCCATTGCCCACGCTGCAGATGTGGTGGCGTTGAGCTTTAGCGTCAATATGAACCCCAACCATGTGGTCGATGGTCTGACGGAGTTAAATCTGTTGCTTCCCGATTCTGTCGAAGTGTGGGTAGGTGGCGGGGCGCCCGCCTTGCGTCGCCGTCAAATTGAGCGCGTGGTGGTGTTGCATGATTTGCAATCTATTTCAGAAGCCATCAGCCACTGGCGTCGTCAAAAAATCAAATCAGAGAACAAGGCCGACGGCTGGTCTTGAACTTCTAGGTGTTGGCGTGGTGCGGCCTAGAATTGGCGCACCATGACCGACACCACATTGCTCCCCCCTGCTTTTCTATCTAAATTGGCATCGCGCCAAGACGCTGTTGCGCGCATGGCGGCTTTGCGAGCTAACGGGCCTGTGGTGTTTACCAATGGTGTGTTTGATGTGCTGCACCGCGGCCACGCTTCATACCTAGCGCAGGCCCGCAGCTTGGGCGGTAGTCTGGTGGTGGCTTTGAACAGCGATGCGTCTGCGCGTCGCTTGGGCAAGGGCCCAGACCGCCCGCTGAACAACGAAGTCGACAGAGCTGCCCTGATGGCTGCCCTTGAATCGGTGAGCTTGGTGACGTGGTTTGATGAGGACACGCCGCTGGAACTCATCACCGAGCTGCGCCCTGATGTGTTGGTCAAGGGCGGCGATTACGACATGAGCAAACTTGCCGAAACCAAAGTTGTTGAGGGCTATGGCGGTCGTGCACAAGCCATTCCGTTTGTCGATGGCTACTCCACCACCGCGCTGGTGAGGAAGATTCGCCAAGGCTGAAACCCAGGTCTTAACCAAACACAGCCTGCCACAAAGCCTTGATGGCGGCACATTCTTTTTCTAGCTCAGCCTCAGGCACTTGCGTAGGTTGCTCGTCCAAACGCGCACGGTGCTGGATGCGGCGCAGTTCACGGTAGGCACTGCCTGCGGCTTCGCCCACGCCCACAGGTAGCAAGCCCACTTTCTCGGCGCTGAGCAGCAAGGCAATGTTGCCCACGTTGGCTAACAAGCTGGGGTGCTGCTGGGCATGAGCCAGCACCAAATACTGCACCGCAAACTCCACATCCACCATGCCGCCAGGGCTGTGTTTGACGTCAAACAAATCAGGCTTCACAGTGTGTGCTGCGCGTAGCTTGTCGCGCATGGCCACGATTTCTTGGCGCAGCAAGGCTTGGTCGCGATTGGCGTTGATCACATTCGCACGCACGGCATCAAAGCGGGCTTGCAGTTCGGGCGAGCCCAAGCAAAACCGCGCACGCGTCATGGCTTGGTGTTCCCAAGTCCATGCGGTGTTTTCGCCGCGTTGGCATTGGTAGTCGGCGTAGGCTTCGAAGGTCGACACCAAGAGGCCTGAATTGCCGTTGGGGCGTAGGGCTGTGTCGATTTCATACAAATCGCCATCGCCTGTTTTGACCGTCAACCAGTTGATGAGCTTGCGCACATAAGCCGCGTAAATCTCACCTGCACGTTCGTGTTCGTCTTCGTACACAAACACAATGTCCAAGTCGCTGCCATAGCCCAGCTCTTTCCCGCCTAATTTGCCGTAGGCGAGGATGGCAAAGAGGGGCTCGTCGCGGTGACGCTGTTTGAAGTGTTGCCACACCCAGCGGCTGGTGATTTTCAGCACGCAGTCGGCCAAGGCACTTAAATCATCTGCCACTTGCTCGACTGTGATGCGTCCTTCCACGTCACGCGCCAAGGTGCGGAACACTTCGGCATGGTGTGCGCGACGCAGTAAGTTGAGCAAGGTTTCCTCGTCAGCTTGGCCAGTGGACTGCAAAGATGCAAGACGACGCTCGAGTTCTTGCTCGAATTCGGCCGGCACAAAACGCTCAGCGAGCAAGGCTTCGCCTGCGAGTTCGTCAATCACGCCTGGGTGTTGCTGCAAATATTTAGCAGGCCAACGCGCCAAGCCGAGCAAGCGCATGAGTTGTTCGTGTACGCGGGGGCGTTCAATCAGTAACGCCAAATAACTTTCACGGCGTAGCAGTGGCTCCATCCAATCGGTCCAGCGCACAGCCGCTTCTTCGCTCACGCGGCCATCGTCAATCCAGGCGTTGGTGCGCTGCAAGAGTTTGAGCAAGCGTTGCACGCCATCGTCGCGCAAAGCGCGCATGCGTGGCTGCTCAGACCAGTGGGTCACACGTTCACGTAAGCGAGGGTGGAGGTCGGGCAGCAAAGAAGTCAAGTCGACATAGTCGTGCTTAGGTGTGCAGCCTTTGCAGTCGCCGTTGTTGGCTGTGTCGGATTTTTCGCCCAACCCCAACAAGCGGTCAAACTCATGCGCTACCAATTCACGATGGCTATCGAGCTGGCTTAAAAAGTCACACACATCGCCAAAGCCTAAGGTGAGCGCCATCCAGTTCAAATCGTCGTCGTTGGTGGGCAGTACATGGGTTTGTTGGTCGTCCAAGTATTGAATGCGATGTTCGACTTGACGCAAAAACACATAGGCCTTGGCCAGCGCCTCGGCGGTGGCGGTGGGCATGAGGTTGGCTTGGCTTAAGCGCTGCAAGGCTTGCAGTGTCGGGCGTGTGCGCAGCTCAGGGAAGTGTCCGCCGCGCACCACTTGCAGCAGTTGCACTGTGAATTCAATTTCACGAATGCCCCCGCGCGAGAGCTTCACATCGTTGGCGCGTTCGGGTCTGCCCGCACTTTGCGTGATCGAGTGTTTGCGAATTTGTTGATGCAAACCACGCAACGACTCAAACACGCTGTAGTCCAAGTAGCGTCGAAACACAAAGGGCAGCACCGTGTCGCGCAGCTCGAATGCGTTGGCTTTGGCGCTGAAGGGCGCCACCACACGGCTCTTGAGCCAGGCAAAGCGCTCCCACTCCCGGCCCTGCACCAAGAAATACTCTTCCAAGGCTTGGCGTGACACCACACTCGGGCCCGAATTGCCGTTGGGGCGCAAGGCCAAGTCCATGCGAAACACGAAGCCATGCTCAGTGGTGTCGCCAATCAAGGTGTAGATCAATTTGACAGCGCGGGCAAAGTAATCGTGGTTGCTGATGCGACCACGTCCATCGGGCAGTCCCGTGGTTTCGCCGTCTTCGTCATACACATAAATCAGGTCGATGTCGCTGGACACATTCAATTCACGCGCGCCGAACTTGCCCATGCCGATGATCCACAACGTGGCGCGTTCGCCCGTTGGTGTGGTGGGCATGCCGTAGCTGTTGTCGAGCTGTGTTTGGGCCTCTTTGAATGCGGCATCCAGTGTGAACTCGCCCAGTTCGGTGACTGCGCGGGTAATGGTGTCGAGGCTGGCGTGTTGCTCGCAGTCCAGCACCACCAAGCGTTCCATCACCAGCTGGCGCAGGATGCGCAGTGAATCGCCACAGCTGTGGGTTTGGCGCAGTGCGTCAAAGCAGACCTGTAGGGTGGCTAATACTGGTGCACCTTGCGGCAGCAAATGCAGCTCATCGGCGTAGCGGCGGCGCAGCCGTTGGACGAAGCGTGAATGGTGGCTCAAATTCTGCATAGGCAGGGGATAATTCCGTTCATATGGCTAGCGCGTAAACATTTGTCTGATCCAGTGACTCCCACCCCCGAACACACCGTTCTTGACCTGACTGCCCAGTCGGGCTGGCGACGTGCGCTTCATTGGGCGCTCGGCTTGGTCGTGCTGGCTTGGGTGGCCGTGTTGATAGCTTGGAGTGCGCTGCACGTTTTCATTGTGCCGCGAATTGCGGATTACCGTGAGGTGTTGCAACAACAAGCCTCACGCGCCATGGGGGTGCGTTTAGAAATTGGTGGTATCCAAGCACAAGGCGGATGGTGGGTGCCGTGGTTTGAAGTGAACGATGTGCGCTTGTTTGACCGCGAAGGTCGCGAGGCCTTGCGCTTGCCGCGCGTGTTGGCGGCGGTGTCGCCCTTGTCCTTGGTGCGAGGCAAGTTTGAGCAACTGGACATTGAACAACCCGAGCTAGAAATTCGCCGCGATGTCAATGGCCATGTGTGGGTGGCGGGCTTAGACACGCAAGCCGGTGGTGACGGCGGTGGTGCAGATTGGTTTTTCTCGCAGCCCGAATTTTTAGTGCGTGGTGGTGTGGTGCATTGGCGTGATGAGAGCCGAGCAAGCAACACACAAAGCGCAGCGCCCGTGTTGACACTCCAAGACGTCGACATTGCCATTCAAAACCGTTGGTTCCGTCACGAAATGCGCGCTGATGTCACGCCTCCAGAAGCCCTAGGTCGGCGCATATCAACGCGTGGCAAGTTTTACCAGCAACCCTGGCAACGTGCAGGTGATATCGCGCAATGGTCGGGTGAAGCATTTGCAGACTTACCTTATGTCAACCTCGCCACTCTTCGTCAATGGGTCCCCATGGACAAGGGCTTGTCATTGCAAGAGGGTCGCGGTGCGGTGCGCTTGTGGGCGGATGTGCAACAAGGTCAGCCGGTGGGCGTCACGGCCGATGTGGCGCTTGATGCGGTGGATGCACGCCTAGGCGCAGATTTGCAGCCCTTGAGTCTGCGCCGCGTGCACGGCCGAGTTGGCGCGAAGTGGCAAGATGGCGACGTCGAGATCAGCAGCCAAGACTTGGTGTTTGACACCCAAGAGGGTGAGCATTGGCCAGGTGGTGTGGTCCGTGTTGGCTGGCGTGGCGATGCGTTTGAATCGGGCAGCTTGAATGCTGATCGTTTGGATTTGGATGCGCTCACCCAAATCAGCCAACGTTTACCGCTGTCTCAAGCGTGGCGTGCGATGTTGTCGCGTGTTCAGCCACAAGGTCAAGTTAATCAGCTCAAAGCCAGCTGGCAAAAGAACGCTGACGGTAGCTTCAGCTACAGCGCTCACGGCCAAGTGCGTCAGTTGTCGGTGCAACGTGATACCTTGGCGGACAGTCCATTGGCGAATGTGCCTGGCATCCAAGGTGCACAGCTGGACTTTGACCTCACGCAAAAAAGTGGCAAGGCGCGTGTGAGTTTTAGGAAGGGCAGCTTGACCTTGCCCATGGGTTTAGACGAACCCACACTGGCTTTTGATGAGGCTGCTGCACAGCTGGCATGGCAGATCAAAGGCGATGAGGTAAGTGTGCAATTCACACAAGGTCGCGTGGTCAATGCCGATGTCTCGGGTGAATTCAATGGCAATTGGAAAACGGGAGAGGCCGATGCGCGTTTGCCAGGTGTGTTGGATTTGACGGCCACCATTTCGCGTGCGGACATCTCTCGCGTCCATCGTTACTTGCCCAACACATTGCCTGCCGATGTGCGAGCCTATGTGCGTGATGCCGTGCTGGCTGGGCAGGCCAGCCATGCGACGATTCGCTTGCGGGGTCATTTGAATGACATGCCGTTTGATAACCCAAAGCAGGGGGAGTTCCGCATTGCTGCGCAATTGGCACAAGGACGCTACGCCTATGTGCCGTCTGAGTCTGCGAAAGTCGCATCCTCTCAAATGTGGCCTGCATTGACCGACATTCAAGGTGACTTGCTGTTCGAGCGCAGTGCTTTGCATTTCAAAGGACGCACGCAGTTGGCGGGTGCACCTGATGTGACGTGGCAAAAGGTAGAGGCGCATATTCCCAATTTGGCAAAGTCTGTGGTCAGCGTCACAGGCGAGGGCCATGGGCCAGTACAGCAAGTGCTGGACATGGTGGCCAAATCGGCACTCAACGAGTTGACGGGCTCGGTGTTGAGCAAAAGCCAAGCGACAGGTCAGGCCAACTACAAACTCTCACTCACCTTGCCGATCGATGCCTTAAGCACTTCCAAAGTGCAAGGCAGCGTGGCCTTTGCAGACAACGCGTTGCAAATCATTCCAGGCACGCCCGTGCTCAACCGCACGCGAGGTAATTTGCAATTCAGCGAGCAAGGCTTTCAGCTCAAAGGCGTACAAGCGCAGCTCCTCGGTGGCGACGCTACTTTGGATGGTGGCTTGTCGTTCGTCAGCCACGATGACCAATCACCGTTACAACTCAGAATCAATGGCAACTTGACCGCCGAAGGTTTGCGACAAGCGCGCGAGCTCGGGTTTGTGTCTCGTTTGGGTTTGCGCGCCAACGGCAAGTCCAGCTACAGCGCCACCTTGGGTTTGCGTCGTGGTCAACCCGAGCTCCTCATCAGCAGTGACCTCAAAGGCATGGCGCTGACTTTGCCTGCGCCGTTGAACAAATCAGCGGCAGCATCGATGCCGTTGAAGATCGAGACGCAATTGACACGCGAGTCGCTGCAGCCTAAAGCCCGAGTGTTGCAAGATCAAATCAAAGTCAGCTTGGATCGTTTGGTGGCTGTGACGTATGTGCGTGACCTCAGTGGGCCACGCCCACGCGTGTTGCGCGGCGGCATTGCTGTGGGTCAGTCTGTGGCCGATGCGGTGCCCCTGCGTGACAACGCGGTGAGCCTGAACCTGCGCCTACCCATGGTTGATTTAGACGCATGGAACACAGCGCTCACGCAACTCACCGGCACCTCTCCTGCCAAGCGAAAAGGTGCGATCAAGCCAGTCATCGGCAATGAAGCACCAGACGATGGCGCGCAAGACTACATGCCAACGTATGCTGCGTTGCAGGCCGACCAAATTCGTGTGGCTGACCGAGTCATTCACAAAGTGGTGGTGGGTGGTACGCGCCAAGATGATTTGTGGCGACTGAACATTGGCGCGGATGAGCTCAATGGTTCTGCCGAGGTTCGCCCCGCGCGTGGCAACGTGCCTGCACAGTTGTTTGTGCGTTTGGCGTATCTGAACATTCCTCCCAGCTTGGTGCCCGATGTTGAACGCATGTTGACTGAGCAGCCCAGCAGCATTCCCACGCTGGATATCGTGGTGGGTGAGTTGACCTTGCGTGGCAAAAAACTAGGACGTGTCGAAATTGAAGCCGTCAACCGTGTGGGTAGCAATGCCACGCGTGAATGGCGCCTCAACAAATTCAACGTCTCTATGCCGGAGGCCAATTTGATGGCCACCGGCAGCTGGATGGCAGACGGCCCACGTTTGCGACGCACACAACTCAGTTTTGTCTTGGCCATTCGTGACAGTGGTGAATTGCTGACGCGTCTTGGCACGCCTGGTGCTGTTCGTTATGGCGAAGGACGGCTTGAAGGCCAAGTAAGTTGGCAGGGGTCGCCCATCACTTTGGATTACGCCAGCATGTCTGGCAAGATGAATTTGGAAATTGAAAAAGGACAGTTTTTAAAAACTGAGCCCGGTGCTGCCCGCTTGTTGGGCGTGCTCAACTTACAGGCGTTGCCACGTCGTTTGACGTTGGATTTCAGCGACCTCTTCAGTGATGGTTTTGCATTTGACTTTGTGCGAGGTGACGTTCGTATCGAGCAAGGCATCGCCTCGACCAATAACTTGCAAATGAAAGGCGTGGTGGCAGGGGCCTTGATCGAGGGCAGTGCAGATCTGGTTCGAGAAACCCAGAAGCTTAAAGTTGTGGTGGTGCCAGAAATCAATGCGGGTACTGCTTCTTTGTATATGGCCACGATCAACCCTTTGGTTGGCTTGACGAGCTATTTGGCGCAGATGGTGTTGAGTAAGCCGTTAGTTCGGGCTGGCACCAGCGAATTTCAAGTGGATGGTACCTGGGTCAATCCACGCGTTATGAAGGTCGAATGATGTTGTTTACGCCTGCACCACAAGTTCGGCGATGGGTGTTGTGGGGTCTGCTTGTCGTGCTCGTGTTGACCATGCTCAGCACGTTGGTTTGGTTGGCTGGGCGTTATGAAGTGAGTCAATTGCAAAGTCGTCTAGAACGGGATGCTGCTGATGCCGTGACGGATATTCGTACGGCGCTCACGCGCAACGTACAAAGTTTGCAAGCTCTTCAATATGCGGATCGCAGTGCAACCCCCTGGGAACAAGATGCACAAGTATTGCTGCGCGAGCACAGAGAGTGGTTGCGCTTGGAGTTACGTGATGTCGATTTGCGTGTGATTAAAAGCGTAGACACACCATTTCGAGCGCCAGTATTTCATCGTTATGGGCGTTCAGCGAACTTGCCCGAAGTAGCCCAAGCTTGTGGCATAGCTCGTCGTCAGAGTGGGTCTGGCTATGGCGCCAGCACTTATGTTCCCCAGGCTAATGGATTAGGCCTTGAAATCATGGATTTGTGTTTGCCCGTTATCACAGACGGCCAATTGACCGGCTACACCGTGGCCACATACTCCTTGAGCGAAATTTTGGTCAATATGGTGAGTTCTCAGCTCACGCGCAGCCAAGAAGTCTCATTTACTGAGGCGGATGGCACACGCTTGGCCATGTATGGCACGGCCCGTCGCGGCTCGCGCGTATTTATTGCGAAACAATTAATTGACTTGCCAGGGCACACCATGGTGTTGCGGATGGACAGTTGGCGTGGCGCACCAGATTTATTTCCTAATGTGCTAACTGCCCTGGTCACAGCCATGGCAATAGCCTTGGTCACGGTTCTTGTTTTGCTAGCGCGCGATATGCGCCGTCGCCAGCGTGTGGAGTTAGATTTGGCTGATGCCTTGGCATTTCGAAAAGCGATGGAAGATTCGCTTGTCACAGGCCTGCGCGCCCGTGACAACGAAGGTCGCATCACGTATGTGAACCCAGCGTTTTGTGAGATGGTTGGATTTGAATCGCAAGAACTGATTGGTAAAAGTATTCCCGCCCCGTACTGGCCTCCCGAAATGGTGGACGAATACGGGCAGCGTCAAGCATTGCGCCTTGCTGGCAATGCGCCGCCACGTGAAGGTGCTGAATCGGTGTTCATGCGCAAAAACGGTGAACGGTTCGCAGTCATGATTTTTGAAGCGCCGCTCATCAATGCTTTAGGTGAACAAACGGGCTGGATGGGGGCCGTGCTAGATATCAGCGAGCAACGCCGAGTGGAGGAAGTATCGCGAGCTAGCCAAGAGCGTCTCCAAGCAACGGCACGCTTGGCCACAGTTGGCGAAATGGCCTCCTTGTTGAGTCATGAATTGAATCAACCCTTGGCTGCTATCTCAAGTTATGCCACGGGGAGTATGAATTTACTCAAGGATGCCGAGGTGTCTGATCCGCAGCTGGCAGAGACGCTCACTAGCGCCATTCAGCGCATTGGTCAGCAGGCAGAGCGTGCTGGAAAGGTCATTAAAAGCGTGCACGACTTTGTGCGTCGCCGTGATCAAGCGCGCGAAGCTGTTACGCCACGCGCTCTGCTTGACGATGTGATGCCCCTGGTCAGCTTGCAAGCGCGAAAATTGGGCGTGCGTGTGACGGTAAATTGTCCTTTGGACTTGCCTGCTGTGATGTGTGATCGAACCATGGTGGAGCAAGTGTTATTGAACTTGGCGCGTAACGGAATGCAGGCTATGGCGGACGATACGCCGCATAAAGTCTTGACCCTGGCTGTGCGGCCTGTTGCCTCAAACGCCAACAGTCGATGGCTAGAGTTTTTGGTGGCGGATTTGGGCCACGGCATACCGGATGGCGTGGCTGAAAAGCTGTTCACTCCATTTTTCACCACCAAACAAGAGGGCATGGGTTTGGGTTTAAGTTTGTGCCGAACGGTGGTGGAGCAACACGGTGGCTTCTTGAGTCATCAGCCTAACATCCCGTGTGGAACGGTGTTTAGTTTTACCCTGCCACAATCGTGATCAGAGGCTTGATATATGCAACCCACAGAAGACGCATTGGTATTTATTGTTGATGATGACGCCGGCGTGCGCGAGGCGCTCGCGTGGCTATTACGTTCGCGTCGATTACCAAGTCAGACGTTTGACAGCGCAGATTCCTTCGCCGACTTTTTGAATACACCAAGTGGACCTTGGCAGCCCTCGCAGCCTGGTTGCTTGCTGCTCGATGTGCGCATGCCAGGCATGAGTGGCTTGGCGTTGTTTGAGCAGCTCATGGAGCGCAAATTGCTCGATGTCTTGCCCGTTATCTTTTTGACCGGACATGCCGATGTGCCAACGGCTGTCGATTCGGTGAAGCGTGGCGCATTTGATTTTTGTGAAAAGCCGTTTTCTGATAACGCGCTAGTTGATCGCATTGAGCAAGCCTTGGCACGCTCCGCGCAAACTTTGCAAAATTTGCGAACCAAACAAAGCCTGCAGCACAATTTGGCCGACCTTACGGATCGTGAGCGTGATGTGATGCAGTTGGTGGTTGAAGGTTTGCCAAACAAACTCATTGCTGACCAACTCGATATCAGTGTGCGTACAGTCGAGGTGCATCGCGCACGCGTGTTCGACAAGATGAATGTGAAGTCAGCTGTTGAGTTGGCCAATTTGTTGCGCGCAGAATGAGGAAAAAGGTGTTGCGCTGGGCTCAGATTTTCGTTGTCACGAGTGTGGTGGCTCTGTTGGCGGGTTGTGGTACTTCTCGACAAGCCCCCGTGAGCGACTACGGGCGCTCATTCCCTGTGACGCGATCGCCTGTTGAGCCCCCTCGCGCCAGTGGCAGCTTGGCGGGCACGCCTGGTACCCCCAGCCCACAACAGGGTTATCGCAGCCGATGGGTGGCCGTTTCGTGGAACGATGTGCCTGGCTGGCAAAACGACAACTTGCAAGATGCATGGAACGCATGGCTGCAAAATTGCGAGCGTCCAGGGCCTTTGTTTGCACCGCTGTGCAAAGACGTGCGCCAACTCATGCTTGGAAGTGATGATGACCGCCGCTTGTGGATGATGAGTCACCTCCAGCCCTACCGCGTGGAGTCGCTCGATGGTGCGGTCGATGGTTTGCTCACCAGCTACTACGAGCCGCTGTTTGATGCATCGGCGCAAACGCGCCCCGGTTTTGAAGTGCCTTTGTATGCGCCGCCCGAGGGCTTGGCTGAGGCGCGCCGAGCAGGTCGTCCGTGGTTCAGTCGTCAAGAGATAGACACCAATTCGCAAGCGCGCGAAGCGCTGCGTGGCCGTGAAGTGGCATGGCTGGCTGACCCGATTGATGCCTTGGTGCTGCACATCCAAGGCTCGGGCCGCGTGCGCATCGCCAATCCCGATGGCTCAGTTCGCGTGGTGCGTTTGGCTTTTGCGGGCTCGAACGAACAGCCCTACCAAAGCGTGGGCCGTTGGTTGCTGGATCGGGGCTTGATCAAAGATGCGTCGTGGCAAGGCATCAAGACGTGGATCGTGAGCACCCAGCAAAGCAACCCGCGTTTGGTGCAAGAGATGTTGTGGAGCAACCCACGCTATGTGTTTTTCCGCGAAGAGGCGCGTAGCGCAGCCGATGCAGACCTAGGCCCCCGAGGCGCGCAAGGTGTGCCTCTCACGGCCGGACGCTCCATCGCAGTGGATAAAGATTCGATCCCCTATGGCACACCCGTCTGGCTCGCCAGCGCAGGTGGCAATGGCAACTTGCAGCGCTTGGTGTTTGCGCAGGACACGGGCAGCGCCATCGTTGGAGCTGTGCGTGCCGATTACTTTGCAGGCACGGGCGCGGAGGCGGGTGACTATGCAGGCCGCATGAAACAAGGCTTGCGTTTGTGGGTCTTGTGGCCGAAGTAATGCAATGAGTATCAAACAGTTCAATGGCGAATGGGTGTGTCAGCAAGACCGCGTGCTGTTTCGCTTCAACACCAGTCAAGACCAAGAGTTCAGCTTTTGGCTGACCCGATACGTGCTTAAAGGTTTGTTGCAGGGTGCTCAGCAACTCAGCGTGCAGGCGTTGGCGCAAGTGCATCCACCACAAGTGGCGCAAGTCATGCAGTCGTTCCAACAAGAGTCGGTGACGCAACAATTGAATTTCCAAGAAACCTTCCAAGCCGCCAAAGAGAAACCGATGGGTGAAGCCCCCTTGTTGGTGACGGGGTTGATGCTCAACCAAACAGGCGAGGTGGTAACCCTGAAGTTTGATTTGGAATCGGGCAAATCGGTGCAGGTGCAGATGAACCCTTCTGTGTTGCGTGTCATGCTGGCCTTGCTCGACAAACTGCAAGGCATAGCCCAATGGGAGGTGGGTTTGGCTGCAACGGACGATTCCAGCGCGCGTGTTGTAAGCCCGCATGCGGCCCCACCCGTGATTCACTGATTGCGGGTAGACCATGAGCCTTAGGTGTCACCTAAGGCGTGTAGTTTTTCGTATCTCGCCCTAAACTTTGGCAAAGCACGCCATTGATTGGAGCTAGCCATGAACGCCCCCTTGCCCGAGCATATTCGTTGCGCACTCGACACCGTAACGCTGGACGACAAATACAGCCTCGATGCAGGTCGTGCCTTTATGAGTGGTGTGCAGGCTTTGGTCAAGCTGCCCATGCTGCAGCGCCAACGCGATGCCTTGCAAGGTAAAAACACGGCGGGCTTCATCAGTGGTTATCGCGGCTCACCACTGGGCACATACGACCAGTCTTTGTGGAAAGCCAAGCCGTATTTAGAAGCGCAAAACATTGTCTTTCAACCCGGCGTCAATGAAGAGCTGGCCGCGACGGCGCTGTGGGGCACGCAGCAACTGGGCTTTGCGCCTCAAGGCAGCAACAAGTTTGATGGCGTGTTTGGCATTTGGTATGGCAAAGGCCCAGGCGTGGACCGTTGCGCGGATGTGTTCAAGCACGCCAATATGGCGGGCACCACGCCGTGGGGTGGCGTGTTAGCGGTAGCGGGTGACGACCACGTGGCCAAAAGCTCAACCGCGGCACACCAAAGCGATCACATTTTCAAAGCCTGTGGCACGCCCGTGTTCTTCCCGAGCAATGTGCAAGAAATTTTGGATTTGGGTTTGCACGCCATCGCCATGAGCCGCTTCAGCGGTGTGTGGTCGGGCATGAAGACGATTCAAGAAATTGTGGAGTCCAGCGCTACCGCGGTGATCGACCCGCATCGCGTGAACATCGTCATTCCAGAGTTTGAAATGCCGCCTGGCGGCCTGCACATCCGCTGGCCCGACACCGCGCTTGAGCAAGAGGCGCGTTTGTTTGACTACAAGTGGTACGCCGCATTGGCCTATGTGCGTGCCAACCGTTTGAACCACAACGTCATTGAAGGCCCCAATGATCGGCTGGGTTTGATTGCCAGTGGCAAGGCCTACAACGACACACGCCAAGCTTTGTTAGATTTGGGGTTGGACGATGCGACCTGTCAACGCCTTGGCATTCGCCTGCACAAGGTCGCGGTGGTGTGGCCGTTGGATGCGCAACTCACGCGCGAATTCGCCACGGGCTTGCAAGAGATTTTGGTGATCGAAGAAAAGCGCCAAGTCATTGAGTACCAACTCAAGGAAGAGTTGTACAACTGGCGCGCTGATGTGCGGCCCAATGTGCTGGGTAAGTTCAACGAGATCGATGGTGATTTCAGCGGCGGCGAATGGTCCATGCCCAACCCCAGCGCCAACACCTTGCTGCGTGCCAATGCGGATCTGAACCCTGCGCTCATTGCCAAAGCTATCGCGCAACGTGTGTTGAAGCTCGGCGTGGATGCCGACACCACCGCACGCATCAACGCACAGCTGACCATCATCAGCGCCAAAGAAGCGCAGATGCAAGCCGTCACGCTCAAGGCCGATCGCATGCCGTGGTTTTGTTCGGGCTGCCCGCACAACACCTCTACCAAAGTGCCCGAAGGCTCGCGTGCGATGGCTGGCATTGGCTGCCACTTCATGGTGTTGTGGATGGACCGTGACACGAACGGCTTCACACAAATGGGCGGCGAGGGCGTGCCATGGGTGGGCCAACAACCGTTTGTGAACGACCAGCATATCTTTGCTAACTTAGGTGACGGCACGTACTTTCACAGCGGCATCTTGGCCATTCGCCAAAGCATTGCGGCGGGGGTGAACATCACCTACAAGCTGCTATACAACGATGCGGTGGCGATGACGGGTGGTCAGCGCGTGGGTGAAAGACCTGAAGGACATAGCGTTTTGCAAATCGCCCAAAGCATGAAAGCCGAAGGTGCACAACGCATCACTGTGGTGACGGACGAGCCCGAGAAATACGAAGGCGCAGGCTTGGTCGACGGCGTGACCGTGTTCCACCGCGATGAACTGGATCGTATCCAACGCGAGATGCGCGAGATCAAAGGTTGCACGGTCATCATCTACGACCAAACCTGTGCCACCGAAAAACGCCGCCGCCGCAAACGCGGCACGATGGCCGACCCTGCCACGCGTGTGTTCATCAACGAACTGGTGTGCGAAGGCTGTGGCGACTGCGGCGTGCAAAGCAACTGCATGAGCGTGGAGCCTTTGGAAACCGAGTTTGGCCGCAAGCGCACCATCAACCAAAGCACGTGCAACAAAGATCTCAGTTGCGTCAAAGGTTTTTGCCCGAGCTTTGTTACCGTGGAAGGTGGACAGCTGAAGAAAAAAGCCAAAGGCGTGTCACGTATCGAGTTACCCGCTTTGGCGTTGCCAGAGCCGAGTTTGCCCGATACCACCCAAGCTTGGGGCATGGTGGTGGCGGGTGTGGGTGGCACAGGTGTCATCACCATTGGTCAGCTGCTGGGCATGGCTGCGCACATTGAAGGCAAAGGCGTGGTCACGCAAGATGCAGCAGGCCTTGCGCAAAAAGGTGGCGCTACATGGAGCCATGTGCTCATTGCCAACTACCAAGACGACATCCGCACCACCCGTGTGGGCACAGCGGCAGCAGACCTTGTCATCGGTTGCGATCCCATCGTGGTAGCGGGTAAGGAAACCTTGCAACGCATGCGCGAAGGGCGCACGCATGTGGCGCTCAATGCGCACAGCGCACCCACCGCTGCGTTTGTGCGCAATGCCGATTGGCAAAATCCAGGCGAAGATTGCGTGGCCACCATCGCACAGGCGGTGGGCGTGGAGGGCGTGAGTGCCTTTGATGCGGACCGTGTGGCCACCCAAGTGCTGGGCGATAGCATTTATGTGAACCCGATGGTCTTGGGTTTTGCTTGGCAAAAGGGTTGGGTGCCTCTGGGGCTAGAAGCGTTGATGCGTGCGATGGAACTCAACGACATGGCGGTGGCGCAAAACAAAACCGCTTTTGAATGGGGCCGCCACTGCGCTGTGCATTGGGACGCCGTGCAGGCGTTGTTGGCGCCTGCACAAGTGGTGCAGTTTCACAAGCCAGAAGGCTTGGATGCCGTCATTGCCAAACGTGTGGAATTTCTCACCAGTTACCAAAACGCAGCCTATGCCAAGCGTTACCGTTCAGTGGTCGAGCGCGTGCGCGAGGCAGAGGCGGGGCTGAATAAAACCACGCTCACCGAAGCCGTGGCACGCAACCTTTTCAAGCTCATGGCCTACAAGGATGAGTACGAGGTGGCTCGTCTGCACACCGACGCAGCCTTCTTGAAAAAAATCAATGGCATGTTTGAGGGCGACTACTCACTCAACTACCACTTGGCCCCACCGCTCATTGCCAAGACCAATGCCAAAGGCGAGTTGCAAAAGCAAAAATTTGGGCCGCTCATGCTGACGGGCTTCAAAGTGCTCAAACACTTCAAGTGGTTGCGTGGCACTGCTTTGGATGTGTTTGGTTACACCGAAGAGCGCCGCACCGAGCGCGCCTTGATCGCGCAGTACAAAAGTAGCGTCGACACCATGCTGG
>JACCDT010896404.1_pt1 | contig 17509 bp, 17 predicted proteins | sample 7446291 | NCBI WGS metagenome assembly JACCDT01 (sample SAMN15323446, study PRJNA562643) | freshwater metagenome | isolation source: river surface water | place: USA:Blue River Watershed | collected 2017-08-17 | reverse complement strand
GGCAATAACTTGTAATACCAATATACCAACGAATCAAGAGAACCAACCGGTGATAGCGATTCGGGGGATAGGGACATTCGGCGCGACGTGCCCAACAAAATGGGGGATACCCTCCTCTTCCGGCACCTCAAACAACATCAATGTATTAAACTCCGGTGTATACGTCTCTATGATCTTTTGGCGAGCTGTATCCAAGAAATGAAGATGGCCACCATACTGCGGCTTCCAATCCTTCGTCATATGTAAAACCATCGCGAGTCTCCCATTCCCTTTATCACTATGTGTTGAGAGGAAAGATCCCGAGGTATACTTCGAAACAAAGAGTGTATTCATTTTCGTTAATCCCATTCCAGTGATTTGATTCATAAAATCGATGCATTGAGGGGAGGAGAAGAAGGAGCGGACCTCATACTCGAGTGGACTATATTGCCCCGGAACTGCGTTAAATGTACGATAAAAGAAGAAAGAGAAATCACCACGACCAAAGGCATCTTTCACAGCACGCTCTCGGGCAATGATTTGTTTTTGCGCGGTGAAAGGGAGCTCTTGCCGATCCCGCTTGATACACGTGGCACAGACCCAATATTGCGGAAGAAGCCGATGGAGAAAGAAGTAGATCTGCTCGGCTTTGAGCGGGGCTAAGAGAGCGGGAACTTGGATCTTTCGGGTCCTGGTAAACTCCTCAAGATATCGGGAAATCTCCTCGGAACTCTTCTCTTGGAACATTCTTGATGATGAAAGTATTATAATATTTTATGGATATATATGATTGATAGATAAATAATTTAGAGGGATTGACCTTAGACCTTAAGGCCCTTGCTCTCATCATCCTCCAGGTAGTCAAGAGGATCAAAGTCCTCCGCCTCCTTGGCCTCTTCGAATTTGGGGTTACCGACAGTAAAGTCAGCGATTCCCTCTTCGTTCTCGGGCAAATTCCAGGCACCATAGAAGATGGTTCGGTGCGTGAAGTACTCCGTATCCAGGATACCATTCGGCAGGTCGGCTGCCATCAGATCAATGTAGGTCTCAAAACCACGAGTTCCGGGATGGAGCCGAACCACCTTGGGTGTGATATAGGATGGTTCCCAAGTCTCCTCTGCGGAGACCTTGACTGGGACTTCTACCATTGCACCAGGTTGGCCTTTATGGCTATTCCGATTCTTCATCGCCTCGATGTGCTTGCAGCTCTTGGGCGACTTTCTCGAGAAGATGTACCCATCACACGTGCAACACCAGGAATCGTGATTGCAATGATAAACATTGTAATAGAGCTCCGGGTCCGTATTTGACTGGACTAAAGCGACTGCTTCAATTTCGATAAGCAATTTCGCATATCTCGCACCAAGATCCTCGCCATTGACGTTAACGTCGTTGAGTTTCACCTTGATTCTGTTGTCGAAGTGCGAGCCCTCAGGGACTCGGCTATCGTCAAAGACGTGGATGTAGGGCGCTCGGAGGATTGTCTTTGAAGTGAAGTACTGATAGTCCCGACGAGATCGGTCCAGAGGGAACATTCCACCCAAGAGGTCGCCATAGTAGATCAGGAGATCGCCTTCGCTCAACTTGTTGAAAGACTCGGCGGTCATATGGATCTCCTCCTCGTCATATCTCTTGATCACCGCGCTTACATAGATGCCATTGGCGCTCTTCAGGAGGTAGGTGTGGAAACACCCCGTCTCCTCCGTCCAATCTGCGCATCCACAAGCCTGACGGCCATCAGATAGAGAGTAGACCATACTGAAGTTATCATAGTGCTCCGGATCAGGATCCTGAACCGGGATCACCATCTTCACCGAAATGTTGAGAAGGGGATTCTCTTCCTCTTCTTTCTCATCTTCCTCCGCTTCCTCTTCTTCTTTCTCCTCTTCCTGCTTAGCTTGCTTTATCTCTTCCTCTCCCTTTGCAGGGAGGGCAGATTGGATATGCTTGCAGGGAATCTCGGGGTGATACTTGAATGCCGGACAGGTGCAGCTCGATGCCGTTACCTGATAGCGAATCTTCGGATCACGCTCTGAGGGAACCTCTATGGGCATTACTGCAGGTAGAGGCTCGGAGACAGGATCAGAGACGGGTTTCGGGAGAGGAGTAGGGACATGTATAGGAGCCAAATGCTCCGCCTTTCGTTTCACTCCGCTAATCTGCATTTGTTGAAGCATCTCGGAGAGTGCCTCTTCGCCACCATTCCCAACCTGGAAGGCTGGATGGGTGACATACTTGAGGGTCTTTCCGTAAGAAGCCGTAAACTGCTTGATGTAGTCGGACTCGAGATTGAGCCGGCAAGTGAGAATCATCTTGTTCACCGGGTTTCGGGACACTACCAGATACTCCTTCTCTGCCAGCTGATCGAGAACGATCATCATCACGCTGCTGAACTCATTGAGAGCCACTGCGTATCCAACTGTGTCCTTGTGGGGGATCGCCTTGATGACAGGGGGTGCCCGCATCACGGCGAGGTTCGATGCGATCTCTACGATCATCTCGTTTACCTCCACATCGAGACTGCCATCTGCGCAGAAAGCGCGATTGGCGAGATAGGTGATGATCAGAGTGCTGATATCACCATAGGGATGATGGGCAGATTGCCCGGCACCCGCACTTCCAGAAGTATTGTTCATAAGTTGGCTTACGTTCATTGTTTATGGATAAAAATAGGTCAATACTCTTTTAAACGAAAAAGTATGATCTACTCTACCGCATTATCCATCTTCTCATTTTGTGAATCAAATCACTTTTTGGGCAAATCTCTTGGGATCCTTCAGATCGAGAGAGAGTTGCAGCGCAAGTCGTAATATCATATATCGTAAACTCTCTATATGCCAAATAGCAGGAAAGAAGCACGAGTCGTTATAAAAAGTGACAAGTAGACAAATATAAAGGGACATATCCATTCATACTGAGCAGATAATTGTAGTTTTACATTTATCCAACCCCTTTTTATTTCTTGAAGATGATGCCTTACGGTTATTCCTCAGGAACGTTGAAAGTAAGGACTGCTCCTGGTGGTTTCTCTCCATTGACTATGGAGGTAAGGGGCAGTAACCCCTGGCAGATTGCCGGGATGGTTGCAGGTGCGGTCAGCCAAGGGTATGTCCCGGTTGCAATACGTATCGGTTCTGCAGTCTACTATCTGCCTGTTTCCGGCGTCGCCCCTGGTTCCATCCCTGGCACCGCCCCTGGTCGCGCCCCTGGCACAGCCCCTGGTCGCGCCACTGGTGCAGCCCCTGGTCGTGCCTCTGGCACCGCCCCCGCTCGTGCCCCTGGCACAGCCACTGGTCGCGCCACTGGTGCATCCACTGGTCGCGCCACTGGCACCGCCCCTGGTCGCGCCCCCGCCCCTGGTGCAGCCCCCGATCGCCCCAAGGGGCTAACAGCGAAGGCAGCTCCATTCGTCCCGCAGAGATTCCAAAAGGTTCCGAAGGACGACAAGCACAAGGATGAGCTGATCCGTACCCTCAAGAGGGCGGCAGCTTGGGACCTGCGAATTCTCGCGGGACTCACTACCCAGACACTTGGCCTTGATGGCGAGATCTGCTTCGCATACGACCTGGATGAAGGCCTCCCAGAGGCAGAGCAGAAGCGTCGTGCGGCAATCCGACAGAGGATGTTCGCATCTGACCCCAGGTTCACTGCGTCGACTGCGACGGTGGCAACGGTCCTCGGGCTCGCTCGCCGGATCTACCACGTCCAGACCGAAGAGGACGTCCTCGCGATCAGCGATGAGTTCATCACGCTCTGCACAGGGCTCGGAATCCCAGAGAATGAGATCGAGCGGTTCGTCGTGAACCTCGCGAACCTTCGTGAGGAGCTCGCTCTTGCTGAGGTGACTCAGAGCGTCCTCGACGCGTCCGGTATCTAACCGGGTTCCCACCAGCAAATGGCATTATGGCCATAAATACTTTCAACCTTTTTGGGATCTCGTAGAGATCCAGAAGGTTGCAGGGAGTCGTCAACAAAAAAAATTATAAAAGCTACATAATGTATCAATCAAAAGTATTGATCCAAGTATCAATCAATGCATCGATCGATGAAAGGATCAATGAAAGGATTGATGAAAGGATTGATGAAAGGATTGATGAAAGGATCGATGAAAGGATCGATGAAAGGATCAATGAAAGGATTGATGAAAGGATCGATTCATAAAAGGGAAGTTATAATTATAATTTTTTATGGGTTTTATGGTTATATGGTATGGTGCTATGCACCGGTATATACACTATATAGACTATATTACATTATGTACAGGTGAGAGGAGGGAATGTGCGCTTGTTTAGGCGCTCTCCTCCATCTCCATCGCCGCGCCGGCCTCATCCTCATCGTGAGACGAGTTGAGCAGGAACGGCTTGAACTGCATAATGAATGTGAGAGGGATGTTCTCGTTGAAGTCGAATGAATCGCCTGCCTCGAAAGCACCCTCCACATACTCCTCGTGAGCCTCCGGTGCGGGCAGGCCCTTTTCGGCCGCCTTCTCGGAGGCCTTCTTGGTGGGGACGCGAGTCACCGTGCGAGAGCGCATATTTGCGATCTTCTCGAGGGTCTTCGCGTCGCCCGTTGCGGCGGCAGCAATAATGGTCTGGCGTACGTACTCAAAGAAAGCAACGTACTTCGCACCATAGATACGGAAGTGGTGCCCGGAGGCAGCCATCTCCGTCTCACCCTTACGGTTCTTCTTCTCCACCTCGATGGTAGAGCGAGACTCGTCAGGGTACTCCGCGCGCATTTGCGCAACGATAAAGTTGAGGAGGGCAAACACATCGTGTGTGCTGAAGAAGCCCGTATTGTAGAGGGCGTTCCGGAAGTTGTAGAACTTCTCCTTGTCAGCGTCCTTCTCAGGAACGTTGTCAAAGTAGGATCCAGTCACTTCCGTCAGCACATTTGCAGGTGCAATCTCCTCATCTTCCGCATCGCGGTAAGTGACAACGCCATCAGCGTCAATCACCTTGAGGCACTCATTGGGGCCAAGTACAGGAATCTCGTCGAGGGAATCCCCCGTGAGATAATCCTCCACCGTGGCCACATCCGCGCTCTCGTGTGTTACGACAGCGCTGATCGAGTGGTATCCCTCTGGAGCATAGCCGGAATGAATAACGACAACCGTGTTGGTTGCCGTCTTAAATGCGACGATGCCCAGATTCTGGAAGTGCCCGGCCAACTCAGCAGGAATGCTGATCGGCTTGCGGGCGGAAGGAGCACGGGGCTTCTTCGTCGGCTTGCCAGCATTTGTTGCCGAAGCAACAACTGCAGACGTGGGCACAATCCTGGGAGGAAGTCCGAGGGTGGCGCGGAAAGCAGCGTTTGCTGCCTCCTGCTCTGCCTCGAACTTCGCGAGTGCAGCTTCAATAGCCGCGTTTGCCTCCTTCTGCGCCTTGGTTAGGCGCTTCTTGGGGGTCTTCTTCGGCTCATCCTCCTCAATGTCACTGATCGCAGCCGCCACCGTTCCCTCATCATCAGATGAGTGATCAGTAGCGGAAGTATCAGCAGCATCAGCGGGAGCCGCAGCAGCATCAGATGCCGCCTTCTTGGTAGCCCGGGGCTTCTTTACCTTCTCCGTTGCCGGTTCAGCATCAGCCTTGGGCTTGTTCTTGGAACCCTTGGGGCGTCCGGCCTTCTTCTTCTCACTGGCACCTTCACCATCACTGGCGGGGGTAACAGCAGAAGCAGCGGCGGCGCTCTCAGGCTCCATCTCGTCATCGCTACCAAAGTCAATCTTCTTGCCTCCAGTAACGTTCTCCTCTTCCTTCTTCTCCTTCTCTCCCTTCTTTGCCTTGGATGCCTTCTTAGGGGCATCGGGGGCGGCGGCGGCGACAGCAGCAGTCATCTCGACCTTGGGGGTCTTGGGGACGGCGGCAGTGGCGGTCTTCTTGGAAGTAGTAGCAGTAGTAGTAGCGGGCATTTTAACGATAAAATTAGGATGAAGTAAAAGAAAATATTTACTTTATGCCTACTTCAATATAAGGCAATCCCATTTCTATCCATCCATAAAAATCATTTTTTGATCCATACAATGAACCCACCTTTACGATACTCGATTTCATAGATCTTCCATCGTGGCTATATCTAATCCTCGCAAAAATCATAGAACGTAAACCGTTTTATGATTATGATTGATATGATCAATATGATATTAGTATGATCATTATGATGGGGATTGATATAAAAATATGATAAGTATTTTTTTTTAAAGGAAGGGCTGTGGGGGATCAAGACCGATCGGCAGATGAACGATTGGCGATTCGTCATACTCCACCTCTCTAAATCTTCTCAAACTCCTCAATCTTCCAGTACTCATAGGTACCATTGGGAAGGGTACGTACAATGATAAATGGCGTTTTCCGCAAGCGTAACTCCTCTTCGGCGATCTCTCGGATACTTGCCAGACCCTTCGTGGGGATATTTGGCTTGGCTCCGTGAGAGAGCTGTTCCATTCGCACACCGATAATACGGGTCTTCTCATACTTGGTAAGGAAAGGGAAGGTCTTCTTGGTTGTCTTGGCAATCTGATTGATTACCTGTGTATAGCTCAATACCTCTGTCTTGGGACCACTCGCCGACTCATCATAAAATCCCTCATCATCATTAAGGGGCTCATCCTCCAGAATATCCTCCTCTCCACCCATCGCATCATCATACTCTGCCTCCATTTGATCTGATTACGTTTAAGATTAAGAGTCAACAAAGGTTCAATCTTCTACTCTCTCTTTCTATTATTTCTATCTCTTTATACCTGATGAAGATCACCCTCTTCATTCACTTTTTCCATTCGATGAACCAAATCAAAACTTAGGAAAATGGCTCAAGATAAAGGACTTTTGATATATGAATGATATATATTGATCCATTTCGCGTTTAAATCCATAATTTTGGAACTCTAAGAGAGTAGAGAAAAGAGAGAAAGATGAGCAGCTCAACCGCAGTAGCCACTACTACAACGACAACTGAGAAGAAGAATCTCCCGAGCAACCCCAACTATATTGTCGAGATTGACACGGCCCAGTCGAGTGCCTTCAAGACCCTGATTGAGGCCCTGAAGGAGATCATTACCGAAACAAACATCGACTTCCTACCGAATGGTATTCGCATTGTTTCGGCAAACCCCTCCTCGACGATTCTCGTCTGTGTGAAGTTGGAGGCGGAGAACTTTGAGAAGTACTACTGCAAGCACAAGTTCTCGGCGGGTGTTCTGATGATCAACTTCTTCAAGATCGTCCGTGTCCTCTCTGGAAATGATACCCTAAAGCTCTTTATTGAGGAGGGTAACAATCACCAGATGGGAATCCGCATTGAGAATGCGGACAAGAACACGGTGACGACCTACTATATGAATCTGATTGACGTTGACCATACCCAGTTCAACATCCCTCCAATTGAGTTCTCATCGATCATTACGATGCCCAGTAATGAGTTCAACAAGATCTGCAGGGATATGCATAATATTGGCAATGTGATTGAGATCAAGTCGATTGACAATCATCTGATGTTCTCGTGTCAGGGCTCGTTTGCGACACAGGAGACGATTATGGGTGAACAGGCGAATGGTCTCAATTTCGTTAAGTCGGCGAGTAGCAGCGAGATTATCCAGGGATATTACAACTTGGATCACCTGATCCTCTTTACGAAGTGCACGAATCTGAGCCCCAGTGTTGAGATCCTGATGAAGAACAACTATCTCATCATCTTCTCTTTCCTCATCGGTTCCCTCGGACAGATCTCCCTCGCGCTCTCCCCCAAGGCTTCTGAGGATTGAGAGGTATCATTTTAATGATCCATTGATTTATAAAATAGATAATACTATCATCAAAATAGTACTATCTGATCGTTCAATCTCTTTGATTTTCGTCGAAAGAGAGAGAAGAGAAAGAGTCGACAATTGATCGATAAAAAGCAAGATGGAAGGAATGATTTATCCGGAGAGCTTGAAGAAGTATGCTGGAGTGATTAAGCAGAACATCGATAAACATTACTATTCATACACCTATCAGAGCAAGGATTCTGGATTAACGATCAAAAAGAAGTTCCCCTATCACGACGATGCATCCTGTCAGCTCGCCTACAAGCAGGCCCTTCAGTTCAAGATCGACTACTCGATTCAGAATCATCTCGTCTATAATGGCTATACGATCTTTTCCGGAAATAGTGGAGAGGGATCCGGAGAGTATGCTCGAGTTACCCTCAATGTCCCCGGGAAGTTCCTCTTAGTTGATATCAAGGATATTCCCCTGATTGAGCGATTTGATTGGAGGATTCAGAACAACTCGAAGTATGCCACTTGCTATATGAATGATGTGGATTATCAGAAGTTCCACGCATATGTGATCTCGATCAAGGATGCGAGTGACAATCCCGAGATCAAGTATATCTATGAGAATATGATCGAGAGCTTGAATGAGATAGGTACTAAGAAAGCGGGGAACGGCGAGGGCGGAGAGGCTGGGGAGAGTGTAGAGGTAAAGGCGGCAACTCCTGACCCGGTCACCGGAAAGAAGCGTCATTACATTCCTTTCCATCTGATGAAATATGGATTAGACCATATTGATCATCTTAATAAAGATCCCCTGGATAATCGGGATGTGAATATGGGGCATTTGAGTAAGAGCCAGCATTCGTGGAAGTCTCAAGTGGGGGATGCGAAGATGCGGATCAACAACAGTTCCGGAAAAACGGGGGTATTTTACGGTTGTTGTGGTAACTATGATTACTGGGAAGTGCGCGGGAAGGACTTCTTCGGGAATAAGATCTATAAAAAGTTCAGTATCAAGAAGTATGGATATGAGGGATCACGCCATATGGCGATGCATTTCCGAGATATGATCATTGACAAGTCGTATAAGCCCCATCAGATCGATGAGATCTACAAAAAGGTGATCTATGATATGGAAAAGTTTAGCCAAACCATCGATTCAATGCTTGCGGAAGATAACGATCCTATCAATGCTCTTGATGCTCCCGACGATGATGCCACTGCCGATGATGTCACCGTTGTTTCCCGAGTTGATACCGTCATCTCCAAAATGGTGACCAAACACGATGATGTCGAAGAGGATGAGAACTTCGTCTTTAAGTGACCAGGTTTATTTTGATAAGTGATACATATTTTATTACGGATATATGGTAATAAAATGTTAATATATGATAATAGCTTTATAGTAATACTTTACTCCTTGTGCTGTAAATAGAATGCACTCTCCAGATGGGTGCTGAGGCCATCGATATCTTTCCGAATATCCGTCGTCTTGAGCTTTGCATAATCACTGTTCCAGATCTTGAAGATGCAGTTGTTAATCTTGGGGCTAATGCTGAGACCATTAATCTTCTTGCTGTGCTCTGGGTTCTTCATCATCCTCTCAAAGACGATATGATACAGAATCTTCTTGAAATATTCGTGGGACTCCTTCTTGACAAGGCGCAAAGACCAGTACCCACCCTTCATATTCTGTGGATCCTCATAGATCGGCTTGATCCCCTCTCGCATCACAAAGAACATTCCACTTGAGACATTGGTAATATGACGGATGATAAAGAGAAGATCATAGTAGGTCTTGATCTCAAAGACCTTCTTATAAGATTCCATCGTCCAGTTATTGTCATCCGTCGCGTGATACCAAAGTACCCACTTCGAGGGCAGATTGAAGTTCTCCGTTTGGGGTTTCTCTGGGGTTTGGGATGGCATTGATCCTTCCATTTTTCTTAATGATAGTTAATAGTTGATAGAGAAAGCCTTGCCTGGGAGTAGTCTGTATCAATCTCTTACGATAAGAGTGAGAGCCAAGATGGATCTTCGATGGATCTTCGATGTATAGAATACTCTTCTATATATCTATCTATATGAAAATTCTTTATTCTGAACGGGATGAGGAGGTGGAAGTAGAAGGGCTATCCGGAAATTGGAAAGGCACATCACTTCGGAAGAGAATGCTCTCAAATTGCTTACTCTCTGAAGATCCCTCCATATAACCCGCCATACACGCCTTTTCTAAGATAAAGATCGGCTTATCCTCTGGGGGTGTTGGATCTACATACATAATCTTCTCCACCCCTGATTCAATCTCATCACCGTTGACGAGGACACCATCCCCATTCTCGACTACATTCTTTGCACCAAAGACGGGTGACCGACAGATCATACAGATCGCCACCTCATTTTGACTCGCCTCCATCCACTCATAGTAACACTTCTTATGAACAAGATGCCGACAGCGGAAATAGAGGATATCTTTGTGATTGATCAGCTTCTCCATACAACAGAAACACCCATCCTCCATAATCTCCTTATTATGCGGTTTGTGCGCCTCACAACAGAAGAGATACTGATTCTTTCTCAATCTTGTCCTACATTTCTTCCCATCTTTCCCAATACCAGAACACCGGTTCTTCACGTCAATCTTCCCCAACTCCCCAAAGATTCCATCATTCTCCATATTACGTTTTGCAGAGTTGCCGTTGATATCACTATCAATAGTAACTATCATTGGTAATTCCTTTATACCCAGCATTTTTATAGATAAAATCTATCAATCCATCTTAAATAATGTCTGAAGAGAGAGACGATAATAGGATGATCGATTCTTTGCAGATTTTCCCTTTGATTTTTCCTTTGTATTTCCCTTTGAATTTCTCGTGGAATTCTTCTTGGGATTCATATGATTACCTCCTCCAACTGTTACAGAAGTTGCATTGGATACCGGGGGAGTCGGAAGAGGAGCAGCATTGGAATCTGGAGGAGAGGGTACTGTAGGAGTTGCATTGGGAGCCGGAAGAGGGACAGCATTGGGAGTGGGAGCAGCATTGGGAGTGGGAGCAGCATTGGGAGTGGGAGCAGCATTGGGAGTGGAAGCAGCATTGGGAGTGGGAGCAGCATTGGGAGCCTGAACAGGAGCAGCATTGGGATCCTGAAGAGGAGCAGCGTTGGGAGTGGAAGTCGGGGAAGAGAATGATTTATAGATCCCGTTTTTATCAAAGTCCGTTGCTACTTGATTGAGCATCTCTCGGATCTTTGTTAACTCTTCTTGATTCTTCGCATTCAGTTTTTCCGATGGAAACTTGGTTGCATTACTGAATGCATTGGCATATTGAGATACTTTATTAAGAACTTTCTCGGCATTTCCCATCAATCCAAAGTTACTTGATCCGCTTGGTTCCAATGTAGATTCCAAGGTAGATTCACGGGTAGATTCACGGGTAGATTGAGAAGTAGATTGAAAGAGAAAGAGTAACATAGCATTCGCCTTTGGGTTTGGTTTACCAAAATCGATCAAAGATTGAAACTTTCTGAAAAACTCTGCATTCCCTTTGACTTCAGGGGATGCAATACACATCTTGGTGTACATATCCATAAACCCATCTACTTGATACATCGCCATCATTGCATTCTTGATACGGGCTTGGAAATTTGGATCATTCTGATGGAACTCTGTGGGTGCATTCAGTACAATATTCTGAAAGATAATCTTCATTGCATCATTGAATACGGTCATATAATTCTTTTGATTAAATGAGAGACTGATCAGGTCAGTGCACGAGGACTGCTCCTTCTCTCCACTTCCGGATCGCTTCACATACAAGATCACCAGAAGAATGAAAAAGGAGTAGATCTTCCGAAACCGTCTCCATTCTTCCGTCTCTTTATTCTCGATACTCTGTTTTGATTGATTCCCAGATGCGGGTGTTGGGACCGCATTTCGATTTGCATTCTGGAGATTCTGATTGGGTCCATTCATATTCACCATCGTTGATCGATGATCCATTACTTACTACTCTATCGATAGAAAGTTTCCCAAAAAATCTCTATCATTTATGTAGTAATATTGATTTTTATTCATAAAATGCTATTTGCAAAAGTGCATAAACATTGGATTACGATTCTCCTCGTGATCGTTCTGATCTATCTCATCTATCTTTTTATCCATCAAAAGATGGGAGGGATGAGTGGTGGTGGAATGGAGAACTTCGCAAACCAGCCGATTAATCTGAGTCGAAACACAAAATCGACAGATTCTCAAGTGAGCAAGTACTACAAGTGTGCCGAGAAACCGATCTCTCCCATTCTTGAAGAGATCTTCCAAAAGTATGGTATCACCAAGAGTGATAGTGATGGGAGCGGAAGTGGTGGGAGTGGGAAGTCCCTCCGTTATTCATCAAAATCAAAGGGCAACTGGGATCTCTACATTCCCTGTGGTTACAATTATGTGGAGAATGAGCTTCCAGAAGTGACCCTCTCTGAGTCCGAGAAGCCCCTCTTTATCTTCGGGATCAGTGGATGTGACAAGATGGTCTCCAAGAACAATATCTGGGCAACTCTGAAGCGCTACTATGGCCTCGAGGGAGCGAGTGATGTGATGCCGATCTCTTATGTCCTCGATGACCCCAATGATATGGCTCTCTTCCAGAATGATTACCGCGATGATCAGATCTATATCTTAAAGAAGAATGTTCAGAGAAAAGAGGGTTTGAAGCTCACCAAGGATTACAAAGAGATTACAGAGGCTGCATCGGATGATTACAAGGTTGTTCAGAAGTATATCCGCGACTTATATCTGGTCAATGGGTATAAGGTGAATCTCCGGATCTATCTCCTTGCCATTGTCCGAGGTGATGAGAAGCAATTCTATATCTCAGATATTGGTAAGTGCATCTATACGAAGAAGCCCTATAGCGACAATGACTTTGACTTTGAGTCGAACATCACCTCGTATCATCTCGATATGAATGTCTATAAGAAGAATCCCCGGACATTTGAAGATTTGATTGCGTATATCAATAAACGTGAAGAGAATCCGAATGCGGGATCTCTCTTCTTTGTTCGTGTTCGGAATGTGATTCAGAAGATGTGTATGGCCCTCGCCAATGAGTTCCACCAATCAGAGAATATCCGCAGACGATCCGATGTGACGAGCTTCCAGCTCTTTGGTGTCGATGTGATTATGGACAAAGACTTGACCCCATATCTTCTGGAGGTGAATAAGGGTCCCGATATGAGCGCACGTGATGAGATCGATCGGGAGATGAAGACGAGAATCCAGACGGAGATGCTCGAAAAAGTGGGTGTTATCCAAGATGATTTCGTTCATACCACCAACTCTTTCAAGTAAAGGTAGAGTGAAGAATTTCCTTGAAAACTTTATGATCATATAATAGATGCATTATTATATGATTTTATAGATAAAATGGTAGTAAAAATAATGAAGAATGAAGATCTGATGAGTGGGGCATCATTGAATGTCCTCTATCTTGTTCTCTTCATCCTTCTCTTTGTGATTGTGATCTATCTTCTCTATCTGGGAATGACCCGAGGGATTGACCTCATCTTTCCAAAGGAAGAGCCAATGAAGGATGGTGATGGGGTTGTAGATGCGGATGGTGATGGTGATGGTGATGGAGATAATAAAGAGAAGTTTACCAACTTTTCGATTGATGAGTTCTTGTTACAGTTCAATGATGATGGAGAGTATGTGGGGAATGGAGATGAGGTAGGAGATGATATGGGCAATGATATGGATAATGATATGGGTGATGATGGAGATAAGGCCCCTAAAAAAGTAATTGATCATCCAAAGAATCGAGAGGTGAAAGAGAGATCAGAGAAGGATCGTGATTCTGGAGAGAACAAGCAGGATCCAATGGCGAAAACGAAAGATTCCGGAAAGGTAGCTCAAGAGGCGATTATCTTTTGCGTTGATAAGAGTAAGGGAGAGAAGGATTACCATTTCACGATTCTCAATGAGAAGTCCCTTCGTTATTTGGAGTTGAATGGTTACCAGGATTCCGGAAATGTGATTCTCCAAGTAAAGGATGTGAAGAAGAATGATGTAACCAAGATCAAGAACAAGATCTACAACAAGTACGAATTGATCTATCAAACACGGGATGATCGTGATCCCCAGACCTACTATCTGGAGTATCGTCCCAACCAAGAGCGCTTTATGAAAGTGGCGAATAGCAATGAAGATAAGATTCTCTATTTGGAGAAGATCCAATCACGCGAAGGTACTAATCAAGCAGACCGCTATGGCGCTTTCCCGCTCTATGCGATCTATGAGTTTGCCGAGAAGATCGGTACGGTTTACCTGATCGAGAACCAGACCGACCGCGAGATGCGGAAGTATGCCATCGTGGTCAATCCCGAGAAGAAGAACCATATCAACCTCCTCGCATTCGCCCTCTCACTCTACCTATCATTGTCTCGGTAGGAAAGGGACTTATTCCAAAAAAGAGGCATATTTATATCTATGTAAAAATCTCTTTAACTATAAAATATTAGTATCTATCATAGGTAGTATGATAGATAGAAGATAATAAGATAGAAATATGGAAAAAGTGGCTGCAGCAGTTCCAGTGGAACAGTTTAATGAGAGTTCGAGTATCGATAATGCCGATATTCGTTCTCTCCAGACCTACTATGAGGGGAATCGTGTCTATGTTGTGACCTATTATATGGATGATCGTATTATGATTAAGATGTATGAGAAGAGTGGAGGATCCAATTCAATGTATCATTACTTGGGGATGATCGAGCAGTCTGCTTAGTTAATCATCGTCCGTGAAGAAGCTGCTGATGCTCTTCGCCGAGGTGACCGAGGATGATGCCGTCGTCGTGAAAGTGGCAGTCGCACTCTTACCAGATCCATCAAAATCGAGGAACTTCGAGAGAGGCGTATTCGAGAACTTCTTGGGTTTCCCGGTGGTAGTAGTACTACTACTCACTGGAGCACTCTTCTTCGGGAGCGCCACAGGTTGCTTGATCGGCTTGGCCTCCTGATCGAGGCCATCATCGGCATCATCCGTAAAGACTGACATCAAGTCGCTCAGCTTTGTCTTATTGGCAAACTTCTTCTTCTCCTCTTCCCGCCAATCCTTCTTGTCATTGTATCGGAAACTGTTATCAAACTCTTCCCCTGACGAGAGAGTGCCCCTCTTCGCACTCTCCTTCTTCGGGAAGGGAAGTGGAAGAGGTGCTGGGAGAGAGTCTTCATCCCCATCGGTCGCCTTCAGAGCCTCGATCAGAGTCGCCGGTCTTGGGACGGCAGACTTAACCATCTTACCTCCCTCACTGGAGGAGGATGGCGCCTTAAACGCACCCTTATTCGCCAACTGATCCGCCATATCATTATAGCTGGAGTGTGTGTCCGCTGCGCCGGTATGCGCTCTGACCTTCAAGATCGCAATGTCGAAAGCCCTAATATAGCTGAGCGCCGTCTTGATCATATCCTTGTTGGGCACTTCCTCCATTCCGCCACCCTCCGCCCTCTTCATAAATCCATCCCGCTCATACCTCTCCCCCGTCCCCTGGAAGATATACTTGCAATACTGCGAATCCGTAAAAATGCAGATCCGCTTTGTTGCCTTCATCTCGTCCGGAACGAGCTCAATGGCGTGTAATATGGCCCGCATCTCCGCGCGATTGTTCGTTAGCTTCGTATCATTAAGCCGTTCCGAGAGCTTGATGTTCAAGTCCGGAATCACAATCCCATATCCGCAATAGACCTTGCCATCTTGTCGGATGCAGCTCCCATCGGTATAAGCAATGATATTCCGATGGGCATCGGGAGCATTCAAAACGGCATCGATCTCATCTTTGTTGTCCGTCTCGTACTTCTCGTGCCGAATGAGACCCTTCGGCTTTGACCCACCACTCGCCTCAAATCCCTGCTTCATAAATTTGTTGGCATCCTCCATCGACTCAAACTTCTTGTAAACCGCACCAACGAGACCATCTACGGCCTTCTTGCACTCTGGCCACGTGTTGTAGATATTCGGACCTCCTCGACCCTTGTGAACCGCGTAATAAGGCATCTTTCTTTGTATTGTTCTTGTATTGTTCTTGTTCTCTTCTGGTAACAGATTCGATATTTGAGATCTCGAGAGCCCTCTCCATATCGATACTCCAAATCCTTTTTCTCATTTTATTCATTAAATAACCCGTCTAAAGGAAATTTCCGAAGATAGATCATAGAGTATCGCTCGCTCTCCGTGAAAAAAGAGATGGCGACAGAGTCGACAAAGCTTACCCGTCTCAACTACATTGGATCCAAACATCAACTCTATGATTTTATCAAAGAGTCCCTCCTCGACTTTACCGAATGGGGCGACCTAAATGGGCACCGCATTGGGGATCTATTTGCCGGAACGGGTATCATCAGCTACTATCTCCGGAATGACGGAGCTGTTGTTACCTCGAATGACACCGAACTCTATAGCGTCATCATTTGCCGGGCGATGAATAGCGCCGTTTACAATGAGGCGATTGAAGAGAAGATCCACTTCCTCAATGAAAATGCGGATTCTTTGAAGCGCCCAGGATTCATCACCAAAAACTACGCTCCATACGTGGATCCTGAATCCGAGAGTGGAGACGCGTGTGAGCGGATGTTCTATACCGTAGAGAATGCCCAGATCATTGATGGATTCCGCCATCAGATCGAGGCGTGGAAGGAGGAGATTTCGGAGAATGATTATAACTTCCTCTTGGCCTCCTTGATCGTCTCTGCGGATCAATTTAGCAATATTCCTGCTGTTTATGGGTGTTATCTCAAGAACTTCAAGGCGAAGGCCCTGAAGCGAATGACGATTAGCCCGATTCATCAGAGTCGGGTTTTGGGGATGGGCAAAGGGAAAGGTAAGAAGGGAACAGGAACAGAGGCGAAGACCCTCTCGATCTCGGCGGATTCTCCTCTGATGGCAATGGAGACGTTCGATGCAGTCTACTTAGATCCGCCTTACAACGAGCGACAATATTCGAAGAACTATTTTGTTCTCAATATGATTGGAATGTATGATGGGCATCCGGAGATCAAGGGGAAGACGGGAATCCCGATTACCTCGTATATCTCCCCCTTTTGCCAAAAGAAGAGCGTCAAAGGTGCCTTTGAGAATATGGTGAAACAGCTCAATGCTCCCTACATCTTTATCTCATACAGTAATGAAGGCTTGATTGAAAAAGAGGAGTTTATGGAGTTATTGGGGAAATATGGTGAAGTGAAAGTCTATGAGAAGGAGTATAAGCGATTCAAGTCATTCAAGTACAATGAGAGCGGATCGACCACCGAGTTCATCTTTGCCCTGCGAAAGTCTGCATAAAGATCAGATTGAATCACATCGAATCATATCATAATATTTATATGTATGATAGATACATATAAATGGTAATAGTATAGTAATAATATGGTGTTAATGGGTAATCACGATGGGTTGGATGGGGAGAACTTCCAGAAGATTTACCATATTCCATCTGAACTTAATATTGTTCCGATGGTTATGTACCTGGAACTCGCCGATGGAGCGCTTCGTTCCATCTACCGGACTGGTATAATAGACCGTAGTTGACTCATTCCACTCTTTCTTCTTTTCGAGATGGGAGAAGCCAATCTGGGAAGGCTCAAAGGCGATTGCGGCAATCTGCGCTTCGGTACACTTGATCAACTGAATATAGGTCTTCTTCTTATCCTTGTTCTTGTTGTAATAGATCAGATCACAGTGAAGAGTGAGCTTGAGGTACTCCTTGAGAAGATCACCAATATGG
>JACCDT010745886.1_pt1 | contig 17529 bp, 16 predicted proteins | sample 7446291 | NCBI WGS metagenome assembly JACCDT01 (sample SAMN15323446, study PRJNA562643) | freshwater metagenome | isolation source: river surface water | place: USA:Blue River Watershed | collected 2017-08-17 | reverse complement strand
TCGCCTGTGAGACTGTAAGCGGATGCTGAACCAGTACGTGGCGACTCCTTGTGGTGGCGACATCGGAACCACATGGACCGACGCCTTCCAGATCCCAGATGTCCCCCTGGGCAACTACGTGTTGAACGGGATGCTCTTCCTCGACGGCGCAGCGAATGGCGATGCCATGGTCAAGCTGCTGATGCGTCACGGGCGTGGTCGACCCCAGGAGCTGTACGGGACCGTCCACTTTGCTGGCTATGGCCCGGGAGCAGCGGGCTACTCGGCGGCCTGGCCCAATGTCGCCCCCGAGTCGGCCACCTACGGTCAGGACGAGACGGAAATCGGGCCTGTCACCGTTGGCACCTTCGGCGTCGGAACGCGGTCGCCCTTGCGACTGGACGGCAAGATCCAGATCGCCGACAACGAGAGCGCTCCGTACAACCTCGTGGTGGCCATCCGACAGGTGACCAGCCAGAGCGGCGGTCTCTGCGTGGCCGAGGACAGCTACCTGGAGTTGCGTCCCCTCGACTGATCCTGTCGCACTCGGCCCCTCACCTATGAAGGGGTGACATGGCGATCGTGAAGTACGCGGAGCTGGCCATCCTGGAGACGGAGATGGGCCAGGCGGGCGTTGCCCTACAGAAGCGCGCCCACCGCCACACATTCACGTATGAACCGAAGCCGGGGTTCCTGTACGTCCGGTCCCGGGCCATCAGCAGTCGGTGCAACGACAACTTCGATGAGTTCCCAGCCCCGGAGATCAAGGCCGCCTGGGCCTCGTTCATTGGGCGGCCCGTGTTTGTCAACCATAAGAACGACAACCACAAGCGCGCCCGTGGCGTCATCATCGACGCTGCGCTCCATGAGGACGTGAACCCCGACGGTTCTCCAGACACCTGGGTCGAGGTGCTCATGGAGGTGGATGCCATCCGCTTCCCCAAGCTGGCCAAGGCCATCCTCGCCGGAGACATCGAGCGCACCTCGATGGGGACCGATGTGGAGTACTCCGTGTGTTCTGCGTGCGGCAACAAGGCGCGGACACCGTTGGAGTACTGCGCACACATCCCGAAGATGAAAGGCAAGCGCATCCGTCGGTTCACCGCCTCGGGCTCCACCGAGGAAGTGCTGGTTCGAGAGATCTGCCTGACCCCCGATACTCCCATCTTGATGGGGGATGGCTCCGAGACCGCCATCTCTCTGATTGGGGTGGGAGAGACTGTGGCGGACCACCTTGGCGAGCCCCGTCGCGTTACGGGGATCATGAGCCGTGAGGTCGATGAGGAACTCGTGGTGATCGAGCGAGTCGGCTTCTGGAAGCCCGTCCGCATCACCCACAATCACCCAGTGCTTGTGCTCCGACGTTCGGATGCGGCGAACGGCCAGCGCAAGTGGATGGCTGCTCGACTGGAGAGCGGCAAGATCGCTCCCGAGTTCATTGAAGCGGCCGAGGTCCAGCCGGGTGACTTCGTGGCTGAGGTGGTCCCCCGTGCTACTGAGAGCCTGCGCAAGATCGCCATTCAAGACTGGGTTGTGCCCGATCTAGCGAGTCACCGCGATCACCCCTCGGAAGCCGTTCCCGACCGCTTCTATGTCCCAGAGAGGGCGTGGCGAGGAAGGCCACACATCTTGAGAGCGTGCCGCTCTTGCGGCGCCGAGATGGACCTGTACCCCAGTGAGGCAAGTCGTCTCTACTGCTCCAGCAAGTGTTGGGGCGACGGGTACGCCAGGGGCAACACCTCTCATGGGGGCAGGACTTCGACGCCCATTGGGGACACCGTTGAGATGGACCGCGAGTTCGGTCGGTGGTGCGGGTGGTTCCTGGCAGAAGGCTCCGTCACCTACCAGCAGGGTCGGCGTCACCCGCGAGGGGTCTGTTTCGCCCTCCATATCAGCGAGCATGAGCACGCGAACGAGATCGCTCAGCTCGGATGGGACCTCTTCGGGCTTGCCGCATCTCACGGCGTTCGAGGTAACGGGCGCACCGTAGAGTTCTTCAACGCCGATCTCGCCCGGTTCATGAGATGTCTCGGGGACGACTGCTACACGAAGGCGTTGCCGGACGAATGGCTCTCTGCTCCGATCGAGTTCATCTCGGGAGTGGTCACGGCCCATCACGATGGCGATGGGGAGCACGGGGGTGGGCGTTCCGGTGGGACCCAAGACCCGCAAGTCATGACCCACGCCACATCTTCACCCCGCCTGGCGGACCAGCTCCACACTCTTCACCTCATGTTGGGGCATACTCCGACGCGTAAGAAGCCAGATCCGGCAGGGGGCTCTTCTAAGCGAACGGTCCCGGGGCACCACGTCCGCGCCCGCCTCGACGGAGACGCTCAGAAGAGGTTCTCGTGGGGACCGTGGGTCTTCAGTCCGGTCCGGTCTGTCGGGAGGGAGGCTTACGTCGGGACTGTGCACAATCTTGAGGTAGAGGGCACTCACACTTACGTGGCCAACCACATGGCTGTCCACAACTGCCACGGCCTCAACTTCTTCGAGAACTCCCTCCTGGTGGAGGACCCCGCCGACCCCACGGCCTACTTCCTCGGTGTGGATGCCAGTGGGCTCTCCATGGCCGCCTCGTCTACTCAGGTGGCCTCTACGGCCTCCACTGCCGTCCTGCGCCCCCTGGTGGCCACTGCGAGTCAGAAGACGGCCGACGCCAAGCGGCTCTATGTCCATCAGCTCGTCCCAGGCGATTCGGTCAATCTGGGCGGCAGCATGCGCGGCTGGGTGGTTGAGCGCATCGAGGATGAGGGGGAGCATCGTCGCCTCTTCTTCGCCCCCAGTTACGGCACCCCTGAGCGTGGGTTGGCGTTGCGGCTCGATGAGGCCGTTTCGGTCAACAATCCTGGCCGTCGTCGCCCGGTGCCGGACACTCCGTACGTACCCCGCGATCCGAACGAGGCCTACAAGGCCAACTGTCCCGCCTGCGGCAAGTACGTGACCATCCGCAACCAGAAGTGGGTCTCCCACAACTGGAACAACGACAGGTGCCCAGCCTCGGGTCAGTCCGACGACTGGAGCTACCTCGACTATGCCCGCTCAAAGGGGTGGACGGCGATGAACGGGACAGCATCCAAGACCGCCTTCGGCGAGCCCAAGGCTCCCGCCGAAGTGAACACGCTCCGCGAGGCCACCTGCCCGGTGTGTGGCGAGGAAGACACCTTCGACGGCGACAAGTGCATGGTCTGCGGCTACATGAAGCCGCCCGACCAGTTCATGGACCCCGACCTGGACAAGGCCAAGGAGGTGGACCTCCGCCAGAAGCAGGAACAAGCTGACGGCGACGGGTCTGTCACCCTCACCTGCGATTCGTGCGGGGCCTCGGTGAAGGGACACATCCCTGCACCCTCCAAGGAGGCGCGTCGGACCGCTGCCGGTCCGCCTCGCATCCCCGAGAAGTTCGTGCTCAAGAAGCGCAAGGACGACGGCGAAGTAAGTCCTGACGAGGACGAGCCCGCCGACGAGACCGAGCGGAAGGACGGGGAGGAAGTCGACCCCAAGTCCGACGACTCGGCCACCACGGAGGAGGAGATCAAGGGAGAGGACGGCGCAGAGCCGGACCGCTCCCTCCCCACCTCCGAAGACCCCGCAACGAGCGGGGAACTGGAGACCAGCCTTCCGGAGCCCGGGGATCAATGCCCCGAGTGCGGCAAGGGGACGCTCCAAGCCCCTGAGGGGGGCGACAAGGCCAACGACAAGCCCGAGGAGTTCGGCGGGCAGCCCAAGGCCAAGGAGCAGCCCCAGGAGACCCCTGGACCCGCCAAGACCGACGAGAAGCCCAAGGACGACGCTGCCGAGGAATCCGGCGACAGCAAGCCCAAGGACGACAAGAAGGGCGAAGGCGAGGACGAGGACGAGGACGACGACGAAGACAAGAAGACCAAGAAGCCGTGGCCGCCCAAGGGTGACGGTAAGACCGGGGCGCATGTCGCCCCCCAGCAGAAGGACCAGATGATGCGCCCCACACTCCGAGCCCTGGCCGAGCAGCAGATTCTGCTCGACGCCACCAACGCCAAGATCGCCCGGATCGCCCAGCTCGCTGGCATCGATCTCTCGGACATCGACGCCGCTTCTTCGCGGCGCGTTGCTTCCCTCCGCCGCCAGGCTGCTGGCGAGGAGCCTCCGGTCGAGACCGCCGCCGAGGACTGGCCGATCTCCAGCCCGAGCGATCCTCCGTTCAACCCACCGAGCCCTCCGGCGACCGCCCCTTCGGCGACGACCGAGGAGGCCGTCACCCCCGACGCCACGGTGGACCTGATGTCCGGTGGGGCCACTCTCACCGAGACTGGTCCCGACGCCACGACCGACCTGATGGCCCAGAGCCGTCGCCGTCGGCGTCTCGCCGAGGTGCTCCCTCCGGAGACCCCCGAGAGCGTCGATGTGACCGCCCCCGTGGCGGGAACCGAGGCCCCTCCGGCCGACGCTCAGATCCTGGAGGACATCCGCACTGGCGAGCCAGCGGACAACACCCCCATGGCCGACGAGAACCCCAACTGGACCGGCACGACCGGCAGCAAGACCTACGCCGCCCTGCGGCTGGCCCGGCTGCGCATCCAGGCGGAGATCGCCGACGGTACTGACGACCTCGTGGAGGCCATGGCCATCGAGGCCAAGATGGACCTCCCCACCATCGAGAAGGAGATCAGCACCCTCTCGAAGGTGATGGAGCGGAGCGCTTCCCGTCAGCAGCCCGTGCGTCCGGTCGAGTCCAATGGCGGCGGTGGTGGCCCTCGGCGTTCGGCTCCGTCGATCGCCACGATCGTCAACACCGCCTCTCGCGGCTCCGGCGCTACCCAGCCCGGATCGGGACTGGACTCCGCTCTCTTCGAGTGAGTAGAGTCCTGGTCAAGACCGAAGTCTGACCTGCCACCCCAACCCATCTCTCCCCCGAGGTCGGTCCCGCGGTAGGCTTACCTAGGCCTTTCAGTACGAAGCCCCCTGGCATAGGTCCGGGGGCTTCGTCGCGTTTCCGGACAAGGAATCCTGTCCAACCCCTTGAATCTCCAACGGAATGGGTGAAGTAACCCCGTTCAAGAGGAGATCGGAATGATCCGCACAACCCTCGACAAGGTGTACATCAAGAGGACCATCCGTCCCCTGTACGGCTTCGATCAGCTCACCCCCAAGGGAATGACCCTCGATCCCGCATGGGACCGCTCGGTCGACATCTGGCCGGGCATGTGCATGATGAAGACCGCTGGCGACAACGTGACCCTCCTGAACGGCACCGGAGTCCCTTACGGACTGGTCAACAACTACATCGGCGGCGACGACATGGATGAGGTCCTCCGCTCCGGCATCAACGCCGTGACCGTATGGGTCCTCGGTCCCGACGCCGAGATGGAGATCCTGGCCCCCGCCTTCGATGATGAGGAGACCTGGACCGACCCAGGCAACGGCACCATCACCCTGGTGCACGCCAGCACCACTGGCGCCAACCGCGGGAAGCTCGTCCCCGCTGGCGCGAGCAACGCATCGACCCGTCCCGTCGCCCGCCTGCTGAAGGTGGTGTCCGATACCAAGATCGTCATCGGCGGTCTGGTCGGCACCGTCTGATCACGGCGAAGTCACCTACTCACAGAACGAGAGAAAGAGCATCGCCATGGCGACAGCACTCATGACCAAGAGGGCCGCTCGGAAGTCCGACGACTACGTGGAGGAGATCATCCGCCGTCGCGGCGGAGACGGCAATGCGCCGCGTCTCACCCACGAGGCCAAGATGCAGAAGCTCGAACTGGTGCTCCAGGACGAGATCAACGGCATCCAGCGCCTCGGCGTCGGCATGATCGGCCCCATCCAGCTCAAGCTCCGCTACCAGGGCATGGTCCGCAACGTCCTGATGGAGGACCCGGTGACCCCGGGTACCGACGTTTCCTACGACGTGATGGACGACCTGGGGCAGGCCTACAAGCTGAACCCCACTGACGGCGAAGTCCGCATCACAATGTTCGAGGGCAAGCGCATCCGGATCGACTTCTTCCGGATCGCTTCCTTCCCGGTGGTGCGCAAGGAGGACCTGCTCCAGCTCAAGATCAACATCGTGGAGCAGGCCCAGGACGAGACCCGCCAGGCCATCATGAAGGACGAGGACGCCTTCCTCATCTCCCTTCTCGACGCCGCCGTGACCGACTACGCCACCCGGCCCGACCACGACGTGAGCCCCAACCACGCCGTGACCGAGGCCTCGGGCTACTTCACCGCCCAGTCGCTCTACACCGCCGTGGCCATCTCCGATGAGCACGAGGTCGAGTCGGCTCGCATCCTGGTCAACCCGGTCGACTGGCGGGACTTCTTCCGCTGGGACATCAACACCACCGGCTGGGCCTACAAGGATCGCCAGGTCGCCGGTGAGAAGATCATGTCGTTCGGCGAGTTCCAGATCCAGAAGTCGACCATGGTCACCAAGGGCAAGATGTACCTCCTGCCCGAGCCGAACTTCCTGGGCTGGTTCCCGATCCTCTACTCCCTGGACGTGGAGGAGAACCACAACGTCGAGGCCTTCCACCGCGGCTGGGTGTTCGATGAGATGGTCTCGATGGCCGTGGTCAACCCACGCGGCATCGTCACCATCTCGAAGTGACCGTCGGTCCTACTGACCGTTTGACCGAAAGGACACGCACATGACACGCAGGGTGACGATCGCCAGCGGGAAGAGCCAGATCCTCCTTCCCGACGGCGGCACCTACGAGGCGGGTGATGTGGTCGATCTGACCGACGATCAGTTCGCCCTCATCCCCGCCAAGTGGTTCCCCGGAACCATCATCAACACCGGCCCGGTGGAGGCCGAGGTCCGCACCTACCGGTGCACTCCCTCGGCTGCTGGCGCCGCTACGGTGCATGCCGCCGTGACGGACAACGGGTCCTCCCAGACCATCACGACTGGCATCACCCAGCCCGACGTGCCCCGCAACGTCAGCGCCACTGCTGGCGGCACCGCAGGCGACATCAAGGCCATCCAGGTGATCGTCCACGGCACCAACGCCGACGACGAGGTAATCAGCGAGACCCTTCCGGCGTTCACCGTGAACACCGCTGGCATCGTGGTTGGCAACAAGGCGTTCAAGACCATCACCAGCTTCGTGATCCCGGCCCATGATGGAACCGGAGCCACGACAGCCCTCGGTCGCGGCAGCAAGCTGGGGCTCCCCCGCAAGCTGACCCGTAACACCGTGCTGGCTGCCTACCTCAATGGCGCCCTGGAAGGCACTGCGCCGACGGTGACCGTGGACAGCGACGAGCTGGAGAAGAACACCGTGCTCCTCAACAGCTCTCTCGACGGCAACGCGGTGGTCATCGACTACTACGACAGCTAGCCTCCTTTCCACCCCATCGGGTCCATTGGGCCTCCTCGAAGAGCCCCCGAGCTTCGGCCCGGGGGCTCTTCGCTTGCAAGGATTCTTGAGTGTGCTATCATTCTTGCATGAACGAAATCGAGAGGGTCCGTCCTCGGGACAGCCAGAGGTCCAAGGTCTACGCCGCTGAAGCCTCCTTCAAGAGGACCGCTTCGATGACGCTCCCCGAGATCGAGGCCTACGTCTGGAAGCTCGTCAAGTCGGCGTGGTTCCAGCGCAGGTGGTCGATCCCAGCCCTTCCGCAGATCGAGGACGGCAGAGGCTCACGTCGAGCCAGGGGTGGCATGTCCCGCCTCCAGTTCCCCCGGTGGAGCCGCTACGAGATGGTTGTGCTCCATGAACTCGCCCACTTCGTCACAATCCGAACGTATGGGCACTACGGCGCTGCGGCCCACGGGCGCGAATACTGCGCCATCTACCTGGAGCTGGTGGAGCACATGATGGGGACGGGGGCGGCTGCCGACCTGAGAGATGCCTTCAAGGCCCACGGTGTGAAGTACAAGCCCAAGCGGGAACTCTCCCCCGAACGTCGCGAGGCTTTGCGTGAGCATGGGCGGAGGCTTGCCGCAGCTCGCAATCCTGTCTAACAGACCTCCTTAGCTACGAAGGGGTGACCGTCCTAAGTGGAGGAACCCCTATGCCTGTCGCCGTCCGGAACAACAAGCCTGGCCCCACGGTGTTCTACGACGTGAAGTCGAACGTGAACGTGGAGTGGCAAGGTGCTGGTGACCCCAGCGGAGAGGACGTGCAGTACGTCCCCGACGAGTGGGTCAAGGAGAACGCCGACTTCCGGAGGGCGCTGAACCGTCAGGTGCTCACGCTGGTGGACGAGAGCACGGGGGAGCTGGCCATGGAAGCCCAGCGCCTGGCGTATCTCGAAGCTGAGGGTGAGGCGCAGCAGGCGGTGCTGGCGGTCGCTGACGACGATCGCTCGATGTCCCTGGTCTCGCTGAAGTGTGTCGGCCCGGGCACCCGTGCTGGCAGCACCTGCGACGCCACCGTGATCCGTCGCCCCGAGGCCATCAACGACAGCCCTCCGCTGTGCGACACCCATGCCCATCTGTCGCGGTTCTACCGCGCCAACCAGACCGGGACCGATCCGCGAACGGGCGAGTCGATCCTCGCCTGGGAGCGCATCCCCAACCGCTGAGGAGACCAAGTGCCTGCCGTTCCCCCTTCCGAGCCCTACGTCGAGAACCCGAGACACAAGCCGAACCCGAGGTACGCCGTCGCACTGATGGACACCACGGGGACGGCAGGGCCTTTCACCCCGGGTCCCGAGGCGGCCTACCCCATCGTGCACGGGCAGATGCCCTACGATGAGGCTCGCGCAAGGACCGAGAGATACCATTTCGCCGCTCCCGTGGCCACCAATGCCGAGGCGTCCGTCGAAGAGGCCGCTTCTGAGGCTCCCGAAGAGGTCTCTCTACCGCCTGTCGAGGTGGTGGCGTCGGTCGAAGCTGTGGGCGACACTGGATCTTCCGAGGCGACTTCACCGACGGCTGGAGCATCAGGCCCAGTCGATGAAGAACCCACCCAGGCCCCCGGGGATGTCTCCGGAGGAGATGGCGGCCAGGATCAAGCACCCCAGCAGCCAGGCCCAGCCCCCGAGGCGGTAGCCACCGAAGCGGGGGTGGCAGCTACCGAGCCCAAGCCGAGGAGAGGCCGCCGCAGGAAGGATCAGGAGCCTCCCGTGGCCCCTGAGGGCGATCAGGGCGCCCCTACTGCTCAGGGCGCCTCGGACGAGCCACCGACCCAGCCAGAGGCTGTTCAGCCCTGACCCGCCGCAAGGACGCGACCGTCTCCTGCGGCCCCAGGTTTCCCTCCGCCCTCGGTGGCGCGGGACGATCGCCAGCGAAGCCCCCTTGCACCCGGCAGCGAGGGGGCTTCGTGCTTTCTCGGTCCTGTCGAACCGGCCGACAGACCAACTCAAGGGGTGAATGACTACTCCGCGTCTCGGCCTCGCATCGATCAGCAGTGACTCGCCGATCGACTCTGACGCGCTCGGAGGCAACTTCGACGCAATCGATGCCGCGCCCGGCGCCCTCATCTGCACCAGTTCAACACGTCCCGTCGGGTGGGGCGCCAATCAGAACGGCCGCCTGATCTTGGAAAGCGACACGGGCCTCCTGTGGCGCTGGGATAACGGGGCGGGCCAGTTCGTCCGGATGCACGGCAAGGGCATCCTCGGCTCCAACAACCGGACATCCAACATCAGCACCAACTCGACGGGCTTTGCGGTGGTGGTCTCCCAGACCATCGCCATCCCTGCCGGGGGGCGGCCGGTGATCGTCGGGTGCTCTGTTCCCGCCGTGCAGTCTGATGTCGGTCTCACCAACCTTGCGCTGTACCGCGACACCACGAAACTCACCGACTGGCTCGTTCCTGGGAGCACCGGCTCTCTTGCTGCCGAACAGGAGCCCTGTGGCAGCAACATGGTGCTGGATACCCCCCTGGTCGGCAGCTACGCCTACAGCCTCCAGTTCCGGGCCGTGACCGGCTATGGGGGCACATCGACCCTCTTGGCTTCGGCAACGGCCCCCATCCAGATTTGGGTGGATGAGCGATGAGCACCCTGGCCTACGAGGACCGCTCGCACGTCTCCCTGAACTCGACCGTCACCATGTACGTCGAGATCTGGGTCCAGGGCGAGCTGACCGACCCAGATGGCGATGTCTACTGGGAAATCGCCAACATCAGCGACTATCACGCCGCGCCAGTGGTTGTGATTGCCGAGAGCCAGGACCGGCTGGCGACGCGAGAGAGCCTCGGGCGCTTCTCCATCGAGGTCGGTCCGTCGGTCTCCGGCCGGTCGGGGCTCTACTCGATCGCCTGGGTCTTCGAGGTTGGTGGGGTCGAACGAGTCGAGAACACCTACTTCGAGGTGTCCACGTCGGCGCCCTACTGGGATGCCCTGAGCGCCGACTACAAGGCCTTGGTGGAGAGCGTCTGGAATCGCCTGGAGGACTGTTTCGATTCTCCCGACGGTGGGCCATACCTGTCGACCCTGTACCAGTCCCAGTTCGGCCGGAACCGAGTTGCGCACCTGATGTCGGTCGCCCTCGGGAAGATCAACCTGCGAGCCCAGCCCCACCAGACGTACACCCTGGAAGGCCCCAAGCTGTTCCCCTTGGGCACCTGGGGCGGCCTCCTGGAGCAGATGACGCTGGTCGAGACCATCAAGCACCTCATGCGTTCGTACGTCGAACAGCCAGAGGTCATTGGGAGCACTGTCGCCAGGGTCGAACGCAGGGACTACCTCCAGCGGTGGCAGTCCATCTTGGACATCGAGACGCGGGACCTCGACTCCATGCTCGACCACTTCAAGATGGCCCACATGGGCTTCTCGTCCCCGTCGGTACTCGTGTCGGGCGGCTCTTATGGCCGAATCGGCCCCAGCCGTAGCGCTTCTGGTCGCCCCCGCTTCGTCACTCGGTTCATCTACTAGGAGGGATGCATGACCGAAGAGATCAGCTTCAAGGACAAGATCCGATCCATCGGATTCGCTCACCGCAACATGGGGACAACCCGAACCCGGCTGGTGACATCCGAGGAGACGGGCCGAGTCATCGGGAAGCAAGTAGATCACTGGAACGGCCGCGTGGACGCTGTGGCTCGACCAGAGACTGTCCATCTGCGTCCTCCAACAGTTCAAGGAGACTGAACCCATGGCGATCACAGCCTCTGGCCTCTACGTCACGTCCGTCATCAAGATGTGGGACGGCAACGATGTCGTGTTCGACTGGACGAACGACACCATCAAGGCCGCCCTCTACACCAACTCCATCACCCCGAACTTCAGCTCGGATGTCGGCTACGGCGCATCGCCGTACACCTCGAACGAGATCGCCAACGGCAACGGCTACACCACGGGCGGCAAGGATCTCGCTTCCAAGACCGTCACGGAGTCCCCGACCGGCACCGTCATGTGGGACTGCGCCGACCTGGCATGGACCGCCTCCACCTTCTCGGCCGTCCGTGGCATGTTCGTGTACGACGACACCATCGCCTCCAAGCGCGGCATCGTCTTCGTGAACTTCGGAGCCGACTACGCCGTGACCTCGGGCACCTTCACCGTGCAGATCGCGGCCACTGGTCTGTTCACGCACGACGTGACGCCTTGATGCTTACTCCCTAAGCTGATTGCAATCAGTGAAGGGGATTCAGATAGCTTCTGGGCTATGGCAGTTTCTCTATGCAGAGTGGATGGATGCGATGGACCGGTGGTCGGTCAAGGGTGGTGCCGCAAGCACTACATGCGCGTCAGGCGCTGGGGCACCCCCGAGGACATCGACCACCGGTCCACGAAACCACGAGCCACATGCACCGTGGGGGACTGCGGCAAGCCAGCCGTCGGCAAGGGTCTCTGCAACAACCACTGGAAGGCCAGCCGAAGGGTCCCCAAGATCCCTATCGTGTGCCCTGTGTGCAAGCAGGAGTTCGTGCCGCTCAAGAGCACCAGGGTGTTCTGTTCTCGTCGTTGTAAGGACCTCGATCGGACTCGATCGGGGCGGGCGGCGAGAGATGTGCGCAAGAGCATCCTCAAGGTCAAGTACGGGCTCACGCCCGAGGAGATGGACCGCGTAACCAAGGAAGGGTCGTGTGAGATCTGTGGTACCAGAGAGTGGGGTGGACGACATGGCGTGCCGCATGTCGACCATTGCCATGCCACTGGTGCCGTACGGGGATTCCTGTGCAACGACTGCAACCACGGCCTCGGGCGCTTTCATGATGACCCCCAACGGATGGAAGCAGCCGCTGCGTATGTGCGCTCACATCAGGAGCGCATCGGTCGCGGTGAGTCCCACGTCATCCCGGTGCGTCCGTACTGGGAGTGATCTCGGGGGTGGTGGCTGATGGCCGTTACCGTGACCGAGGGGACCCCCAATACGACGGCGGCCGCCAACTTCGACGTGGCGATCCCCTCCCACGATGCTGGCGACCTACTCGTCTTGATGGTCGCCAAGAACCAGGGCAGCTCCTCTGCGCCGTCCATCTCTACGGCTGGATGGCATACAGAGGTCATCCAGCCCGGCGCGACTGGCTCCAACCACATCTTGGTCGGGTGGAAAGAGGGCGATGGCGCAGAGGATGAGGTTCGCGTCACCAACATGGCTGCCGGAACGCTCATCGGGAAGGTCTTGCGGGCGCAGAACGCCGATGTGACGAGCCCCGTCATCGGCACGAGTGACACCGAGAACTCTGCTGGTGGAACGGCGACATCGAGCAAGACCTTCGATGTCGGTACTGCCGCTGCTGGCCAGCTCGGCGTCTCGGTCATCTGCTGGGCTTCTGCCACCTCGTCGCCCAACGTTACGAACAGCTACGTTCTCGATGAGACGACCGGCTTCTATGGGCTGGCCCACAAGGTCCTTACCGACACAGACGACTCCATCGACTGGTCGTGGACGACAGCCCGTAACTGGCGGGCCTGCCTTGTGGTGTTCAAGGAGGCCAGCAACGTTCTGGTGACGCCATCAACCGTCGCAACGACGAGTGGCGTCGGATCTCCGACAGTCGTCCCAAACACCATCGTCGCGGCGACGACCGTGGCGGCCAAGTCGTATCCCATGTGGCTGTTGCCGTCGACGTTCAACGAGGGCAGCGCTTCGCAGGTCGGCAATACCAACGCCACTCAGATCGGAGGCTCGACTGTTGTCTCTGGGATCTCGGTCCCAGGAACGGCCTTCCTCATCTGGACATCCCACTTCACTGGCTCTCATGCAGACCCATCTCCTGCCCTGGATGCCCCGTCCGGGTGGAGTTCTGTTCTCTCGGCCGGTGGGTCATCGGCAGGGGGATCTGTCTGGGTGAGGATCTGGGCGAGAATCGTCCACCCTGGCGAGACCATCGACACCGGGGTATCCACGGCGGGCTCCTGTGACACCATGATGTCGTCGTTGTACTACATGCCCGGGTACGGCGAACTCACTGCTGTGACGGGCTCTCTGACGAACGACGACGACGTGTTCATCTCCCTCGCCGAGATGCAGTCGTACTCCACCACCGGGTGGATTGCTGGGTACGCCCTCGCTTCTACCGCCGAGATTGTCGTAGCCCCCGGAGGGGGATGGTCCGACTACCTGACCTACCCGGCAGGCGGTCTGAGCGTTTTCTACGCCCACAACGCGACGGCCCCTTATGGACTGCAAACGTCCGCCAGTTGGATTCTCGACACAGCCGTGCCGCATGTGGCCTGGAGCATCCGGGTCGTCGCTACGCCCGTCACAGCAAGCGGCATTCCCACCCCGGGCACTGTGGCCGGAGTCTTCGCTGTGCCGTCAGTGACGAAGACGGCCACAGCCACGCTCACCCCATCAACAGTCGCTACGGCGGCAACAGCCCCAGCCCCCACGGTCTCCTCGGTCACCAATACCACGGTGGCCTTGTCCACGGTGGCGACCGTCGGGGCAGTGGGCGCAGCGACAGCCTCGGCATCGGCCTCGGCTGCACCCGCCACCGTCGCTACGACCACTGGGGGCATGGCCGACGGGGCCACCACCTCCTACATCTCGATCGCCACCAGCGCCGGGACGGTGGTGTGGAGGATCACAGCGGGGACGGTTCTCAGCTCTACCGTGACTCCGGCTTCGGTGGGTGGGGTCTTCGGGGTCCCGCCGCCTTCCCTTGTTGCCACGGCAACGTTCTCCATCACGACCGTGCCAACGAATGGCGCCGTGCCCTCGGCGACGGTGAGTTCGTCCCCCGTAGTGACCCCGAACACTGTCGCCGCCCCTCTGGCGGTGCCCGCTCCGACGGTCTCGGCGGTGTCGAATGCGAGCCACACCACTGGCGTAGTGGGGACTGTTAGCGCCGTTCCATCTGTCGCGGTGACGGCCAGCTCTACCGTGACTCCGGCGACAGTGGGAACAACCTCCGCCATCGAGGCCCCGACGATCTCATCCTCCACCAGCAGCACGGTGGAGCTTGCGACGGTCGCGACACTCGGAGGGGTCCCGAGCCTGACCATCTCGGCTTCCGTTACCGTCTCTGCCGGAGTCGCGACCACGACGGCAATCGGGGCTGAGATCTCCACCACAGCGCTGGTCACCCCAGCGACCGTTAGCACCCTTTCGACTCAGCCCGAGGTCATCCCGTCTATCGGCATCAATGCCGTAGCTGAGCCAGCGACCGTCGCGACATCCTCTGCCGTTGGGTCGGTATCGCTAACCGCCACGGCCACATTGACCCCGGCGACCGTGGCCGGGGTGGGTGCCGTCGGGTCGGTAGCCGTGCTCGGTCCGACCAACGTATGGCTGACGACTATCGCCTTGCCGGTGTCGATCGGGCCAGTCGCCCTGCGAGTCGATCCGGTCGTTGCCCGGCCATCCGTCGGCATCACCTCGACCATCGGCTCAACCGTAGCGACGAGTCCGAACACCGGTCCGGCTACAGCGTCAACGACAACATCCATCCCGGCAGTGACCATCCTTGTGGTCAGCGACGCCACGGCGACCCCAGCGACGGTGGCTACGACATCTGACGTGCCATCCCTGACATACAGCGCCAGCGCCTCGGTGGCCCCTGCCACCGTAGGCGGGGTTTCTGGCGTGGGGGCCGAGGCATCGGTTCGAGAGGACGCAACGGTTCCCCTTGCGACCGTCGCCTCTGTATGTGCTGTGCCCACCATCGAGGTGTTGCTCGCCGACAGGCCTACTCCCGCTACGGTTGGGACGACGACCTCTATCGCAGCATCGGTGAGGGTCGACTGCACCATCACACCGCCAACAGTGGCTTCGGTTGCTGCGGTGGGCGGCGCTTCGACGTTGCAATCGATCACTCAGCCAGCGACCGTAGTGGGTCGAGCCGGAGTGCCGATGGTTACCATCGTCTCCTCCCCGACCGTGACTCCGGCGACCGTGGCAACCATCACCCCGAACCCGACCACTCGGCCGAACTCGACGTTGATCCTGGAAATCGCGACCGTCGCGACGAGCGCATCCATCCCGTCTGCGGCGCTTTCGTGCAATGGCCGGGTCAAGGCCCGCACCGTGAACTGCCGGTTCGGGATCTCGGGGAGCGTGCGCACGGACCAGCCGGTCTTGCCGTCAACGGTCTCCACGAGGTTCTTCGTGCATGGCCCCAGCCCCCGAGTGAATCGACACTTGATGGCGCCCGAGGCCTCCTCTCATCGCACCCGTCATCACATGCCGGATCGCGCCAACTGGACTGTCCTCCAGCAGCAGAGGTCGAACCGAGAGGCTCTGCACCTCTTGGGTGAGTACACGATGTTCGTTCTCTTGTGGACCGATGCCGATCGGGATGCCGGGCTCGTGCAGACCTGCCAGACGTGCCTCACCGACGAGAACGTGCTGAAGGCCTATGGCCAGGCGAGGAAGATCAAGTGCCCGGACTGTTTCGGAACGACCTTCTCAGGAGGGTTCCGCGCCAAGATCATCCGTCCGGCCCTCTGGGATACGAATAGCAAGGTGTTGCGAGAGGAAGGCCCACGCGGTCAGGAGACCGTTCGCACGGCCAGCGTCCAATCGACATCCGACTTCAGGATGAACGTCGGCGACTGGGTGGTGCGAGCTGACGGCAGCAGGTGGCAGGTCCAGTCCGTCAGTCGCACATCCCTGCATACGGGCTTCGAGCACATCACGCCCGACGATGTGCTCGGCAACAACTTCGGCAACGTCGTGGAGGAGCCCGGGGACTCCCCGGCCTTCCTCGTGCCGCCAGACACCCCCGCCATCCGGACGCTTCTCGACCGGTCGATGATTCGCTACCCCATCGACTATGAGGGCAGCGAAGTGATCCGGGGGAGCCTCGCATGAACGTTCATCGCCCGTCCCCCGACCGGATGTACGTGCGCGTGCCAGAGGCCAACGAGACCGTCTGCAAGAACCTCGCTGTGCACGCCGTGGCCGTAGCTCAGAAGAACAGCCCCAAGCTCTCAGGAGCGTCCAGCCGGTCCTTGGAGCCCATCTGGGGCGTCGGGTGGTTCGGGGTCCGCTGGGACCCGTCCACGGCCCTCTGGTACCAGGAGAGGGGCACGCGGCCCCACACCATGAGGTCCCTGGCGGGCAAGACCGTCCCCATGTGGATCGATGATCCGACAGGCAAGGAGCGGGCCAAGAACCCGAAGGCGAAGATCAGGACGACAGCCTCGGGCAAAGTCCAGGTCTTGATCTTCCGGAAGGCCGCCAAGCTCGGCCAGAGGGTGAGGCGACGCCGGAACGGTGCCATGGTGGAGGTTCCGGCCTCCTATCCCGGCGCCCCAGGGAGAATCGTCAACCGGGATGCGGCTGCCCCCTGGACGGCTCGGCGGCGCAAGGGCGGACAGATCCGGCCAGGCAACGTGGGGGTGCGTTGGCGCCACCCGGGTATCGAGCGGCGGGGGTTTGTGCGGTTCGCTATCCAGAGCGCTCTCGACGCGGCCGGGTACCCCCAGGGCCAGATCGCAACGGCCACAAGGTCCCAGCCATGGATGACAAGGGCGTAGAGCCGTGTACCTCGTAAATCTCAAGACCCTCCTCGTCAAAGCCCTCACTACGACCTTCGACGCGGCCTATCCGGTCGAGGCCTACCGGGGCCTCTACGTGAGCCTCGACTACCCGATTGACAAGGCTGGCTACCCCGGCATCTGGGTGGACTGGGAGGGGGCTTCGCTCCAGAACGCTGGCGTCGGCCATACGGAGACCGTTGACGGTCGTCGCGTCAAGCGCTGGCGGTTCTCCGGCGTGACCACCTTCACCATCGTCGCCCTCTCATCGCTGGAGCGCGACGGCCTCTACGACGAGATGATCAAGGTCATCGCCTTCGGCCAGCTCTACCACGCGACGAATCCATTCCGACAGACCATCCATGAGAACGACTACCTGGGGATCTCCTTCGACTGGGACAGCATCCATCCCCGCGGGGAGTCCAGCATCCCCGGGACGCCCTGGGACACCGATGACGTGATCTATGAGGTCACCATCGGCTTGGACACCATCGGCGAGTTCGTCTCAGAGCCTGATGACGCCACCTTGGTTCCGCTGTCGGCTGTCGCCGTCTACCCCTACCGCCTCGGCACGACTCCCCCGGGGGGAGACGATGGTTGGGCGTGATCCTGTCGAACCCCCGATTCCACCCCTGAAGGGGTGGACGACTTTGCCCAAGGACGTGAGAGATGCCTGACTTCTCCAGTTACCAGCCGCCTGGCGTTTACATCGAGGAAGAAGTTGCACCAGCGGTTACTGCCGTCGGC
>JACCDT011181316.1_pt1 | contig 17542 bp, 22 predicted proteins | sample 7446291 | NCBI WGS metagenome assembly JACCDT01 (sample SAMN15323446, study PRJNA562643) | freshwater metagenome | isolation source: river surface water | place: USA:Blue River Watershed | collected 2017-08-17 | reverse complement strand
CTGTATCCCTTTTTTAAAATCTTCATAGCTTGTATGTACACAAGATTTTCTTCCTCGGTACTCTTTTTAACAGCTTTATAGAATATTTTTTGAAATGGATGTGCCATATACAGTTAGAATACATTGATTCGAGTAGTTATAGCACGATTTGCATAGGTGTAGTACTCTGGTACCTATTATGGTGACGAATCTACATACACACAGTGCACTTGTAGCGAAAGCAACCACACACATTGATGGCATTCTTAATAAAGCTGTCAATTACACAAATGACCATCATGCTCTTGTTGTGTATGACACGGAAAATGAGCTTACGCGTATCATTACTGCGGCGTATCGGGCTCTCTTACCCGACGCTCGCTTTATCGACTTCAGAGAACATTCAAAAGAAGAGATTATTGCTGAATTCGATGCTCTCAGACCGCGTGATCTTGTTGTCCTTATTCAAACGGCTGATTTTAGACTTAATGAATTTCGTATTCGTATTTATCTATTTCAAAAGAAGTTAAAGGTTATTGACCATCAACATCTCTACAGAAATGATCCCGACTCATGGGAGACATATATCAATGCTCTCGACTACGATATGAAATGGTATCGAGGTATGGGTTCCTACCTCAATCAGATACTGTCTACAGTAGACACGCTTCAGGTATCGTCAGGTGACGCTGTACTTACAATTACTGGTGGGCTTGAAGTTCCTAAATTAAACGTTGGCGATTATTCGCAGATGGAAAATGTCGGTGGGACGTTCCCTATCGGTGAAGTATTTACAGAGGCAAAAGATTTAACTTCAGTGAATGGCTCATTCTACATCTACGCATTCGCGGGCGCAGATTACAACATACAGATGTTTGAACCATTTCGCGTCGATATCGTAGACGGTCTTGTAGCTGGATGGGGACAGAATACTCCTCAATCATTCATTGATATTGTTGCTCAAGTACAAACGAATGAACGAGCAATTATTCGAGAAATTGGTTTTGGTTTAAATCGAGCAATTTCGAAAGAGCGTTATGTAAAAGATATTACTGCGTTTGAGCGAATACTTGGTATGCACTTCTCACTTGGCGAAAAGCATACCGTTTATAAGAAAGTAGGCATCACTCCTGACAAAACTAGATACCATGTGGACCTTTTCCCTGTTGTTGATACAGTGACTGCAGATTCAATTACTATCTTTAAAGACAGTATGTACACACGAGCTAGCACTCTTTAATTAAGTCTCTCTTTGTCAGTTTAATAGTATAAGTCCGATCGTTTTAAAAATATAAATCTCTAAAGTGAGATAAAAAAAGCGGCTGATGTTTGAAACACCAGCCTACTCATTGTGGCTCCTCTACGTCGCCTCGCAGGATTCTCATGCTCCTACTCAGGATCGGTACGTGATTCCCCAGTTGCACACTCCGGAGCACCTGGGTTTACGTCCGGTTTCCAAAGCTCAGATACCTGCTGAAGTATTCGTCGTATTTCACCTGTACCCAAGACAGCCCCGTGTACTTCGTAGCCATGGCTTTCAAGTGAGTCATGGTCTGATCGTAGAACAAAACTTGTCGTCAGTACCAGTCCAGCACGAACTCGTAATGGACGACTACGCTCAACAAACCTTACTTTGTCTTCTGGTATCCCCAAGGTGAAGCTGTTGTGGTTGGATTGCATCCAACCGTACACGACAACTATTTTGTTGGCTTCGATCGTCCTTTTCACCCTGGACACCAACGCTTCATAATCTTGTTTCACTTAAATCCCCTATTCTTACCACGCAACAGCGAGGTTTGTGGGAAGTATAGTGCCTCAAAAATTTATTTTGTCAAGTCTCTCAAGAGAAATTACCGCTATTCACAGAGAATCACTTCTTCAACAGGTATACTGAGCTCACGTGCAAGAGCTTCACGTACTGTCAGCGTATTGCCAATTTGATCAATTAGCTTGTGTGTTAGTGCGAGTGTGGCAGGCATAGAAGAACCATCAGCAAGGGCAGCTACATTTGATGTATCAATACTCCTATTCTGTACGACAATATCAATAAATGCTTGATGATAAATAGCGAGATCTCGTTCAATGAGAGCATATTCGTCATCGGAGAGTGGCCGATTTGGGTTTAAATAATCTTTATACGGAGCTGAAGAAAGTTCTACAAATTCGAGCCCGTCATATTCGTTCTGTTTACTATTATCAAGATATGACATAGTAACTCCAATTGAACCGATATCAGAAAATGGTGATGCAATGATTGATCGTGCTGCACTCGCAATCAAATATCCTGCAGAAGTACCATAGTCACCTATATACGCTACTGTAGGTAGTTTCTGTGTGGTAATCATATCTGCGATTGAGAACGCTCCCGCAGGCGAACCTCCAGGTGAATCAATCTTGAGTAATATTCCGTGTATGTATGGATCGCTTTCTATGAGTTGTAGTGCTGCCTGCACATCTTCAGGACTCGTACTTACAGGATCCCCTTCATATGATCCATATTCATTTTCATAACCAAGAATTGAACCATGTATAGGGACAACAGCAATATTACATACACCATCACTTACATACTGTGACGCATTGTATCCGCTCCATTCATCATACCAATCACCCCAGCTGTATACACCCATCATAAAGATGATGAAGAGTGCACTCGAAACAATAATCACGTAGACAAAATTTTTTATAATGGTATTCATAGTGTTATTCTCCTTTAGTTCCTAATTTCTGTACCTTCTCTACCCAATGATCAAGAACAAGTGCAGGAACTCTTTCAGAGGGCCCAAATGCTGAGACTGATGTTTTGATACCCGAGAAGCCAAGGATACCGTGTGAAATTTCATTCGTGAAGTCACCAAACTTCCACCAAGTCATAAAAGGGCTATGTGTGCCAGCAACGATAATTACGCGAGCTGTCTTCCCTTTCAAACGTTGAATGAGTTTCTTTGTTTGTTTATCAAAATTAAATGCAAAACCAGGAAGCCATATTCTGTCAAAAAAACCTTTCATAATTGCTGGCATTGTGCACCACCAGTTTGGGTACACAATAACAATATGGTCAGCCCAATTAATCTTCTCTTGCATACTCACCAGGTCAGGTTCAAGTTTTTGAATTTCACGATATCCAAGGTGGAGAATAGGGTCAAACTTGAGATCTTGAATATTGACTCGTTCAACTTCAAATTGAGCTGCGCGTGCACTTACTTCATAGGCATCAGCAATTCTTCCAGAATAAGAATCCTTCGACGGATGTCCAAGGAAGATGAGTATTTTTTTCATATAGGAAAAATTGTACCACGCAGAGGAGAAAGTATTGATGTTCTTTGGGGAAACTATTTATGAATTGAGCCGTTCGGATTGAAGCGTACCGATTGCCCCTGCTGAGGCATCTTGTCTCCCATAAGCTCACGGAGTTCTGCTTGATACTTTGGCATTACTTTCATAGCAGCAGCCATTTGATCTTTTCCAGCTTTAATTTCTGCCTGCATCTCAAGCGCGATCTTTTCAAAGAGTGCTGGGTTTTTCTCCATTAAGGTCATGATCATCTCCCGCTGTTCTGGAGGAGCATCCTTAAGCTGCTTTTCAAGGAGCTTCTTCATTAAAAAATTCTTTGCTTTTCCAAACATAGTTGCTATTTAGTTAAAAGATGTTATAATGTAATTTCCAACTATCGCAGTTGCCAATGATTGTTGGTTCGGAGCGCTCTCAAACAGCGCTCCATTTTTATGATACCAATATGGTGACCTGATTATTACTTACCTCCAGCACTCCCTGTACTATATCAAATTTTTTCTCTCCTCCTTCTGTCCGCACTACAATAGTACCTTTTTTTAGGAGCGATACGATAGGTTCATGATGTGAGAGGAGGGTCATTTGACCTTCAGAGCCTGGCACAGTGACTGATTGAGCAGCACCATTAAAAAGTTGTTCGTTGACTTTCGCAATAACTAGTGTAAGTGGTGTTTGTTGTGACATCAAAACTTTTCTTACTGAGTAACTACTTTGCTACTACTTCATCAATTGACCCTTTCATGTAGAAGTCCTGTTCGTTCTTATCGTCATGCTTACCTTCTAGAATTTCTTTGAAGCCACGAATTGTTTCCTTAAGTGGTACGTATGCACCTGGTGTACCAGTGAATACTTCTCCCACGAAGAATGGTTGCGAGAGGAATCGTTGAATTTTGCGTGCTCGGTACACTGTCTGCTTGTCGTCTTCTGAAAGTTCTTCAATACCAAGAATCGCGATAATGTCCTGAAGATCTTTATATCGTTGCAGTACCTGCTTGACGCCCTGCGCTACTTCATAGTGCTCTTTTCCTACAACAAACGGGTCGAGAGCTGACGAGTTACTTTCAAGGGGATCAATAGCAGGATAAATTGCGAGAGAAGCAAGAGCACGTGAAAGTACCACCTTTGAATCGAGGTGAGAAAATGTTGTAGCAGGAGCAGGGTCAGTAAGGTCGTCTGCTGGTACATAAATTGCCTGTACAGAAGTAATGGAACCCTTGGTTGTTGAAGTAATTCGTTCCTGCATTTGACCCATTTCTTCCGCGAGTGTTGGTTGGTATCCTACCGCTGAAGACACTCGACCGAGGAGAGATGATACTTCCTGTCCTGCTTGAGTAAACCTAAATACGTTATCAACAAAGAAGAGAACATCTTTACCTCCTTGGTCACGGAAGTACTCAGCCATAGTGAGACCGGTAAGACCAATACGTGCTCGTGCCCCTGGCACTTCATTCATTTGTCCGAATACGAGTGCAGTTTTTTCAAGTACTCCAGATTCCTTCATTTCATGGTACAGGTCGTTTCCTTCACGTACTCGTTCTCCGACTCCTGCAAACACTGAATATCCTCCGTGTTCTGTTGCAACGTTTCGAATAAGTTCTTGAATGAGCACTGTCTTCCCTACTCCCGCTCCACCAAAGAGACCAACCTTCCCTCCTTTGATAAATGGGGCAAGTAAGTCAACCGACTTAATACCTGTTTCAAACACTTCAGTTTTCGTCGATTGCTCAGTAAAATGAGGTGCCTTGCGATGAATTGGAAGGCGAGGAGCGTCTACAATGTCCCCCTTTCCATCGAGTGTCTCACCAAGTACGTTCATGAGGCGTCCAAGTGATTTTTCACCGACCGGAACACTGATCGCAGCTCCGGTGTCATGAACAGCAAGTCCACGCGTGAGACCAGCAGTGTCTTGCATAGCAATTGTACGAACACGGTTTCCTCCGAGGTGCTGCGCTACCTCAACTGTAAGATCGGTTCCATCTTCCTTTTTAACATGGAGCGCATTACTTAGATTTGGCACGCCTCCTTCAAAGTAGACGTCAATAATAGGTCCAATGATTTGCGTTACAGTGCCAATTTTTTTAGATTCAGTGTTCATAATATTTTTGCTATGCTTGATAATGCTTACGTATTAACTATTTTTCAACGCTTCGATCCCTCCGGTAATCTCTGAAACTTCTGCGGTGATCACACTCTGTCGCTCCTTATTGAAGAGTAGTGTGAGTGATTTGGTAACTTCTTTTGCTTTATCAGTAGCGTTCTTCATTGCTACCATTCGTGCTGAGTGTTCACTCGCCTTAGATTCCAAGAGTGCATGGTAGAGCATAATCTCAACAAGTGTTCGAAATAATGAATCATAGAGTGATTCTGGGCTCTGTTCAATCGTATAGGCAACCGCTCTTCGGGGTGTATGAGTCTCCTCGTGACTATACTTACCATGTCGTGGAATAATGTCTTGAATCATTGTGCGTACTTCTTCTTTGCGTATCGGTAATAATTGTCGTTTTAGTGCACGTTGTTCAAATGTTGATACAAAGTTTTGATAGATCAAATATACATTTTTGTATTTGCCATTCTTGAATGCATCTGTAACAAAGTTCACCATATCTTCCATTTCTCGTACGTTAATATCATCACTCACATTCACAAAATGAAAGGGTATGGAATATTCACGACGCATGAAATACTCATACGCTTTCTTACCAAAACAAATGAGTTCAACATTGTTCTTTTCCATACTCTGGAGCACCATGGTTGCTTCTTTAAGTACGGCACTGTTCAGACTTCCTGCAAGACCTTTATCTGACGTAATCACAATAATACAATCATGAGTACCGACATCTTCTGCAAAAAATTTGTGTGATTGCACTTCAAGACTTGCTGACACATTCTCGAGAATACGAAGTGCAGCTTCTGCATACATACGTCCAGAAAGAGCTTTTTCCTGTGCTTTCCGCATCTTTACACCTGACACAGCTTCCATTGCTTTCGTAACCTTGCTGGTTCGTTGTACAGACTTTATTTTGTTTTTAATGTGTTTAAGCGCCATGAAATACTATGCGTAGAGTTCTGTCCGTGTGTTTTTGAATGTTGTAATAACCTCATTGAGTTGTTGAATGGTTTCGTCACTTAGCGCTCGTTCCTTTTCGATACTGTCAAAAATACTTTTTTTATCTCGTTCGATCATCTCAAACAATGCTTGCTCAATTGCGCGTACGTTTGCTACTGGTGCACCATCAAGTATGCCAGCATTTGCTGCAAAGATTGATACGACTTGCTTGTAGAACGGCAGTGTCGCATGTTGGTCTTGTTTCAAGAGTTCGGTGTATCTACGACCGCTTTCAATCCGGGTCTTGGTATCTTGATCGAGATCACTTGCAAACTGCATGAAAGCTTCGAGTTCGCGGAACTGTGCAAGTTCAAGTCGGATTTTTCCAGCAACTTTCTTCATTGCTTTTGTCTGTGCTGAGCTACCTACGCGTGATACAGAAATACCTACGTTGAGAGCTGGTCGAATTCCCTTGTTAAAGAGATCCGTTTCTAGAAAAATCTGTCCATCAGTAATAGAAATTACGTTTGTTGGAATATATGCAGAGACGTCACCTTCTTGAGTTTCAATAATTGGAAGCGCAGTAAGTGATCCACCACCGAGTTCAGCTGACAGCTTTGCTGCTCGCTCAAGTAGTCGGGAATGCAGGTAGAAAATGTCTCCCGGATACGCCTCGCGTCCTGGTGGTCGACGAAGGAGTAGTGACATCTGTCGGTATGCAACCGCATGTTTCGAAAGATCATCGTACACAATAAGTGCATCCATTCCCTTTTCCATAAAGAATTCACCTATAGCCGCTCCTGCAAATGGTGCAAGAAATTGTAGTGGCGAAGGATCAGCAGCTGAGGTTGATACCACAATGGTGTATTCCATAGCACCATGCTCTTCAAGCTCGCGCACAATGCGAGCAGTCTTTGATTCCTTCTGTCCAATCGCTACATAAATACAGATTGGTCGCTTCTCCTTTGGTTCATACTTTTGATTGATAATTGTATCAATTGCAACCATAGTTTTACCGGTTGCTCTATCACCAATAATCAATTCTCGTTGACCACGCCCAATAGGAATCATTGAATCAATGGCTTTGATACCAGTATGGATTGGTTCATTTACTGCCGAACGATCCATCACACCATACGCAACTCGTTCAATTGGCATCTCACGCTCTGGAGTGATCGTACCCTTACCGTCAAGAAATTCACCAAGAGGATTTACCACTCGTCCGACAATTGCGTCCCCAACAGGGATACTCAAAAGTTTACCGGTTCGCTTTACGAGCATACCCTCCCGAACACGTGTCGCGTCCCCGAGCACCACAACTTTTACCGACTCTTCCTCAAGATTGAGTACAAGGCCAAAAAGAGTCGAGGTACCATCCATACTCTGCTCAAGGTTTTTATGGTCAGTATCATCAAAGAGCACCATTTCCATCATGCGAGCGTCAGTAATACCTTCTATCTCTGCCACTCCGTCACCTACAGCAACGACAGTACCCATTTCCTCAGCATGAGCTTCTGGCTGAATTGATTCTAGTTCTTTTTTTATTCGTTCGATTATTGTACTCATGATGATGGTTAGTTAGATGCTGTTAAACGCTTGTATGCGGTAAGTAAATGTTTCTTATGACTCTTGTCTATCTGCATGTTTTTGCTCTCGATGATGTACCCTCCAATCAGGTGTGTGTCTATCACTATTTCATGTGTATCTCCGAAACCGAGAGTGTGCATGTGCGTACGAATCTCCGCTTCATACTGTTTAAAATCAGACTCACGTGCGATGCGAATTTTTGGAGTTGCACTTCTAGATGATCTTCGCATTCGTTCCATAAGCCCTCGAAGAATTGTGGGGTACAATTTAAAAAGACCACGTTTCTGTAAGTATGCACGAAGGGCGCTGAGTGTACGTTCAGTGTCTGTATCTTTCTCAAAGACTTCGTATGCTGCTTGAATGTAGTCCTTTATGTACATATTTATTTTGAAAGTTCAGTTCTGAGTACGCGTTCAGCACCCAGTATCGCTAGTTTAGCAATCTCTGCCTCGCTCTCCTTGAGTGCCTTCTTTTGAATTTCAAGCGCTGCATTTTTAGCCATCTCAATCTCGCGAGCAGATTTAAGCGCTACCTCATCAAGAATGATACGCCCCTTCTCTTCTGCGTGCTGGGTAGCGCGAGTTACTATCTGGGAAGCTTCACCATGTGCTGATTTTAAGATGGTATTTTTTTCTGTTTCTGCTTCACGCATTTTGAGTGCGGCATTCTCAGCATCAGCTATTCCATTCTTAATCTTACTCTCACGCTCAGAAAGAAGTTTGAGAACGGGAGTATACAAGAAGTACCACAAAGCACCAACGAGAATGCTGAAGTTAATGATTTGGATGACGATGAGACGCCAATCGATGCCAAACGCGTGGATTATTTCTTGCATAGATCAAACTAAATTATTGATTTAAAATTTCTAATGCTGTACCTGGAATTGTGATTACTACGCAAATTTGATAACAAAGGCAACAAGCAACGCAAAGATTGCAAGCGCTTCTACTGCTGCGATACCGATGAACATTGGAGTCATGATTTGCTTTGAGGCTTCTGGGTTGCGTCCAATGGACTCAAGTGCTTTTGATACAAGTAGACCAATGCCGATACCAGGACCAAATACACCAACTCCAATAGCAACAGCCATGGCAATTGATTTGACGGCTTCAGCACTCAATTCTGCTGCCTGTAAACCCATTTCTATTTCTGTCATGTAATGTAATTAATTATTTTTTAATGGACAATGCGAACAGTGAAACTTTCACTCCTCGGTAGTATCCACTATTCACCACTCCAGAAACATCTTCTTCTTGCGTATTGCTTGAGAAGGAGAAGCTTCTGAAGGGGTCAATGTGCTGTTTCTGAAGTTGCGATTTTGATAAAAAACAATGTCAGAATCGCAAACACAAAGGCCTGAATAAATCCAACAAAGACTTCAAAAGCCAAAATTGGTACAGGAGCGACGTATGGTGCAAAGAAAATGACCACCACGAGAAGTGTCTTTCCTGCAAATATGTTTCCAAAAAGTCGAAATGAAAACGAGATGAGACGAGCTAGTTCTGAAACAAGATCAATGAGACCTATAGCAAACCCAAGTGGTGAAGAAAAATTAATGAATTTCCCACCATACTTCAAAAAACCAAGCATAAGAATACCAGCGAGCTCAATACAAACAAATGCGACAATAGACAAGCCTATAGTGATGTTGAGGTCAGTATTTGCAGGATATAAGAAGGGTATGAGAGTATGTTCACCATGTGATTCACTATACATACCTATTGAATTCACACCTGGAACTAGTCCGAACCAATTGAGAGCGAGGATAAAAATGAAAATAGTCATTATGAGCGGAAAATATTTTCGCGCTAATTCTTTACTCTCAAGTGTACTTTCTACATATTCAAACGCACCACCGACAAGTGTTTCAGCTACAATCTGGACCTTTCCAGGTACAAGGCTTAGTCTACGCTTAAGTACAACTGCAGAACACGTGAGTATGAGCATGGTTATCCAGACCATCACCATAGTACTTGTGAGCGGTATACCAAAAAAATGCCCCAAAACAGGTGCTGATAGATGAATTGAAATACCTCCTTCTGTTGCTGCGTGTGCAATATTCATAGTCAGTTGTCAATAATTTTGCCGCTACTCCATAGCTCACAAAATCGTCCGCATCATACCAGATAAGTCTAACTAAATAAAGCAGAATTTGGTACAATATCCGGATATGAATACTAATGCCAAGCACTTATTCTTTGATTTAGATAAAACCGTTGCACCACCTAGGCAGCCAATACTTGAGGAGATGCATCGTTTACTCAGTGAATTACCACACAATATTATTATTGTGTCTGGGCAAGAAGTACCTAAAATTGAATGGCAAACTAACGGTTTACACGCATACCGACTTGGTCAAAACGGAAACCATGCGACTGAAGCAGACGGTACACTCCTTTGGGATATCCCTCTCGATCCACACCATAAAGAAGAGATACAGAATCACATTAGTGAGCTCATGAAGCATATTGATCATGAAATCAATCATGACTGGATACCTATTGAAGATCGTGGGGCACAAATTACCTTTAGCCCTATTGGAAACGTTGCGCCAGTTGATGTAAAGATGGGGTACGATCCTGACCGTAAGAAACGTGAAGCGTTACTTGCGAAGGTACCATTTGTATCTGATGAGCTCGTTGTTAAAATCGGCGGATCAACAAGTGTTGACTACATACATAAAGATAGACATAAGGGTACCAATGTGAGGAAACTTATTGATATGAAAGGATGGAATCCAGATGAGTGCATTTACTTTGGTGACGGGTTATTCCCAGGGGGAAATGATGAAGCGGTAATAGGTGTTATCGAAACTATTCTCGTCGATGATCACATACATACATACAACCTCCTCAAAAAACACTATCTATAGATATCTATAGCTTAACAAGCTTTAAAACACTGTGGCGAATGATCATTAATCATGCCTACTGCCTGCATATACGCAAAGCAAATTGTTGGCCCGAAGAATTTTATTCCCCGCTTCTTTAGATCTTTTGAGATACTTTCAGCTATCTTAAGACCTTGAGCATGTTGTTTACGTGTAAGTGGTTTGTATGAAACCCAATTCCATATATACGCATCGAAGCTTCCATACTCTTTTTGAATCTGTAAAAATAGTTGAGCGTTTGTAACCGTACTCTCAATTTTACCTCTATGTCGAATGATACTTGGATTAAGAAGGAGCTTCTTAATCTTGCCGTGAGTAAGTTTCGCAACTCTTTTAGGATCGAAATTACAAAATGCTGTGCGGTATCCCTCCCTTCTATTCAATATAGTCTCCCAGCTAAGACCGGCCTGAGCACTCTCAAGTACTAGAAACTCAAAGAGAATCTTGTCATCATGAACAGGTTCATACCACTCACGATCATGGTAGGCAACATAGAGCGGGTTTTCTAGATTGACCCAGCTACACCTAATTTTTGAATGCTTAGTTTGAGACACTTTCCGTAGCAGCTGCTTGTGGAGCGAATTGTGTAGCTTCATTCTCTGTAACCTGCTTAAATTCTCGATATACGCGATAGAAATAGATATACCACACTGCGGTTACCGGGAAGAAGAGTAAGTAGATTATAAAATCCATTATAAGGTCATTTACTTGAGCTACAAACCCTAAAATTATACCAACTATGACTGCAGCAATAACTGCAAGAATCATGACACCGACGCATAAGAGAACATATGAGAACATTTGACCTAAGCGGCCTGTAACGAGTTGTTTACTAGCTCGCATACTCTCAATGACTCCTTTGTCCTCAAGAAGTAATATCATCGCAGCACAAGAAAACCAAAGTGAAACAATAATTCCAGGAATGATAAATAGTATGATTCCAACAAAAATAGCCAGTGCAGAAAGTATCCCGATTAAAAGCATCTGCGGAAGTCTACGCAACGCACGAGCAAATGCACTTGCTAAGGTTACGCCTTCACCATATGCAGACACATAAATAGATGCACTATATGCGAGCATTTGTACAAGTGCGCCCAAAAGTGTGGTTAGAAAAAAGGCAGCAATAATTGAAGGATCAGTTATTCCAGTTAATTCAGTAGGTATCTTGAGAACATAGGTACTAACAATACCAACTGCTATAGAGATACAATAAATACCAAAGTACACCTCAATGTGCTGCTTAAAATAATCGTATGACTCTTGTAAGATCTGAGTTGATGTCCGCATAGTTATGAGCTAAATTATAATACGTATAAATAAGTGTATACCACGACTGTCCTATTGACCAGAGTGCCTATAATGCGTATTATAGGCAAGTTCTAAATATATTGAATTCAGTTATTCAATTTCATTGTGGGCCCGTAGCTCATCTGGCTAGAGCGCTTCACTTGCACTGAAGAGGCGGCAGGTTCAAGTCCTGTCGGGTCCACAATGAAATGGAATGGCCGTGAACTAGTCTCCCAGACTAATTCACCTCATCTGGCTAGAGCGCTTCACTTGCACTGAAGAGGTGAAAAGCGAATACATGGAGCTTTGCAAGACTTTGAGCACAAGGTGAATGCTGAAAGCAGAGAGGGTGGCCTGGGCCAATTTCTGCGAAAAGTGTACTGTGACTGTAAGTCAGAAGGTTCAAGTCCTGTCGGGTAAACATTCAAATCAATTAAAAATATCCGCTCATGCGGATTTTTTTATTAATTCGAATGTTTAAAGCTTGCGATATGAGTCTTTATTCATAATAAGACGAATCAGCAAGCTCGGGCAGGTTAAAGAGTCTTGGAGACTCTTTAAAACCTTGAGCATCCACCACTTGGCGGGTGTGAAAGGTGTACCGCGACTGTAAGTCGATTGTTATGAACGTCAGTGAATTACTAGCGGACGCCACAAAGTGAATTAGTAACCTGCGTCACAATTTCTGTAAGAATCAAGTCATCTTCGGGCAGGTGCTTGCTATGAGCATTTGCAAATTACAAGCGGACGGCACAATCTCCTTGTTTCAATGCAAATTTTACGTAGCAACTCCAGACTACACAATCCCCACTCTTTCTAGCTTAGAGAATATTGAGATATTGTAGGATGATAAGTATCCATGCCGGGGACAAAGAGAATATCGGGGTATCGTATAGGGGTAGTATGTATCCATGGGGTTTAAACATAATGGGATTATGTTTAAAGGGAATTTGTAGAGTGTCGGGGTGTAGTATACCGGTAGTACGTAACCATGCCGGGGACAAAGAGAATATCGGGGTATCGTAGAGGGGTAGTATGTATCCATGGGGTGGATACGGCGTCGGTTCGATTCCGGCTACCCCGACATTCTCTTTGTCAGGAAGTGTGGGACACTTCCTATATAGACCGAGTTTAATCGCTTACAGCGACTGTATACTTTTCACAGAAACTGCTCAAAGTCTTGCGTTGCTCGTTAGGCTCGCAACTCACTCGGCACCCCGACACTCTCTAAATTCACCGGAGGATACGGTGTCGGTTCGACACCTTACAGATGCAGTACACCTTTCACAATCCACCATAAGGCTAATTGTGAAAGGTCTTGCGAAGCTGCATACATCGCTTCTCACCGGCTACCCCGACATTCTCTTTGTCAGGAAGTTTGGCTCGTTAAACCCTCAAACCATCTATTCTTTGAGCTAATTCAAAATCTGCATTGGTAAGCCCTTTTGTGTCATGTGTAGTAAGAGTGACTTTAACTTTTCCATACGAAAGCTCAATCGTTGGATGATGACCAAGTATTTCAGCATGCACGGTAATTTTTGCTGTAAACGAAAGCGCGGTGACAAAATTTTGAAATGTATACGTTTTAAATATTTCAGTTTGCTTTGCGTTCAATACCCAATTGTCTAATTTAGATACTTTTTTCTCTACAGCAGAAGTTTTTGGCTGTGACTTTGTCTTCGTGATTGTCTTTGGAAGAGTGATTGTTTTTCTTGGCATAATGATACCTATAGCATATCACCTACGGCGAGACTGAGTGATTGCATCTGTGAGTAGATGAGTAATGAAATCAGTATAGGTACCTCCTACTGCATGTATAGCTTTTGGAAATAGCGATTCCTTTGTGAGTCCAGGAAGAGTGTTAACCTCAAGAAAATAAACTCCATCATCAGCAATCATAAAGTCAGAGCGAGAATACTGTGCTAAACCTAAGGTTAAATGTACTAATTTTGAAATACGTTCAATTTCAGATTTAATTTCGTGAGTAAAGCGCGCGGGACAGATTTCATCTGTCTCTCCGGTATACTTAACATCGTTACTAAAAAATTCAGCTGAGTCTGGGATGACTATTTCTATTGGCGGTAATGCATACACTGGTGTATCTCTATATCGCTCTATTACACCGCAGGTTGCTTCTTTACCTGGTATACGAGCCTCCACCATGACCTCGTCAAATTTTGAAAGTGCATCAGTAAGTGCTTGCTTGAGGAGAAGTGGGTTTTTAACCATCATAGTGCCTACTGAAGAACCAGAGGAGACAGGTTTGATAACATACTGTGGCCCAAACATATCAATAATCTTGTCTGAAATTCTACCTATGTCATTCTGAGAATCATTAGTTACATGAAAATGAGGAGGTGTTTTGACTTCTTCATTTTTAAGGAAGTTCTTGGTTAACACTTTGTTCATCGCAATTCCTGATGCAAATGCTCTGCTCCCAGTATACGGAACTGCATAACGGTCAAAAAGTCTTTGGATTGTCCCATCTTCACCATACGTACCATGGAGCGCATTAAACACCACGTCAACTGAGTTGAGAATATATTCAGGCAGATGTGCTTTTCCATGAACCAACCACTCCCCGCTTTTTGAAATAATTACATCAATTGGTTCAAAGAGATTTTTATCAAGGTTTTCAAGTACAGCTGCACCAGTCCACAGTGAAACAGTATACTCATCACTAAGGCCTCCACGTACAACAGCGACACGAATCTTGCTCATCCTGACAGTGTATCATGTCAAAAGATTGAGAATATTATTTATTCAGTCCTTCTTAGAGAATCAACACAGTTTTTTCCGTATACTCCTGTGAGTAGCTCTATATCCTTATCACTTTGCACCAGTAGTTGTATGTTTTTGTATGCTTCAGATTCAAGAATTTTTGATCCAAGAGAATCATGCACAAATGAATCGTAGAGTTTTCTAAATGCTTCAAAATCCTTAATGAAGCAGTGACCCCCTGCCCCACGACCTCCTTTATGTACAGGTTCCATATGACTTTCTCCAATTCGAGGATCGTGGACGAGTGCTTCTCTCACTTTATCCCAATTACCTTTCATAGCTGAAACCAAATCAAAGAGCATATTCATATACATCACTTTGGTAAACAAAAAACAGTTACCTGCATATTTTACAAATTCAGCATCGCGAGCATTCATTATGGTTGCATATGGCGCATGTGGGAGGACAGAAAGTACAGTTGCAGCATGTTCCTTTGAAAGAGTATCTTCTCGAGGTATACCTACAATATTTCGTTTAGGATGCGCTGCATCATATGCGGCAGTTGCTTCTACCAAAAACTCTGGCGAATGAAATACAAAGATCTTGGGGTTACTTTTCTGAAGGATCTCGGTAGTTCCAGGGATGATTGTTGATTTAATAACTGCTACTTTTCCTTTTCCAATAAGGGTGAGTGCATCTCGTACAGCTGAGTCATCAAAGCCAACCTCAGTAGTCGGTGTGGGAACTGCAATAAATACAATATCGCACTCGGGTATGTACTGCTTGTTTTGGATATAGCGCTCTTCAAGCGCATACCTGATCACATGAAATCCACGATGTTCGAAATCATCTGCGTAGTTTTTACCGATCCAACCCTGTCCAATAAATCCAATTTTCATATTGCAATACAATAATATATAAGCGTTCGACAACCTAATCCTGTCTTACAGACACTATAACAATACTTCCCTATGTTCAGTTACACAAAACCCCCGCGGCATGGCCGCGGGGGTTTTGTGTATTCTTATTTCTTCTCAGCTACTTTCTTTAACTGAATCGTGAGTCGTGACTTCTTGCGAGATGCAGTATTCTTCTTGATGACGCCGGTCTTCTCTGCTTTGTCTATTGCTTTGTATACTGAAGGGATAAGTGCTTGTGCTTCAGTGTGGTTACCTTTAAGTAGGTGTGTTTTGAAGGTTTTTACGGTGTCGTGGAGAGCTGCTTTACGACGCACGTTATAGACTCGCTTTTTAAGCGATGATCGGTGGGCTTTCTTTGCTCCTTTGGTTATTGCCATATGTGCCGGGTACTATACCGTGAGTGGGGTGGAAATGCAATGGATAACTCATATACTCATATTTCAAGCAATGAACTTTTTATTTCTTACTTTTCTATGAAAACCGATTGCAAAACGATGTGATTCAGCGTTCGCTAGCAATATCGAATCTTTATGTACGTTGATAAGCTTACTACTTCCGATCAGTCGTTTTGGATTATGCTTCTCATCTTTAACTACCCCAATAATAGGTATAAGGAGGTCTCGTTTTGAAAGAACTCGTGTTGCAGCATTTTTTTGTGCTGTACTGCCGTCAACGACAACAATGTCTGGGAATTGCCATTCTATGTGCGCAAACCTGCGTTCAAGGATTTCTGCGAGAGCGCGAGGGTCGTTTGATCCCTCGAAGCCTCTAATGGTAAATTTTCTATATTCTGATGGCTCACGTGTCCCTCCAATAACGACAGTCATCACACCCACCATATCTGTACCAGCCATATGCGCAACATCGTATGCTTCGATACGTAAATTTTTTTCATCTCTATACGCACGAGCGTCATCTTTAATCAGCGAAACATCCTGGATATGCTTCAGAGCAAAAATCTTTTTTTTAAGTATATGAGCTTTTTCAAATTCTTGCTTTTTTGCATGAGCATACATGCGTTTTTCTAAGTCAGCGACAATCTTCTGCTTTTTTCCTTCAAAAAAAAGACGAATATGCTGTATCGTTTTTGCATACTCCGCTTTCGTACACCTTTCTGGATATAATCCAATCTGACGATTAAAATCAATTTTGCCCTTCAGCATTTTATTATTCTGGGAAAGCTTCTCGATATCAGTGTCGTAAAATTGAAATAACTTGCGTACAATTTTAAGCGCTTCTCTGAAGAGAGCAGTACTTGGAAATGGGCCGAAAATATATGCGTAATTATCTGTATCGTGAGCGGCATAGAGATCCTTCCCTCTAATAACGAGCACACGGGGAAAAGTATCGTTTGTAATCACCACATGATTGTAGCTTTTATCGTCTTTCGAACGAGTATTGTAAACTGGTTTGTGTGTACGGATTAGATTTACTTCAAGAAGCATGGCCTCAAGAACTGAGTCGGTGACTGTCCACTCTAGGCCTTGAGCCTCTACCACCATTTTTTCAATGACAGCACTCCGTTTTTCTTTAATATCAGCATCAAAATAACTCTTCACTCTTTGAGCGAGTGAAGTTGCTTTACCAATATAGAGAATCTCTTTTCTTTTCCCTAAGAAGAAATACACTCCTGGACCACTTGGTACTTTCTTTTTTTGCAACTCTGTTCTCACCATAGTTAGACTTACTTAGAGAGCATTTTTTTTAGATAGTAGCCAGTATGTGACTTATCATTTTCTGCAATCTCCTCTGGGGTCCCTTTAGCAATGAGTGAACCTCCTTTTTGACCACCTTCCGGACCGATATCAATTATGTAATCAG
>JACCDT011005467.1_pt1 | contig 17542 bp, 31 predicted proteins | sample 7446291 | NCBI WGS metagenome assembly JACCDT01 (sample SAMN15323446, study PRJNA562643) | freshwater metagenome | isolation source: river surface water | place: USA:Blue River Watershed | collected 2017-08-17 | reverse complement strand
CTCTAAAGCCAGCTGACCTTCAATATCAGCACGCTTTAAAGCCATTTGATTACGAGTCTGCTCTTGCTGTTGACGAATGTTTAGGTTCGTTGAAGCAATATTAGACGCTAATTGGTTTTTGCCTTGCTGTGCCGTTTGACCTGCGGCTGCAACCGCTTGCGCAGTAGGCAGCAGAGCCTGCGCTTCCCCGGTCAATGTGGTGTTAGCCAGGTTTGCGGCGGCAGTTGCGTAAGTTTCCGCAGCAGTTTTAGCAAACTCAACACCAAGAGTTTCGGCAGCCAAACGACTTTTAGCCCCTAAATCCTGAAGACCAATTGCGCTACTAGCGTACTGGGAAGAAATACCAGCAAGCGTACCGGCCGCAGTTTTATCTTTATCGACAGCGCTTTTAGTTTGATCGTAAGCGTTTTGACCCCGGACTGTGGTCTCAGCGCCCATGGCCTGTACCCAGGGCTGCAGCTGCGCACCCATAAGGTATTGCTGCGTGGTCAATTGGGTTTGACCAGGAGCTAACTGCGAGTACAGCGAGGCGTAATCAACCTGACCGCCGCCACCAAGAGCGCCGAACAGACTGCCAAGACCGGCAGCCGCAGATCCGGCACCGCCAAGGAAAGTACCAAAGTTGGCTAAACCAGCTAGAGGAGCGGCCATATCAAGTCTTCAGTTGAAAACCGCCAAGCACAGACTGGGCGGCTTGAGTGCCCTTACTGAGTATATCGGCCACGTTGGCATTGGGTTGCTGAGAAGAAATCAGAGCTTGCCCCAATAACGCTTGAGAGAGCATGTCGGTTTGTCGAGCTGTCTTGTACATATCCGTCAAGGATTTTATGCGCTCCAGCGCGAGCTCTCGTTTATACCTTTCACGTGATTTCTCGGCTCCTGCCGCTTGGCTAATAGCCGTTGTGGCCGCAAATTGACGGATACCTTCGTCAGTTAATAGACGACGATGTTCCGGAGAAAGGGCTTTCTCAAAGTAAGCTAGTATTTGCTCAAACCCCGGCTCTGTACCCGGAGTTTTGACGTCCGCGGGGAAGGTGCCGGTCTCGACATCCTGAGCCGTGCCCCAGTCTGTTGCGGTATCCGGCAAGGGCGCGTTAGGAGTTCCCGGAGCTCCGCCGCCGTCCTGCCAATCAGGGCCGGAAGAAGGCGGAGTGGCCGGAGTCCGCGCTACAGGAGGTTTCAAACCGGCAGGGCGCGGAAAGCGATCAGGATCACTTTGCCTGAGCTTCAGGTAGCTGGCCACGGATTGTGGGCCGTAATCCTCTCCAGCGTAAATCTTGTAAGGTTGTTCGTTCAGGTACGAAAGAACTGACCCGATCTGTTTCTCTAAGTTATCCTTCTTTTTCTTTTCAGCCGGAAACATCGAGTATCCAACCTCAGCCGCAAGCGCTGCAGGTCCAAACAGAATAGGATTGGCGGCACCCGCAAATCGGATAACGTCCCTGATGTCAGCCATCAAACTGCCCTCGCTAGCTCAGTCAGGGTGTCCGCTGACTCGATTCTATCGCGGAAGGCGATGTTTTTAATGGCAGAATCAAGCAAATTAGAAGCAGCTCCATACTGAGACTGCAGTCGTTGACTCTGTACTTCACCTAATGATTGAACTTTCTGAGATTCGACTTTTGACTGCGCTTCAGACAACGCTCGAATTTTCTCGCGCTGAATGCTTGCTTGAGCCTCGGCTAAGCGAGCTTGAAGTTCAAACTCCCGTTCGGCGCGAATTTTTTCGATCTCGCGAGCAGTCAAACTCCGAGCTTGCGCTTCGGTAAGAGCCGCTTGACCGGTAAATTCACCATCGCGGAAACCGCCCACGAGTTCCTCGCGGGTTGGAACCGGCGGCAGAATATCTTTTAATCCAGGAATTAAACTAAGGAGATTGCGCTTCAGGCGTTCACTGGCTAGGTATTTCTCAGCCTCTAACTGCTGTGCTGGCGAAGTGAAATAAGTACTACGGCCTAAAGAAGTTTCCGCTTGCAGGCTAGTGGGACCTAGAGCACTGCCCGCAGGATTGAATAAAACTTTCTCAGCCCCTTGTGCGGCAACATTAGCCACAAGGTTTGCAATAATGCCTTCTAAAACAGCACTTCCCCCAGAAGCTGCTGCGGGAGCGGCTGCGGCAACAGCAGGAGCGGCCATAGATTGAGCTGCGTAAGAGGGAACCTGAACTAAAGGCTGTCCCGGACCGGGAGAAACATAGCTATACCGAGACATCAGTATCTATCCGGTCGATCAAAAGAAGTCCCGGACGGAGGCTTCTTCGTATAGTTTACTGTATCGTCCTTAGCCTGCATCTGATCTCCACGGTTGCGCTGCTCTTCGGAAAGATACGCAGTTGTTTGAGGGAAATTAGAGGCTAAATAAAGCTTCAAAAACGTATCAGGATCCTGATCCGGAGCATCATTCCGGACGTCATTTTCCCGAAGACGATGCTCAATGGTATTCATCAACCAAGCTCCTGATAACGCACGGAAGCAGGGATGGTCGAACTGGAGGGTGCATTCAGCACGGAATACTGACCGCCGTAATTCGGCATGTCGTATTCAAGAGGGCGCTGACGACTCAAATACTCCCCGCCATCATCAGCTTGGTGCATCACCTGCTGCAAGAACTGCATAAACATGCCCCGCATCTCGGGATCGTTAATAAGCAGTTCGATCAGCCGTTCAATCTCTCCCTCGTCTTCAGAAGAAACAACCCCGGCTGTCAGACGGTGATTTAACTGGTCCCTAGCTTCGGGCTGAGCCACGCGGGGCTGAGGATTTAGAGACCGGGTCGCAGAAGTGTAAATGCCGTCGCCTTCAAGCCCCGGCATCGGAGCGGGAGCTTTGTAGTAAGAACGCAGCACAGCTGCAGTCATCGGAGCTACGGCCGCACACTCGGCAGGGGTCTTAGGAACCGGGAGCCCGAGCAGGCGAGCAGCTAATTCATAATCCTGAGGGGAGAACACCGGAACCTAACACCATTGCTACTGTTGACTCCAGTTTAGGCGAAATCTTCAAGATCTCGCCAGGTTGGACATTCAGACTTAAACAAATTCTCTCTAGAACATCTGGAGATGGAATATAGTACTGGTCGTAATATATTTTACGTGTTGTAGTAGGAGATAGATCAGATAACTTGCTTAACTTAAAAGACGTTATCTGACGTCTGTCCAAGATTTCTCGAAGGGTGTTTACGAGAGAACCTTGAGTTGTATGAGAGGAATAGAACGGCATCTCCCTAACAACATGCTGATCCATAAGTTTAATTAAAAATCTGTAATTTTGTAACTAGGGTCCAGGTTCAGCAAATCGATGATTCGATTACAAGCCAACGCGTTTGCTTTAAACCACTGGGCTTCGTTAACGCGCATAGCCTTTCCTAATTCTTTAACGTTACACAGTAAAGGTCTATCTTCGTACACGCTGCACTTACCGTCGATCAACTTCTCGCAGACACCCGAAGCATCGGTTTTGTAAGGAAAAGTCAGCGCAGCCCGGCGCATAACGTAATTTTCCTGTGTTTCAGGGCTTTTTAAAATTCCGCCAAGCAGACGGCAGCAGCCGCCGCAGCCAGTGCAAGGAAACTCCATCACTAAAACCCCAGGTTTTTCTGGCGGACAAAATGCAAGTCATACGTTGTGAAGTCCAGCGGAATGCTCGGGTTGTTGAAAGGAGTTTTATACACGTCACCCTCGATGTGGTGCTGCCACGCTGGTGACCATTTCGCGTGGAGATACTGCTTATTCAATTCATGCGCTCGGTGGATACCTTGCGCTAGTTCAGGCTCGCTGCGCCAGGTCTGAGATCCATCAAGGTAATCTCCAGCAGTCTCCCCGTGATAATACGGAACCCCAACGGACATCACACGCTTCAGTTTTTTGTGCTTGAAGCGCATTCCGTAATCCATATCCTCGCAGTACGCAGGATATAAGTTCTCGTCAAACAAACCAAACTGCTGAACAACCCAATCCTTGATTAAGAAGAAATCCCAACTTCCGTTCTCACCATGCACGATTCCTGTATCCCCGTCAGCTGCATGCTCTACAGCTGCCTTCAGGAAACCAGGCGTAAACATGAGATCATGATTCACAATCATCCAATACGGAGCCGTCATGTATGACTTAATGATCAGGTTCCACGCTCCAGAGCACCCGAGGTTGGCCGGCAGGTGGCAAACAACCACTTTTTTTACGTACCGGTGCGGAACGCTCTTAAGCAAATCTAGCTGCTCTGTAATTTGATCTCGCCCGTTGTTATTAAAGACGACAAATGTATCGACCGGATAATCGATGCTGTAGAACAACCTGTACACCCAGTGCGGTGCATTAACACAGGCCGTACCGATAACGGGTATAGCGGGCGCGGTCGTATCCAAAATCAGCCTAAAGCTGCTACTATATTAACACTCAGTCCGAGCTCGTGACTACTTATCTCTGGGGTCCGAAAGAATCGCTGATTGTGCCCACCCCGTCCGTCGGTTTTCTGATGCACGACGACGACTCGGGACGCTGTCAGATGCACAACGTCGGAATCCCTGAGCGTCACCTGATTGACTGGGCCAAACGGTTTGCCGACAAAACCAAAGTCTTCATTGACTGTGGAGCCCACATGGGCAGCTACTCCGTCCTGCTTGCAGACCACTTCAAAGAAGTTCTTGCATTTGAAGCACAACGCCGTACGTTCTACCAACTGTGCGGCAACATCTTCATCAACGAAAAAACAAACATCATCCCCAGGCACGTCGCTGTAACCGACAAGGTCCACGCTCATCAAACCGTGACCCTGTCCGTCGTGTCCGAGGATGGCGGCGGTTCAACCCTGCTGATCCCCCGCGAACCCGTACTCCACACGGAGCGGGTGGAAGCCATGAACCTAGATAACTACCATATCGAAGATGTCGGCCTTATCAAACTAGACATCGAAGGCAACGAACTGGCCGCACTGCGCGGCGCCGCCCTGACCCTAAAACACAGCGACTACCCGCCGATCATCTTCGAAGCCAACAACGACGATTGGTTTGCCCCGCAGAAGAAAGAGCTGTTCAATCACCTGCGGGGCTTGGGCTACAACGTGGCCGAAATCCGTCCGTACGACAATATGTATGTCGCAGTGCACGGACCTACGGAAGAATTTTAGAAGCAACCCAAAGTAACAGAGCGCAAACGCAAATATATAAAATAGAGAATTTTATAAATAGACCCAACGGATCTCCAACAAGTTCCATTAAGACACCTCTAAAAGGGTCAACTCGACTTTAGCTTCGTCAAACATGGACTGAGACATTTTAAAACTCTCAGCCCAGCGATCCGGAATCGGAAAATCCGGAGCAACCACGCGTTCAATTCCGGCTTGAATCAACAACGTGCAGCAGTTGCTGCAAGGCAGAAAAGGCCAGACATAGACCGTGGCGCCGTCCAAAGCGACGCCATTACGTGCCGCATGGGCAATGATGTTGGCCTCCGCATGCACAGTGCGCAGCAGCTTCTCGCTCCTATTCGACAGGCGGCCTGGAAGGTCGGCAATACCGTGGGGAAAGCCGTTGTATCCAGTTCCTAAGATGCGGCGATCTCGCACCGCTACAGCGCCGACAGGTGTCGAGGGATCCTTGCTCCAGGCTGCGAGGCTCTTCGCAAGGTCTAAAAAACGATGATCCCAGGACACGTTCAAACGAATGCAACGTTGTCTTTGATATCAGAGTCCAAGGGATAAGTAATCCCAGGAGCCCATTCCTCAGTGCGGGAGGATGTCGAAGTTTCAACAATGTAGAAACGCATAAGCGCACCTTTCGCATTACGGCGTTCGCCGTGTCCGACAACAACGCCATGCTTATTCGGCAGCGACAGATTGGCTGAGGGCTTTTTCTTGCCCACGCGGGTTCCGATTGGAAATTTCAGACTCATTGTTGTTAGGAATAAAGTAAGTACACTTAGACCCGATTTCGGGGAAATACGCGTAACTTTGACGCGACCTCGGTGTAACAAGGTAACGGTAGCACCGTGTGCGCAGAGGGCATGTCTCCCCGCTGGCACACTTGGTAATGTCAGCCATTTCGCACGGGGTCGTACTGACTACATTCTGCCGCGAATTCGTCACCAGCCTCAGGAAATTCAAAGACACACCCTCGTAGGGACATAAAACTACACATCAAACAGGATGCTTTAGATGCGTTGGTTTTACTTAAGGATTGCTCTTTATCAACCCCGAGAGCATCCCTGAGCTTCGCGACAATGCGTTCGTTTTCCTTGTAGCGGTCGTAGTCAGCTTGCCTAATTTCGAAGACCGTTTCTCGATGCCCGCAGGAAGAACAACCTAAACGCCTTCGGATTGCATCTCCTGTTTTGCGGGAGTCGATAACATCAAACCCCGGTTCCCGGCACTTCGAGCATTTCCGTGTCGTGTGCAGCCACGTCATTTTCTTTTAGATCTTCAGATAAATCATTGATAAGGGCATAGTCACCGACGATGCGTAGAGCACCTTCGTTGTACGCCGCAGCAGCTTCCCGCTCGGTGGCGTGAGAGCCCAGGTAGTAGTGACGTCCTTTGTACCGAAGGGAGGCACGAAACGGACGCTTTGGGTTGTTAGTGACGGAAACGCCGCGATACTTGCTAAAGGACCCAGGCTTCGTAGGTCGATTAGCCAAACTCAGGTAAATGTCGCGGTCGGAGCTTTTACTAAAAAGATAGCCGCCCATGGAATCAGGATTCCTCCGTACTGTCGCATTCCTGCATGGCGTCATAAACCGCCAGGACTTCACGAGCAAAAGCAATGTGAGTGCTGATGGCGTGCACACCCGGCTTAACGTGCGGATAGCTCTCCGCCCAAAACTCAATAAAGAGATCGTTTAGTTGCTCGTCAGTCATGGAGTGTAGGAAGTAACTGGAATTCTTTAACAAAAGTAAATGCGTAAAACTGCGGAAAAAATACGCAAAGTTGGTAGCCGAGGTGGGAGTCGAACCCACACTGGAGCGATTTTAAGTCGCCTGTCTCTTCCGTTGGACTACTCGGCCAGCTTTACCTGCGCAAGAACGAGAACAATAAGGCCCGCGATGGCCCTTCTTTTTGTTTCCACGCACATTAAACATGCGCTTCGTAAACGAACAAAAACAAACAGGACAGGTAAATGTACCTATCTCCGCAGGTTTAAGAGCGGCGTGTTTGCGAGTGTTATCTGATCTAGATAACACCTGAAGATTCTCCGGCCTGTTATCGGTGAAGTCACCGTTAATGTGGTCGCAGGTTTCCGTAGGCAACAGCGGACGATTAAGTTTTTGCTCAAGCAAATACTTAGGATAACTAACTGTCCTGCGGTTATTGTCTTTAACAATAACTACATGCTGTCTGCCGTCTCGGCGGGTGTAGGGTCCATAAACTGTCATAGACTCACATAGCTTATGTGCGTAGAAAAAAGTGGTGCGCATCGTGAGAATTGAACTCACCTAAGGTCGATTATGAGTCGACTGCATTCACCAGATTGCTAGATGCGCAAAAGGGCTTGCTAAGACTAGGCGAAACCGCCCAGTAAAGCGAGCCTTGTAACAATCAGCTAACAGTCAAAGCCAGAGCAGCGGCCTTTCGGTTCGTCGGTGCGCAAGAAACGTTAGCCCTCGAAGAACAATGGTACGTGCAGTAAGGACCCTTGCGTGCTGGGTTCTTCTCCTTGGCCTTCAACCACGTGCGTAGCCGCGAGCCCTTCAGAACAAACCCCGTGGAACAAACAGGACAGACAGCGTGCAGGAATTGATGAGACACGGATGGAGGAATGTGCTTAACGAGTAAAACAAAAGAAAGCAGATGGTGCAAGTGCCGATGCGCACAATCTTAAATGAGACTCACTTGACTTCGCTGGGATACTCTTGCTCAGCCTTGGCTTGGCAGAGAAGTAGCCCAGTGTCGCCACGCATGCCGTCGTTGTCTAAAGCAAACTGAGCCTGGCACTGCCGCTGATACGCGAGGCGTGCTCGATCCGTATCGTTCTTAGGGAGGCTGTCATTCAGAAGCGAAATAGCTGTAACGGCCGCAAGTGTGGTGCCGACGCCAATGAATCCGCAGACAAAGACCGTGGCGATGATCTTCCAGGATTGCCATGCCGCGGCAACCAGCGGAAGATGGGCGGTGTTGAGGTTGATCTTGATGTCGTTAGCCATGTATTGGAGGTAACTCCATGAATATGGTAGCACACGGGAAGCACTAGGTGGGTCTTGTCGCAAAACTCTGCATGCCGAGACAAGACGGCCCTGGTACTATGGTGACTCTAGAGCCCGGTCCATGCTTTTCGAGTTAGATAAAAAGTACCAGATCACACACGCATGGTATCGCGAGCTTCTGGGCTCCGCTCAGCTGCTTTTTAACGAGCCCCGAGCCGAAAAACTGCACTTCAAGCCCGACGAACCCCGCCTGATCGTCGAAATCGGAGTCTATGAAGGCGCGTCGACCTGCTGGTGGTCCGATAATTTCCTCGATCACCCCTTTAGCCGCCTGATTTCGATCGATCCGTTCACCGGAAACGAGGAATATCGACAAAATCGGGAAAAATTCCCCACGCTGGGCGACATCGAAGTGATTGCGCGGACCAACGCAGCCAAGAGTAAGAACGCAGGCAAGATCGATATCCGCAAAGGCTGCTCCTGGGACCTGTTTCCGGCCTTAAATGCCGAACTCAAACAGCCAATCGACATCCTGTATATCGACGGAGAGCACACATCGAACGCCGTGTGCCGCGACCTCGCACTTTATTACCCACTCCTGCGACCAGGGGGCGCTTTAATTCTCGATGACTACGGTCATGAGAACGTCCAGCGTGGTGTTGACGGTGCACTCACCGCATTCGGCGAGATCGAAAGTGCGTTTAAAACAGGCTGGCAGCTCTGGTGCGTTAAAAAGTAATCTGCCAATTGTTATAAGGCGTCGTTCCAATGACGAATGACGCCTGCGACAATAAACATATTCGTCACCAAATACGACACAAAGATAAGCGTACGAATTGCTGCCACACGGTCCGCTTCAGAATCGTGCACCGACGCCTTCTCGCCAAGCGCTTTAGCCCAGATCCCCCAAACCCGACGTCGTTTCTTCATAATCACCCAGGCAGGATTCGAACCCGCATCGCCGATCTCACGTCAAAATACTGCGTCCAGTACCGAGTGAGGGGCCGTCCTATCCGTTGGCTCGCACAGGGTGTAGGGGAGACGTTATCGGACGCCTCCTGAACCGGCGGGTCCCATCCCCGCTGGGTTCGTCAGTAAGGCCAACGAACGCAACCCCTCCGTTTAGCCGGAGACACACTGAGCCCGATGCCGAAGCAGAGCGGGAACCTGCACACTATACCAAAAACAACCTAAGAATCAAACGCCGGGAGTCCGATTGATGAAATCGCGCATGCTCCCGTGTTGCTTAAGGAAGTTCTCAAGGCGCCCACCGCGGAGATCACGCTGCCGATTCACCCAATCACGGAATTGATCCTGGCTCATCGGCAGATTAGGATCTTCGCCAACAGGGATACCTTGCGCGATTGCTTCAACTGGCGTAGATACAATATTCTGAATAAACTCCTCCATCAGCCCGCTGGCGTCCACGGGGTCGCGGCGCTGATCATTGGGCAGACGGTAAGGCAGAGTTTCGTACCGCGGAGGGTTGCTGCGCGGGTTGTACGGCATAGTCTCGTAACGAGACTCGTCCATAGCCGGGCGATACTGCAAATTACTTTCGTACGCCACGTCGAAACAAGGTCTGCTACAAAGTCAATTCTAAAGGAATCAACGACCGCGTAACAACTCAGACAAACCAAACTCAAGTTTGCCTGGATTAAAACGTTCCTTAGCCAGATCGATACGACGCTGAAGCTCGTTTCGGTTCTGCTGTCGAGTCAGTTCAGCCCGCTGCGCAGAACTCAACGGTTTAACTTGTGCAGTCAACGGACGCGATCCAGTGCGAGAAGGACTGGCAACACCCGTGCGCGGTGCCGCGCCAACAGCCTGACGCAACTTAGGAACGATACCTTCGCCAGTTTCCTGACGAACAACCTCATTCAGCGCCCGTGCGCCTGCTGTCCCCACAAGGCCTGCACCGATACCTGGGGCTAAGGGCGCGGCTAGCGGCGTGGCCAAAACACCAGCAGCAGCTGCAGCAGTAGGTAAACCCTGTACAAATTCCTGCGCCATCTGTTTACCCATAGCTACAGGACCCTGTCGATAACCGGTACGCACAGCTTCAGGGCTAGGAATTAGATCCGCAGCTCCGGGAAGAAGAGCCGAGGGAGTGCGACGCAAAGCCCGGACATACTCACCTGCACCCTGCGCGGCAGCGGACACCGGATCCATAGAGTAATAACTACGTTTATAAGTTTCCGATCCTTGCCGGTATGGATCCGACCTATACGGTTGGATGGGAACCGTGGCTCCGGTATCTGGATCGATATAACCAAACTGACCGCTAGGCGTCGAAGCCCCAAAGCCTAACTGCTGATACCACAGGGAGCGTTTATTGCCTTTTTCTCTGCCTGTACGGGAACCTTCGTTACTTAACGGCGCGTTGCGCACGATAGCGCCTGCAGGTATACCTGCCCTAGCGTTTGTTTTAACGAAATTCATAATGTCTTGTTTTAGTTCGTCCGGCACTCCCGCATCACTATAGTTACCGTTTATACTGAAATCTATATTATATAAACCGGCATAAGGCTTTTCATTTAACAGAGAAGCCACATTCTCATTTATATCTCTCGGATCTAAACCGCCGTATGCAGGATCCCTGTTTATCTCAACCTTATACGGAACATTCGAAGAAGAATAAAACGTCTTGCTCAGTGTGGGTTCAAAGTCATCAGGCACATAAGATTTGTCGCGATCGAAAAACGCTAACTTCTCAGCAGCCGCAGGATATAACTCTTCCAGATCCATAGAAGACAAATATTGACCGCCGCCCGCGCCTGCCGAACGTGTTGGCACCTCCGCCATCTTATTAGGCAGATCCTCAATAAATCCGGACAAGAACTCCGCGGCATCGTATTTCTTATCTATATTTTGTATATTGTTTTTAACTTTAGAGAAAGCCCGCTCAACAGCTCTTACTGGACCTAAATCGATAACATCGCGAGGAAACGCATAAGCGATATCTGAAGCATTTGGATCCTGTAAATTTTGAAAGTAATTCTGTACCTTGTTTATCTCACCAAGAGGAAGTTTTTCATAATTAGCTGGAAGATAACGTCCGTACTGATTTAGAAGATCGGTTTTAGCGACACGAAGACCGCTGCCCGAAGATCCTCTAATGACATCAAGCTGCTCGGGATACGTAGAAGCAAAACGACGTATGTCTTCCTCCGTCTTTCTAGGACCTTCAAAATATCCAGAAGTTTTATCCTCATCCAAATCCACATCCGAAGCTCGAGATTCACTCGGCAAAACACCAGACTCACGTAAAGAATCGTAGATGTAGTCAGGATCCGCCCCACGCTCGCGCAAGAGATTTTGCAGGTTTTCAGCAAACTCTCCAGGTAACTGGTTGGCTATCTCTACAATTCCACTCCGATCTCTAGTTACTTGGCTACGAAGCCACTCATCGGCAGAATTGCGGGTCGAATTGAGTTGGATTGGTTCGTTAAAAGCCTCTCCGGCAAAACCAGAAATAGCTCTATCTAAAACATAAAGAGCGCGTAAGGGTGCAGGTGCATCACGTCCCGTCAGGACAGTGCCGGTGGGGTAAGAAGGAATGACGACTTCGGGAGTCCCCAAAAAAGCAATGTCGCGCGATAAGACGGAAGGACGGAAAGATGCAGAGGTGGCAGCAGTTCGCTCGGCAGGACTAAGTTCAGAAGTAAGCTCTCCAGTACCAAATCGAGCGCGAATTCCTGGTTGTGTCTCAATGCCACGGCGTTCAGTAGAGGGTGTAGACGGATCAGGGTTGCCGTATTCCCCAGGCGCTTCGCCAAACAATTGGCGCAAAGAGTAAGCATCCTCGAGCCCAGCCATTGCGCCGTAAGGACTGCTATTAGGAGTATCCATCAAGCGGCTCAGGTCTTGCATGAGCTTGGGTGTATTTCGAATGCCCCGTTTAACCTCTATACCTTGTTGAATAGCTTCAGGCACCGGACGAGTGCGCCCAGACGCATCCAGCGATATATCGCCAAAAAGACCTCGAATATTTCTAGGATCGTCAAAAAAGCGGTTTACTCGCCGATTAAAGAGTGCACTCTCCTCAAAAGGCAGCTCAAGCTGATAACCGTACGCCCGTCCAAGGGGTTGAATATCCGGAGAACCTACAAAATTCTGCCACTCAGCACGATTGGAGGGGGTCACTAGGAGATCTCGTGCTGTCTACGTGACCTTATTTTAAAACAACCTGCCTTTTAAGTAAGGGACTTTATTCTGGAGAACGGAGTTAAGCACATAGCGAGCTTCGTTGGAGATGGTGCGGCCGGCACGACGACCAACGTCAGTCTTGGGATTGGCTCTCAAACCAGGAACAACAGTGGCAGCTTTGTTAGTCAGTGTGTCTAAAGCTGACCCAGGTTTACCTTGCATAAACAGCCCGGTTCCCACGGCGGCGGGGATGCCCACTCGCGCAGCTTGCCGTACGTTTCGGACCGCTTAAGCCGCTCAGAGTTGATATCCACGGTCGTAGCCTAGGTTATTAGTCAATTTTAAGGCTAACTGTCCGCAATACCCCTGAACCATTTACGTTTTTGGCTGAACCACTCCGCCAACGTGGTTGGATCTTGTGCACCCTGAAGCTGATCAGACGGATCTGGCTCGCCTAAGTCCATATTTCGCATAAAACCGTCCAAACTATCTGCGGGTTGCTCGCCGTTGATCGCCGTGCGACGCGCTTTTCGCAGCAAAGCGTCGACTGAGTGGTTGCAGTGAGCCCATTTCTGGATCCACAGCATGTCGTCGAAGGGAACATCATGCCCTTTGGCGATGCGCTGGCAGATAAATTCGACCTTTAGGCGCACATCTGTCGACAACATAAGCCTCAAGCCGATAGTTACAGCCTAGGCACACCTGGCAAAACGTGTACCTGACAGCGCTGCGCGCTGGGCGCCTGTTATTATGTTAACACTCCAAAAGGTTTCACGCCAATTTGCCCGCAAAATTTATAGTGGGTTCTCGCCGGCGCCGTCGAGTAAGGCGCCTATATAAAAAAAAGGAAGGTTGCGTGCACGTTGCGTATACATAAGCGCGCCCTGTGTGTCACTTAGCGCTGCGCTGATGTACATTTAGCAATGTAAAGTTGTACATTTATCTTTGTGAAGTTGTATTAGTTCAGATGTACTGGGGTGCACCCTGCGTTTCGTTTCGTTTCATTGCTTGACAGCGCAAGGGATCTCATGGTATTTGCGCGCGCCGCGTGCGGTTCCTGTTATTGCGTGGGAACCCTGGCCCTGTGTGCCAATCCGCAGACTGGCTGAGAATCCCCTGTAGGTGGTTGACGGGCGAACCGGTTATGGGTGATCTTGGGGTCACTGGAGGAACGGGGCGAAAGCCACGCCGCCAGGGCACCTAGACAACCCGAGAGATCCCGCGACGGCCGAACTGGCCCCGCGCGTCTGCCGCTGATGGTAGGGAGTACTTCCCCGAAGTGTAGGCAAGGGCAGGCATGGTGTGCCGGAACGAGAGCGGCGGGATCTTAAAGGTATCTGGGTGAGAGAACCTCGACAACAGAATAGGTGTGCGCGTAGTAGGAAACCCGTGAGGGTAGTACGAAATCAGCCGCGCCTGTTCCTTCATAACTTCCCATACAGTGCGGACAATGCAGCTGAACTTAAGTAAGCCATCGGATAAGCACTCTGCACTGTATGTATGTCAGCGGGCACGTTGTCAGCTGCCACCTTTAACTAGGTGAGCAGTTTGTAACTAGAACTGAACCGTAGGGTCGTGCCCTACAACTAGAACTGAACCGTAGAGTCGTGCTCTACAACTAGCGACGCAACGGTAGTCGTCACCGTAACTTGTCCGGTTGCAGTTAGTTACAGCGTCAGAATCTTGTCCAGCGTATCTGTCCTTAGAGCAGGTACGCGGACTCTGGACACTATCCCCCCACGTCGGCGTCGATCCGAGCGATGGCGGGGTTAGTTATCTGCCAGAGATTGATTCTGTACGCTGTAGCTAACTGTATGCCTGGCAATTTGTTTCAGCTTTCTCCGGATAGTTGTTGTCTGAGAGCGCCCTGATTGTCATTAACTTGTCAGCGGGGTGGATCAATTAAGGATCAGATGTGATCACAATTGATCATCGAGCTGAGTGATTCTCTCCCCAAGCTTGTCAGTTTGGTGAGGGATTCTCCCTCATGTCTAACAGTTTCACAGGTACATCGTATGACTGAACTGACCATCAAGACCAACAATCAGCCACGCCAGCCTATGTCTGGCCTGATGCTTGAGCTCTTTGTCGGTGACAAGCAAGCCGCCAAGATTCGCAAACAGTTTGACTACCTAACTGACGAAGAGTTTGAGAATGAATCCTTTGTAACCTACAAGGGTTTCACTTACGCTCTGTCTGACTTTATGCGAGTCAACGCTACACCTGACAGCCCAATGTATAACTGGCACGGTGCGGCTGCTGATTCCTACTTCAGCGGAGTTCTTATCAAACTGTGTGACGACGGCGATGTTATCCTCGGCCGTTACTGCTCCTGATAACTGTAACTAACACCATCGCAACTCATCCCCAATGGACTACACCTACACTCCTGCACACTTCCCAAACACTGTCAGCTGGTATCGCGAACTTGTGCATCTTGATGGTGAGCTTGTCGGCGAGATCAGCGAACCGACTGATTCCACATCGGCGCACAGAATCTATCGCGTCGGCAGATACGTTCCCTTTCAAGTTGCCGACGGCTATGTAGATCTTGTCAGCCTCGTGGCTACGTTCAGCACAGTATCTGACTGCAAAGACTTTATCAACAACGGAGGCATCAAGTGAACATTCAAGCTCGCCTAGATGAACTTACTGATCAGCTCGACGTGTTAGCCACGCGGCAACTTAACGCCCGCAAGAATCAGGAATGGGATCTTGTGAACGAGTTGTATCTGACGATGCGACCACTTGAGAAAGAGCAAGACAAGATCATGCAACGATTGCAGTTCGAAGCTGACATACAAGCTATGGACGATTGGTACGACGACGATAAGCACCGCGACGCATATAACGAACGTATTGTCAGCCTTTACCTCGATTGATCATGCAACCCATTCCACTCTTTAATTTCGTCAATCGTCGTGAGGTTGAGTTCACCCTCGCTGCACTTAATCGACTCGCCGAGTCTGGCGAGATTGATCCCATAGAGCAGGAAGACTTCTACAACTTCCTAGACGCATTTCAAACATTCGCTCTGCAAATCTGATGACACTGACTAACTACTTCACCGACGTAATCGCCATTGATTACGACTCACTCAATTGGTGTGATCGTCGCGACAACAATCAACATGAGTTCTATAAATCTTGGAGTATGCAGAATGTGTACACCTACTTAGAACGTCTTGAGTCAGAACCTGACTTCCCTTCCTACAACTACTGATCAAACTCCTATCATCATGGCCGCCACAATCGACACCATCGCAGCACGCGAACTGCAGATGTATGCGTGCAACTTCTCAGAGTCCCACTACAACAGTGTGGGCAAAACATTGTCTAAGTTCTACCAGAAAGGCACGTTCAATCTAGACCGCGCCATTGCATATATTGAGCGCTATCTGTTAGTGCCAGCTGCCAAAGATTATGACATGTGCTACGGCACAATGACTACATCCTGGAACACTATGTTTCCCAAGGCTGAGCGACTCGCAGCAGCAGAGTCTATCGCCCACGCTTTCGTTTCTGAGTTTCGCGTAGGCAACTATTGGTGATCACCATGTACACAATGCAAGACCCTACCTACATTGACACTGACGGCTGTGAGTACACATACACTCCGCCGCGCATCATCTGCAGCCTGCGCAGATACAACATCGCGCAGTGTTCACGTCAGCGCATGTATGACGCGAATTGTCGCCCTGACGAAAGTGGCGACTGGTTTGAGTATTGGAAGCGCGAACGTGTCAGCTTCTGGTCAACCCTGGCGCGCGCTGTTCCTGACAACTTCAAGTAGCCATTCCCGCTAACGCGGGGCCAACTCACACAACTACTTAAACATCGCATGAAACGACTGCTTTTGTTGTTCCCCTTGATGTTCACAAACTCAGTTAACGCTCGCCCAGTGACTGCAACTGTTTACCACGAGTGGTATCACGCCAGAGAAACTTATTGCGGACAAACATACGAACATTGGGGCATCTCTGCCGCACACCCGTGGTTGCCTTGTGGCACACGAGTTCGTGTACGTAACGGGAGCAGAGTGCTTACGGTGCCCATCACTGATCGCTGCGAGTGCAACTCGATTGATCTATCTGCAGGCGCAGCGTATCGCTTAGGTGTGCCTATCGACGGCATAGCAACAGTTTCCATCAGCTACTGACACAAACACATGTATTACATCCAACGCCGCTCAATTAATCACAACTACTTAGAAACCATAGATGAGTTCGAATCTCGCAAGGAAGCTAACACCATGCTTCATGAGTACCAACTCGCAGACTACTCTGCAGAGTATTATGTGAGCTCACGTTGTTGCAAAGCTTGGCGCGACCAATGAAACGATCGACAGACATCGGAACTGAATACGAAAGGATTAGCGATCTTTGGTACTTCCTGCACTGTGCAGAACAACTCGCAATCAATCACGAACATCTGCACGATAAGATCCACGCTCGCCTAGATGCTTGCTTACAGATCGTGAGTGAGTATCAAGACGAACTGCTATTCAAGTTGTACCCAGACAGCGAGCTGATTAAAGAGATCAAAGAACACAAACAACAGCAACAGCCATGATGATCGCCGCCACTACAGTTCGCACCGCACTGATTACGTATCGCTGTGAGCTGCTGAGCCTTGCCACTAAGTATCCCGAGCAATTCAAAGACTGCGACGCAACTATCGACAAGATCGACAACGTACTGTTGTCCATCGAAGGCAACGTCACCGCAGTCAACATCACCCCAGCAACCTGTAACTCTCTCCGCTAACGCGGGGCCGACCGCACACAATCAAACTAACATCATGACAACACGTTTCGAGCCTAACCTTGTTCTGTTAGATACACACGGTGTCTACATTCCGCAGCTGTATTGCAGCGATGCTGATGAACACTGGGCCCAATCCGTAGGCGTGGACTTTAAAGACGTGCAAACATGCCAAGCTGGCCCAGATACTGAGTGGTATTGGGAAGCATGGCAGAACATTCTAGATAACGCTAACATCACCAGTGATGGTGTTACCTGGCGACTGCATCAGGATGGTGATCTGTGGGAAGTTCCCGACGGATACGAATGGCCTGAGATGTAGCCACGCCGCCGCCAACAATCGACGCACAATCAACCATGATTAACCTCGCCCAAGTTGACGAATACGGTGTGCACTTCGCAACCGATACGTTTCTAACACTCGAAGACGCTAAGGATGCTCTCTGGAATCTAGAGTGCGCACTCGACGACTCAACATCCGCTGCACGATCTTATCGGCTGCAGG
>JACCDT011805196.1_pt1 | contig 17544 bp, 16 predicted proteins | sample 7446291 | NCBI WGS metagenome assembly JACCDT01 (sample SAMN15323446, study PRJNA562643) | freshwater metagenome | isolation source: river surface water | place: USA:Blue River Watershed | collected 2017-08-17 | reverse complement strand
TGGAATGAAAGATTAAGGAATGGTCCAACCCACTGGAGATAATTATGTATAATAGAAAGAAAATGCTGAATAAAATAGCTCAAGCCAAGTCGTCGGAGGATACTCCAGAGATTACGCAATCTAAATTGGTAGAACAAAATGATAAAAATTCTTTTACTATCGATGGGGATTCTATTCCAAATTATAATGGTTTACTTGAAGAATCTAGAGGAGAAGGTCAGTCTAAAGTTGATGTAACAACTGAAGGCCAAATGAATAAGAATGCAGACAGAGAATCAAAAGATATAACAACTGAAGGTCAAATAAATGATAGAAAGTCTTGGTTCCCGCACAGGCAAAATACAGATGATACTAATATGCCTATGACTCCTATTGCTGCTCTACATACAGCTCTAGATGAAAAAAATAGAAAAATGTACTCTGATGCAGAAGGTAAGCAAAAGAAAACAAAAAGAATAGTTGATAAAGATATAGGCAAGCAAAGTATATCAGAATTTAAAAAGATACCAAATAACGTGCCGCCATCAGGATCTCAGTTGTCGAATAATAGCGAAAGATATAAGTCATTATCTGCTTCTAAGAAAGAAGAGTATATGATTAAATTGCAGGACGCTGATGCTATGTTATTCTTCATGTATCATAAAGCTCAACTAGAAAATAGAGGCTTAAATCCATTTGAACAATCAGTTGAGCAAGATATATCAAAGGTGAAAGAGCAAATTCTTAACGAAATGGGAGGAGAGAGTATAGGAGATGGTCATAATCCTGGCGATATTAATGATATAAATCATCCTCAAAATCCGCAAGGCCATCCAAATAGTGAATTTTATGATATGGAACAAGAAATTGATGAGCCTTTTATTCCCGTTGATCCATCGACTGTTAATGACATGAATCAAGATCCTGCTGGTGGTATTGGCGGAGAAGATTTAAATAATCCTCATTATCGCAATATTCACATGCAGGAACAGCAAGAGTTAGATAATACGATGCCATCGAATCCTAATCCAACGGTTTAAATGATTTTTAATTATAAGAAATATAAAGAATCTCAAAATAAAGGTAGATTTCCCCCAGAAACTATGCCAGATCCTTCTTTACGCGGATTTCGCTTTAAAGAAGATCCTTACAGACTTGATAATTCTCCGGGTGATGGCAATGGATATAAAATGACGACTCCTGGTAGCGAAGGCATGATTGGAGATGCCCCTGATATGGGTTCATCTATGTTAGGAACTAACGATAGAAGCGGATATCCAGATAATATTAGTCAAATCTCAAAAGATGTTAATAAAAGCGATATTCCACATGATTCAGATCCAGATTCTTTATATAATGAGAATAGCAGAGAAGAGGGTGAAACTCACTACAATACAGGCCCTTCATCAGATAATGGGCTTTTGTTAGCAGATGATTTAGAACCTTCTCCTTCTGATTCTCCTCTTGGTACTGCGAATACTGTTTTAAGACAGCAAAACGGAAATAGGGATAGAAAAACCGATATAAATATTATGAATGGTACGGTAAAGTATAATCCGTTTGAAGAAAAAATAAAAAGAAATGGTCCAATGAATTTTATAAAAGAAAGAAGGAGAAACAATTGAAAGTTAAAGTATCTAAAAATATCAAGGGCAGACTTTCTATACCAGTGCTGAAAAAATCACTTCCACCAGAAACTGAAATATTTATGAATGAAGAAGAGTTTTTCGACAGTAGCACTCAGCATGCTATTAGAGCTGGGCACCTTATTGTAACAGAACCTTGCGCAAAGCCAAATTTTGGCAAAGAATTTAAAAGCATTTATAAAAACAGAATAAATATAAAAACAATATCCAGAGGAATTGATCCAGGTGAAATATTCTTTGTTCCTCAATCAAAAGTTGACAATCAAGAGATAGCGACTTTGTTAACTAATAAATGGATAACAGAAGATGTTGAGCCTCTTCCAAGCGGCTCAGTTTCTAAAGAAGAGTTACAAAATAGATTAGAAAATCTTAATAAAAATACTTCTAAGGGCAAAGACGAAAAAACTAAAAAAGAAAACAAAAGAAAAGTAAAATCGGAAGAAAAAGAAGAATCTCCAACGGTTGATCCAAGTAAAGATATATTTATTCCGGAGAATGCTATTCCTAGTAAGCTTCCTAAATTTATAGATAATGCGCCAAAGCCAAATGCTCCTGAGGAAGAAACCGAAGATGAAGATGATGATATGTTTGTTGATAAGAGACAAGAAAAAGAAAAAATGCTCGAAAGACCTCGTAAGATAAAAATTAATTTATCAGAAGATAATGGGGAAGTTATTTAATTGATAGATATCTTATTAAAAGAATTAATATCAAAGAACATCAGATTCGAAAGGTCTGATGTTTGTATTATTGACAATAAAAAAATGTCTGTAGATAATGCTATAAAACTAAAGAAAAGAACAGTTAAATCTGATCAAAAATTACTTAAAAGTTTATGGGCTCAAGTTTCAAAAGTACTTAAAGAATATTCGCCAGAGCAAGATAAATACAATAGCGATTTAAATAATCTGTTTGTTTATTCAATAAATTCTTTATATACAGATTCATTAAAACATGAATTTCTTAAAACTGAGAATATAAGCGATTCTTTGTTTGAATTTTTGCAAAAAGATATTTTATGCTATTCTGAGCAAATAATGGAAAGAGTTATAGAGTATAAAATATCTATAGATTGGGTTGAACATTTGATTAGATCTAATTTGTATGTTATAGCACTATTAAATAAATATAAATTACATATTAAAAATAATGTTGTTACAGCTAGGGGAGTATCTGGCCCTTGGTCTAACCTTGATCTTCCTATGGAGGAGAGGGTTTTTAAATGGGATGATATAGCTGAAGAAACAGCTGGTAGAGAAAGAGATAAGAAAAGACAATCTAGGTATACTATGGGGTTAGAAAATTATGGCGATGGTGACTTTTCTCCTAATGAAGGATTCTTTTGGAGAGAACTTAGAAATGAGCCTTATTTATTCGAGGACTCTGATGAGGAATCTTCGTATCCTCATAGAAACCAATTGTGGGTGTAAGGAGATATGATTTGAAAAAAACAGCTCAATCGCTTTTAGATGTACTTATCCATTTAATGCCAGAATTAAAAGATAATAATTTTGCTACTCTTATTAAGAATAGGCCTAGTAACCGTAATGGAGAGATGCTTTATAATATATGGAAAGATAAAGAAAATAAAATATCTAATTTTAAATTTAAAAGACCACCAACCATTAGCGAAAAAGATATTAATCAATTAGTTTCGGCTGGAATGATAGAAATACAAGGCAAAAATCTTAAAGTTACAAATAGCGGAACTTTAGCTTTAAGAAAAATGATATTAGAAAATGATTCATTCTCCTTAAATGAAGATAGCAATTTAAAAACAGCTTCAAAAAATAATAAAAATAATTGGTATACAAGGTTTAAAAATGGCTGAGGTTTCTTTATTTTTAAATTATACTTTTAATAAATCAATTGAAAAAAATAAATTCAATAGTACTATACTTTGGTATGATGTAAAAAATAAAGTAATGAATAAATTTTCTGGCGGAAAACTTAATTTTAAATACGATGTTAATAATAGCGAAATAAAAGTAATACCAGAAGATATAACTATTAATACGATAAAATCTGTATCTAATAAAAATATAATCGATCATTGGATATCGAAAGTTGGTTCTTTACTGGGTGTTCAGGTAGAAAATGAAGCAGACTCTTTTTATGGAATATCTATAGTTTTTGATGATTGTTTTATGGATACAATAAAGTATTCTTTAGATAGGTACAATATATCATATGAGTAAAAGAAAATTATACATAAGAGTAGCAAGCAAAAGACAAGACCTGGAAAGAGGTCTTATGTTTGTTAAAAATATGGATAATGATGAAGGTATGCTTTTTGTTTTTCCAAAACAACAGGAATTAAGATTTTGGGGAGAAAACACTTATATCCCATTAGATATAGCTTTTGTTGATGAAAATAAGGTAATTAAACAAATAAGCAATATATTACCTTTTTCTAAAAATGTTATAAAAAGCAGTAGTGCTTGTAAATATGCAATTGAGGCTAATTCTGGATATTTTAAACATATGGACATAAATGTTGGGGACGTTATAGATATAGGCAGAGATAACGATGGCAATTATGTCGTTTTTGAATCTAAAAAAAGGTCCACCAACCTAAAAGAAAGTAAAACAATCCTGTCGCAGTATCAAGATGAAATGCCCCTACAATATCAACAGGTCGCTAATCAAGAAGACCCTATGGGTATGATCGATGAAAAAACAGAGCCTAATGTTCCTACAATTAATAAAGATGACTTATATAAATATTTAGAAGATGATTTAGAAAAGGAGCCATTAGAAGTTGAACCACCTAAGGACGAAATGGAAGGTATGCCAGGCGAACCTCCGGAAGTGGAACAACCATTAGTTGATTATCCGCAATTTACAAACGCTTTTGACGCATCAGAATGGGCAGAACAAAATAACGAAGTAATAAGAATGCAGTATGTTACAAAAAAAGGGACTTCAATAGTACGAGATGTTGAGCCTCACGGACAATTTCATGCAGATAGTACTGGACACCAAATATTAGTAACATTTGATGAGACTGTTGGAGATATTAGGGCATTTATAATGCAAAATATAAGAGGTTTTTCTTTTTTAGGACAAAAATTCGAACCAAAATTTAAGTTATCATAAATGGAGATTATAGATTATGACATTTGACTTGTTCTCTAAACAAATTGAAAATATTGTAAAAATAGCAGAAAAATTAGACGCTAATGGAAATGAGAAACTAGCATCCAAGATTGATGGTATAGTCAATAATTTTCTTGATATAAAAACTTCTCAATATGTCGGTGGCCAAGGATATTGGATCAGGAATGTTAGATGCTGGTCCAATTGTTATAGACACAAGAGAGCTCAATCTCCTAATTCTCCAACTCAAGAAATAATATCAGATTGTCATAAAGAGTATGTTCAATCTATATCTGACCCAAAATCAGATTGGCAAAAATATGCGCAATCGAGCAGTGGAATAAAAACCTCTAATCAAGCCGACAAATATCTTGATCAAGAAATTTCATATTCTATACAAAACAGATTAAATGCAGGAATGGAGCCTAACGAAGCCGTATATTCAGGCATTAATGACTTTATTGATAAGAAAATATCAAATATAATTACAGCAAGCGCTGACTTAAGTGAAATTTCTAATGAATTATTAGATTCTGATTTTGATTCATCTAAGACTTTGGCTTTAGCTTCTGGTGATCTACTTAAGCAAGCTCAGTTTTGGGATAAAGCTAAAGATTATGCTAGAAATTTAGGTAATTCTTTTACAGGAAAAAATTTATCGCCTAATAATAGCGGTATGGGTGCTTCTGTTTCTAATTTTGGAAAGACGGATTTTTCCGGAGAAGGATCTCAAAAACATCTTCAAAGAATGATCGGTCAATTAGAAGCAACTCTTGCTAATTATAGGGCTCAAAGATATAATCTAGATTATGCTCTTTTACAGGCGGAGCAAAGTGGAGGATCTTTTGCAAATGCAGCAAAAGAAATTAGGCCTTTACTAAAGAATTTGAATTCTACAAGCTTAGCAAAAATGAGATCTATAGTAAATAATTCAAATCAAACTAGCAATCCGGATGCACCTATAGGTGAGCCTCCTTTATCTGACGCGGCTATGTCATCTAGCCAAACTGATGGAATTTCAGGACCAGGAATGAATGATCCAAATGGATCTTTCTATAAAGAGCCTCCAGCCAAAAAGAATCCAATATCAATACCTTCAGGCGGAATTTCAGGACCAGGTATAGGAGATGCCCCAGGTTCTCTATACAAAGAGCCTTTACCTAAAAAAGAACCATCTTGGACTCCAACTTCATCAATGAATACCCCATCTTGGATGTCTCAAATGGGTAATTCATCACCTACGCCTCCCGCTCCTAAGGCCCCTTCAAAACCTACTGGTCGCAAAGCCCCTTATACAGCTTCTTCAACTAAGATTAATTCGCCAAATAAAATTGGCTAATTTATAAAGGATTTAACGATATATAGTGTGTAAATGTTTTAATGCCGATGGTTTATTAAATACTTAAGGAGTATATATGAAGTTTTTTACAAATAAAATCCCAACTGGTTCATCAAAAATGACTTTGAGTCAATTGATTGAAAATAAAATTGCTGCTAAAAATCAGTCTCAGACTCAAGTTAAGACTGCTTCTGGCAAAGAAGAAGAAAAAGTAAGAAAAGATGTTCATGGAGTTGAAGGATCTCCTAATGACGGTAACGGAGAGCCTGAAAAAGATGGCGAGAATAAAACTGTAGAGTCACAAGCTGTTACTACTCCTACATCTACTAAGCCAGTAGTCAAAACATCACCTGTCGCTCCAAAGGCAGTTGCCCCTGTTGCTAAACCAGCAGTTGCCCCTGCTGCTAAGCCAGCGGTTGCTAAGCCAGCGGTTGCTCCTGTTGCTAAGTCAACAGTTAAGACATCTCCTGTTGCTCCAAAGATAAACAACCCTATATCATCTAAGCCTGCGATTGCTTCTGCTGAAGTAAAAGAAGAAGATGAGGAGAAGGAAGTTGAGTCTTGCGAGGCAGGATCTGCTTCTGATGTTAAAGTAGCAGAAACAGAATCTTCTGATGAGACCAAGAGAACTGGCGTATTTCCTGATGACTTTAAGCCAGAACAAAAGGCTGAGGAAGATGGAAAAGCAGAAGTTAAGGCCTCAAATAAAACAAAGTTTGAAAAAATAGCCAATTTGACTCCAAAGCAAAAGAACTTCCTAAAGAAATTCTGGTCTATGATTCATCCTCCTCAGTACGTTGATAATATGGTCCAAGATAAGTAATTGTAATTAGGAGTTTTCTATAATGATTTTTCCTTCAGGAACAAGAAGAATGATGAAGCTTCAACAGAATCTCAACGCTGTTAATACGGAGCAAGATGGAGACGCCGAGAGATCGGAGATTGTTAATTCTGGAGGCCAAAATTCTTCTGGAGCTTTTGATTGGAATAATCTAAAAAAGAATGTTAATAATCCTGCTCCTAAGGGCAAAGTTGATCAGATGGCTTTGCAAAACGCTTTAGATGAAGAAGGCGATCAAAAAAATATGGTTCCGCCAGCTCAAGTTGGAGGAAACGGTAATTCTGAAAATTCCGGGAATGGGCCTTCTTCTAGCGGAAATAATATTAGAGATTTTATTTTTGGAAAACTAGAAGAATTAGGTGTTCCTTCTAGACTTATAATGAGTAATCCAGATTCTATATTTAAGGGCACTAAAGATTTAACAAATAATACTCTTAAGGGATTTTATATACTTCCTTCATTTACTGCTCAGAGAAAAATAAGTCCTGAAGAAGCCGAATCTATTGCTATTGAAATTGGTAATAAATTTGGGTTAGACCAAAATTATGGTCATATGGGTAATAATTATAAAGTTGAATTTTCAACTAAGGATATGACTCCAAATGAAAATTTTGGAACATCTTTACAAGAAATAGCTGGAGGCAAAGCCGGAAAACAAAACATGAACCAACCTAAAGCGGCTAATACTCATATAGAAATGATAAAAACCGCTCGTAGCCAATTGTTCAATAACATTTCAGGAAAATAAAATGGGTAAATTACAAAAAACATCGAATGAAAATAACATAAGTTTTTTAGATAATCTTTCTAAAAATATGGCATCTATTAAAGATAGAAATCCTGAAATGAAAAAGAAAGTTGAAGAAAGCAAAGATAGATCATGGGCTGTCTTGTCTTCATGTTCTAAACTGTCTCATAATTCTACTGATAATCAGATATTATCTAGATCTGGACATAGTATTAGATCTGCCGCATGCGGAAGTGATGGGCTTAATAATAATGGCGGTTCTGGAAAATTTGTTGGTTCTAGTCGAAATGGAGTTAATTTAGATACAGATATTACATCTAATAAGGAAAAAACTCTTAACGAAAAGAAAAGTTCAAAAGAAATTAGAAAGCAAAAAGAGGCCGAATATAAAATGTCCTTATCTCCAAAAATAGGAGAAAATGATGTTGCTCATAGCGAACAAAAAATAGCTTCAGCTCACGTTTCTTCTGGTAAAAATGGATGGGTTCCAGCAGGCAAGATAAGTATTTTTGATTCAACTGATTTTGAGAGATTGCACCCAACTATGGGCGAGAGTATGTCTAAAAAAGAATCTTCTAAAGATAATTCTTGGCAAAAAATAAGCAAGGCTAGCAAAATACAAGATAATAACTTAAATAACATACTTGACGCAAAGGCTAATGATAATTCGCATGCCAATACTCAAAAAGATTCTACCGATAGATTGTTTAGCGCTCTATTTGGCAAAAAGGAGTAATCCATGCCAAGCTCTGGCAATATGTTAGGTACTATCCAGGATGTATTAAGACCTATCTCTGATATAAGGTCAGATATTATACAGCAGGCGCTTCATGGTTTGTCAAAAGACCCACAGTGGGCTAATCGTTCTCCGCAAGAGCAGTTAGATGAAGCCAGAAGAAGAACTGGAGAGTTTGAAGACTTGGAATCTACAGTTGATGAATCTTTACAAAGCGTTAAAAATCAAGAACAGCAAACGGCGGAATTGCAATTAGTAGGAAATAATAACATATTTAATTTATCTAAATTTGCCCAAAATATGATGCCGCCGGCGCAGCCTTCTCAGCAACAACCTCAGCAATCTGATCAGATTTTTTCAGATGCTGCACAAGTAAGAGATTTTCTTGAACAGAATGAAGATTTAAATCAGACATTAGAATATTTTATGTCTAAAGTCGAAAATAATACAATTGTTGATGATGATTTAGGTACTCAATTAAATCCTAGTCAAGAAGTTAGCGATGCTATAAAACAATATTTTGAAGGAAAATCAACCGATGATCCTCAAACTAAATTAATGCTTGCATCGAAAATATTTGATGTTTTGCCGCCAAGTTTAAAACAAAGACAGAATAATGGAGAGGATACTAGCGTCATGGGAATACAGGAAGTTGTATCAGATTCTAATAAAGCAATTAAAGAAGCAGCTATATTATTGGCTAATTCTAAGATAAAAACAAGCTATAATAGATCAAAGATGATTAAAGAATCTCAACATAAGTCTTTTGATACTAATATGTTTATGTTTGGACCAAATCAAGTCCGTTTTGATCCTTTTTCTAGAAACTATGTTTCTGATATGCATATAGTTGAAAGAAATAAAGGTTTTGGTTTAGCCATAGATGATGTTCTTGGGATTGATTACGAGGCTATTTGGCGCGGTTCTATTATGGACAAATATACTTCTCCTTACAGAAATGAAGATGGAGAATATGTTGGTGGTTACATAAATAGAAGATTTGAAGTTGATAGGTCTGTTCCAGAAGGTAATAATTACCAATTAAAACCAGGTCAGCTTCGTCGTCCGTATGTTCCAGAATTAAAATCTACGGAAGCTAGATTGCAGAGTTTGCGATCTGACGGAAAAGATGATCGAGGCCGAACTTTTGTCAATACCGATAAGCCTTTTGATTGGAATAAAGAATCTGATCAATATTCTTCTTTTAATTGGAAGAATATTAAAGAAGCAAGTTCTAAAAAAAAAATATAATATCTGATTCTTTTGATCGATTAAGATTTCTTAAAAGCGACTCTCAGGGTCGCTTTTTGCACATTGAGAGTCAAATAAGCGAAGGTAGACCCCTTGATGATTCTATGAAGTTTCCAGGTGAAGAGCCTCTTAAAGGAGGGCCAAGGTGTCCTCAATGCGGAAGCCAAATGGGAAATCCCTCAAAAGGCAATTATAGTAATTCGTGTCAGAATTGCGGTTTTGTTATGAATGGTCAGCAACAGTGGGTTACTAATCCTTCTCAATTTATGGGAGAATATAATCCTACAGGTCAAATGATACAGCAAAGGGTTGCTCAATTTGTTGATTCAAATCGTAATGCGCCATTTAATCAAAATGTAACCGATAAAAGAATAACAAATACAAACATTCCAGGGACTACTCCCAGAATGAATATTGAAATTGAATCATCTGATGAACATGGAGAAAAAAATAACGATCCTCTTCATATGGATGATGTTAAAAAATCTGCCGAATCAGTTGGTTTATAAATTAGGGATAATTGATGACTGATAAGAAAACTATAAAAATGAAACTTCCAGATTTTAAGGTTGTTTCAAAAAATGCTTCCATATCTGGAAAAACAGTAGAAGAAAGTTTGAAGATCCTATCAAGAGGTTCTACTGTTGCGATACCTTTAACTCGTGCGGCGCAAGCAATGGGCGGAGGAGTCAATACTGTTATGACTCAGCCAATGTTCTTTTCTCCATTGCATACTCCTCAAAATTGGCAAATAGCATCTAAACGAAGAGAAGTTTTTCAATGGTGTCGATTTTATTATACCAATGAACCAAAAGTTGCCGCTGCAATAGATTTTTATTCTCAATTTCCAATTAATTCATTTAAATTAGAATGTAAGAAGAAAAAAGTACTTAAATTTTTCGAAAGATTAGTTGATAAATTAGATCTATTAAAATGGTTAAGATTAATATCTCATGAGTATTTTTTATTAGGAGATGTATTTCCATTTACGGAAATTGAATGCGAGCATTGTGGTGGAACTGGAGTTAATCCAGAAGAGCCTGATGAGTTATGTCGCCATCCCGGTGGCTCTATCAAGAGGATTGTTGTTTTAAATCCAGATTGGGTAGAAGTAAATTCTAGTATTCTTGCTGAAGATCCAGAAATTAATATGATTCCTGATGATAATCTTAAAAAGATTGTTCATACTAAACAGCCTAGACATATATATGACAGATTATCTCCAGAAATGAAAGCTACAATAGCTGCGGGTAAACCTTTTAGGTTATCTAATACAGTAACAAGCCATCTTAAATATGGAGGATCTCCTTATGGAACATATGGAGAATCCATAATGCGAAGATTGTTTACTATATTAGCTTATAAAACTAAGTTAATGACAGCAAACTGGATTATTGCTGAAAGACTTATTTTACCAGTAAGATTAGTAAAAGTTGGAGATAAAGATAGACCAGCAGGACCTGATGATATAGATGATATGGTAAATCAACTTGCAGCTGTTGCTAATGATCCAAATCTTACTATAGTTACTCACCACGCTGTAAATTACGATTGGATAGGCGCAAGTGGTAAAATACATAATATAACTCAAGAATTAGAGTTGATTGGTAAAGAAATATTAGATGGATTAATGCTTAACCAGGCTCTTTTAAATGGAGAAGCCGCTAGCTATAACGCTAGTCAGATTGGTGCTGAAACAATGATTCGTCGTCTTGAGTCTTGGAGAGATGAATTAGCAAAATGGGTAGAAAAAAATGTTTTCTTACCAATAGCGAAAATGAAAGGCTTTATTGATGAAGAAGAATCTAGAGAATTAGGAGAAACTATATATCTTGTTCCTAACCTTAAATGGGAGGACATGCGATTAAGAGATAATTCTAATCAGCTGCAAATGGCTATACAGCTTAATCAGACTGGAAAAATATCAGATAGAACTCTTCTTGAAAAATTTGATCTCAATTACGATCATGAGATTGAAAGAATAAGAGAAGAAAAGATTATGGCTCAGGCAAATGGTCAAATTATGGGCATGGGCGGAGGAGCTGGCGGTCCTCCTGGTATGGGAGGCATGGGAGCTGCTGGTGGCGGAGCTGCTGGTGGTCCGCCGCCTGGCGGAATGGATATGGGCGGAGCTCCTGGCGGGGCTCCTGGTGGAGCTCCTGGCGGTATGCCTGGTGGGGCTCCTGGTGGAGCTCCTGGTGGAGCCCCTGGTGGTCCAATGGCGGGATCTATTGGCAAAATATATAAGAAAGGAAAAGGGCCAAAGCAAAAAGAGCCAACGGCTGAAGAAATTGCAGCCAGCACTCCTCAACCTATATCTTTAACTAAACCAGAAGCTAAAATGAATAGATTATTACGCAATATGAGATTGCCATATAAGATTTTTGCTCAATATAAACAACAAACGCCTGGAGAACCTCAACCTTTTGTTATGGATTTTTGCATTCCAGATATTAGAGTAGATTTTGAGGTAGATGGAGAGGCTTGGCATACATCTCCGGAAGATAGACAATCTGATAAAGAAAGAGATATGAAACTCGCTAATATGGGATGGAGAGTTGTTCGCATCGGAGAAGCAGCTATAAATGAAGATATAAATTCTGTTCAACAGGTTGTAGAACAAAATATTATTGATGCTTCAAATGATATGAAAAAATATAAAAAGGCTTCATCGCAAGGAGAAGCAGACGTATATTCGGAATATAATGAATCTTCTGATGAGGTTCCTTATGAGTAATATATTCAATATAATTAAATATGCTGGAAGAAAGCCCATTAAGGAGAGAGGTATAAAGTGGGAAGAAGAATATGAAGAAAGATCAGCCCCTCTCAAAAAGAGATTTGAAAAACATTTAGGGCCTGGATCTTATTATAGATATGCAGGACATGATGTTACAACAAATTCTGATTATTACGTTGTTATAGCTCCTTCTATTCAATCTAATGTCGGTAAAATGTTTTTTGCCGGTGTTAAAAGATTGCCTCCTGAGGCTGAAAGAGAAGAAAAGAAAACTTATAGTCCATATGGAGAATATTTTCCAAATATAATGGCGGCTCTTTCTTATGCTAATAAAAGATGGGGAACTCCAATTCCGCAAAATCAAATTAATTATACAAGAGAGAACCTTGCCCCAGTAGAGGTTCCGGAGCATGTTAAGACATAATTATGAACAATCAACTTAGAAAAATGTTTAATCAGCTTAGGCTTTTGAATAAAACTGCCGACGATATGGCTCTTTTCCCAGGTCAAGTTGATTATGGCAATAGACCAGGTCTTAGGTGGCACAGATTTTTGCCAGGGCAATTTTCCGGACAGGGCTCGCTGCCTGAAGACGCTTCAAATACGATATCAGAAATGATGTCAAAATTTGAGCAGCAGTTTGGTCAATATAGATTAAATAAATCAACAGGAAATGTTGTTTCTAAGTTTAGAGGGATGTTATTTGTTATATACGCAAAAGATAGCGCTGTTTCTAATTTACAAGATGGATCTTTGCCTAAAGAACTTCAAGAAACAGCCCAATTTGTTAATGACCACAGTGTTTTGCTTCCTCCAAATGGTACAGATAAATCGGTTGGAACACCATTTTGGATAACTTGGAATGGCGGATCATATGCTAATTTATTCCCCAATCAAGTTATACAAACAGATAGAACAACAAGCGAAGAAATTAGGCCTGTAAAATCAGAAGGAGAACTTGCTGCTATTTCAAAAGCAAATTATTTTTGGGGCAATTTATCGGTTGCTAAGACTGGCAAAGGTTACTCTCCAGTTTTAGAAAATAACGGCAAAACCGAAAAGATATTAAGAAAACAAGCTCCAGGAAATACTTCTAAATTCTTTATTGATGATATAGCAATAAATATGAGCATGATAGCTATGCCGCAAGGTCCAACTGGTCCAGTAACTTCTGCAAGATTAACAAAATTAAGAGCAGGAGACAGAGATAATCCCGAAAAGATTGAAGATCAACAAAGAAGATTACAAATATATAATGATGCTAAAGAAAATGGTCAATTATATATTATAAAAAGCGATGAAGAAGGTTCTTTGTTTGCTCAAAATATTATAGATAGTTCAATTGTCTATTTATCAGAATCCCAAGTTAAATCTATACTTAGACCAGAACAATTTGGAAAACCATTTTATGTTAAATCAGCCAAAGGACAGGGATCATCTAGCGAAGGCCCATGGCGCATGTCCTATGATCTTATAAAGCATTTATCAGAGTCTGATAGTCCATATGGATTTAAATCTCTGCAACAATTAAGAAGCTTTAAAGAAGAAGAGTATCAAAGTAAATATAACACTCCTATGCATACTCCATATGAAGGTTTTAAAATTATTATGATAGGACCAGTTTTTTCTAATCCTGAAACAATGGAAGGACAAACAACTACAAATCCTCAATTTGCAACGCATATTACATCCATACAACCAGGTATAGAATCTACTGACAGAATAGCCGTTGAGAGAAACGTTAAATGGGTTGTTTTGGCCAATGAAATAAGACCTAATGTTGGTGATCTTAAGAATCCCTGGGTTAGAGTTCAGGGCAAAAACGAAAGAAGTCAAACATTCGAATCAGCTGAATCTGCTATAAATTATGTTATGTCTCAATATGTTGATATGAATGTTCCAGGAAATGCTAATGTTTTGAAGTCTACAGCTGAATCTGTTAAAGAAGCAGATAAGGCATTAAAAGCATCTCAAGGTCAATCGCTTCCTTCTCCGTCTACTCCACCTAATACTGCTCCGTCAATGACGCAATCTGTTCCTTTAAATATTCAAAATAGTCCAACTTTAAATAAAATAAAACAAGCACCTAATATATCTGGTAAAAATTTGTCGATGAATAATAATAGTTCTCAACTATAAAAGAGGAATATAAGCATTAATTATGCAACAGAATCTACTTTGTATTAATTTGGAGATATCATGTCTTTTATAAAAAGAGCATCTATAAAAAATATGCATGTTGAAGCATTGCATGTTCCTCAATCTGGCGGTTGGGAATTTTTTAATACTTCTCGTATTAAAACTGCTGGAATTGATAAACTAAAAGATTTAGATCTTGGAGGCTTTGATATAGAAGCCGCTATTAAAGAGCATTCTAATCATTTGTTTGTAAAAGCTTTTGCTATAAAGCAGGATGAGGTTAATGATAATGGAGATGCTTTTTCCGCGGAAGAATTAAAGAAAGCAGCTCATACATTTATTGGTGTTCCTGTTTTTGTAAATCATAAAAATGATGATGTTGAAAAATCAAGAGGCAAAGTTGTTCATGCTTGGTACGACGAAGACGCTGGCGGAATATATGTTATTAATAGAGTTGATAAAGAAGCTTATCCTCAATTAGCTCGCGGTATAGAAGAATCTTATATAACAGGAACTTCCATGGGAGCTCAAGTTGGTTATTCTTGCTGCTCAATTTGCCATAATAAATCAGCGACATCTGAAGATTTTTGTTCTCACATTAGAAATCGTAAAACAAGAAAGATGTCAACGACTTGTTCTTGCAAATATCATGAAAGTCCATCTTCTCCAAAAGATAATTGCCCTATTTGTAAATCTAAAAAGGGCGAATCTAAAGAATTAGTACATAAAGAAGCCCAAGTTTTCGAGTGGAATTATGATATCAAATTTATAGAGGATAGTTTTGTTGTAAATCCAGCTTGTCATGATTGTTTGGTTTGCGATATATTAAATATTCCAAAAATAGAAGATAAATTATCTTCTAATATTGAAAAAATGAAACAAATAGCAGCTTCTATACAATCCTCTACAGATTCTAATAAGATGAAAAAGACAGCAGGGGCTAAAGAAATAGAATCACTAAATCAGGCTATGAATCTTATGGAAACAGTTGCTAGATCCATGATGGCTCAGAAGCAAATTGTTTCTATGGATTATGTAAGCGATATAGTTGAACAGCTATCAAAATTACAGGAAACTACGGATGAATTGATAGAAATGGGATATTCTCAAGTACCTTCCCCTCCTCAGCATGAAATAATGTTTGGAAACAATGCTCAGGCATCTCCTACCCAACAACCTCAGGCACAACAGTTCCAAAACCCTAATATGATGCAGTCTCAACCTCAGCCTTCTTTTGGTCCTCCTTCCTCTTCAAGCGGAGCGGATGGGGTTGCAACTGTTACAAAGCCAACTTTTTCAAATTCTAAGAAGGATTTTAGTAGAATAGCAGACAACACAAGATTTGACGTAGAAAATATATCTTATATTGATAATATAATTAATGAAATTAGGAGATTATCTGTGGCCAAAGTTAAAGAAACTTATTCAGCTTCCAACGGAGATATTAAAATAGTCATTTCTAAATTTGATAATGACGATATTCATGTAGCTGAATTTAAAGATAATAAGTTAACAAAAATAACAAGCTCAACTGAGTTTGATAAGGAAATACAAGATTTATTATCTTCTAATGAAAAGATTGCAGCCGAAAAGATACTCTCACTTAAATTAGAACCAAAGGAGTCAAAGTTAATTATGGCAAACGAAAAAATAGCAGCTGGTAATGGGGTTAATGAAGAGCAAACTCAGGTTACTACAGAAAAACAACTTGAAAAATCTAAGATAGAGCTGCATCCTCGTACGGGCTCCTACTACGAAACAACCACTGAGGGTAAAGATCAGATTGGTGGAAAAGAAAAAGTGAATGACACAACAACTGCAAGTCCTCAAGTCCGCAGTGGGTCTTATGATGTTATAACAGAAGAGCAATTTAACTCTATAACTAAGGGTTATACTACTCGTTGGGGAGAATTCCCAGAAGTTATAACAGAGAAGCAGTGGGATGAAATGAGTCGAGCAGTCGGAGCAGTTCTTCCTGATGATTGGACCGATCAAGTAACTCAGGCTCAATTAATTAGCCTTCGCAAGGATCATAGATGGGAAGACCCAGAGTCTATTACAGAGAACCAGTTGTCTGATCAAGGTAAGACTATGCCAGGAGCTGGCGAGTCTTCCAGATGGAAATCTGCTTCTGCTGATGTTTTAGTTAAGGTAGCAATGCAGTCTGTTATTGATGCGATTGCTAACTATGGTTTAACTCCATCAGATGTATCTAAGGCTATGGCTTCTATTTCTTCCAAGCCTCAAAGCGAAATTAAGGCATCGTATTTAACATTAATAAATGCGGTTCCTTTCAAAAAGGCATCTAGAGAAGCAGCCAGAGAGCGTAATCAATACTTTAATAATATTGGAGTATCAACTAATAATAGCATTAATCCTGTTGACGGATTAATATCTGCTATGGCTGATAACATTGGATATTTAACTTCTGAAAATTTAATAAGCGCTGTTCGTAGAGTAGTTTCTAATAAGAATGTTCTTGCTACAGCTGAATCTTCTGCTCTTGATAAAATATCTTCCAGAAATAATTCTCATGAGGTAAATGGCTCAATGGACGATTTCGATAAAATATTAGCTTCTTACGAGAGAAGCGATGATGGTCTTTATAAAGTAGTTGGAACAATTGCTACTGATCTTAATGGAGTTAATGTTAAAAATGCTTCTGAATTTATTTCCGCAGCATATTCTTTTGCTAAGAGCAAGGCTCCAGTAAAAACAATATTAGCATCTCTTGATGTCGATTCTTCTGGTTCATCTTTTGAAGCAGTACTTAAAGATGTCACTGTCGCTTCTAAAGAAGAGAGCGAAGCTTTTGCTAATCTTGTTAAAGATAATTTTAAGGCCGCTAATATTTCTAATTTTGGAGATAAGAAAGCCCCATCTTTTGGTAAAGATGATAAAGAAGATAAGAAAGACAGGAAAGAAGATTCAGAAGACAAAAATACTGATACAGAGAAAGTCTCTCGTTCCAAAGCTCGCGAAGATATGATTCGTCAAGCTCAGATGATGGGTGGTCAAATGGGCGG
>JACCDT010475937.1_pt1 | contig 17550 bp, 19 predicted proteins | sample 7446291 | NCBI WGS metagenome assembly JACCDT01 (sample SAMN15323446, study PRJNA562643) | freshwater metagenome | isolation source: river surface water | place: USA:Blue River Watershed | collected 2017-08-17 | reverse complement strand
GTCACTTCTTGAGCCATGGCTGCGGGGCTCAATGCTGCAGTGAGGGCGGCAGCGGCAGCCACTTTGAGAATACGAGTCTTCATTTTTGTCTCCGGTTAAAAACTTAAGTCAGTGCATGCACCAGCCATAAGGAAATGGCTGGGAACGCGATCAACAACGACAAACGAATGCCGTCAGTGATAAGGAAGGGCACAACACCCTTGTAGGTCTCGACCATGGGCACATCTTTGGCTAGGCCATTCATGATGTACACGTTCAAGCCCACAGGCGGGAAGATCATGCCGATCTCACACACGGTGAGGATCAGGATACCAAACCACAGCGCCTTGTCAGACGGGTTTAACCCGAAGAAGTCCATGCCCAAAATGACTGGGAACAAGGTAGGCACGGTCAACAGAATCATGGACATTTCATCCATCACGCAGCCAAGGATGATGTAAAAAATCATGATGCCGGCCATCACAACGGTGGGCGTGATTTGCAAATGGCTGACCATGTCGGCCAGTTGAGCAGGAAGTTGCGACAAAGCCAACGATGCATTGATCATGTCCGCACCAATGAAGATCAAGAAGATCATGCCGCTGGTTTGCGCCGTGGTGCGAATGGAGGCCACAAGCTTGTCAAACGTCATTTCACGGCGCAGCAAGGTGATAGCAAAGGTCAACACGTTGCCAATGGCCGCACCTTCAGTCGCAGTGAACACACCTCCGTAAATGCCGCCAAACACCACCAAGAAGATGGCAGCGATGGGCCACACGTTCATGGCGCTGGTCAGCACTTCGCTGGCCGTGGCTGCTTTAGCTTGAGGCGCTTGGTCAGGGTGAATGCGCACGATCACCGCAATGGCGATCAGGTAGCCCACAGCCGCCAGCAGTGCTGGGATGTAGGCAGCCAAGAACATCTTGGTGATGTTCTGCTCGGTCAAGATAGCGTAGACCATTAGCGTGACGGATGGGGGTAACAACACACCCATCGTGCCGCCTGTCGCAAGCGCCGCAGTGGCAAGTCGGCCGGAGTAGTTGATGCGGCGCATCTCTGGGTAAGCCACTTGCGCAATCGTCGCAGTGGTGGCTACCGTCGAGCCAGAGATGGAACCAAATGCGGCACATGCCAACACACCCGCCATGGCCATGCCGCCTTTGAAGCGACCGAGCAAGGCGTTGGCAAAGTCAAACAAAGCTTTGGACAAGCCACCATGCACGGCAAACGCGCCCATGAGCATGAACAGTGGAATGACTGACAAGTCGTAAATCGAGACGCGGCTATACACAGCGCCTTTGAGGTGTGACATCAAAGGCAGCCAACCGGCCAATGCCATGTAGCCCAATGCACCTGGCACAAACATAGAAATCGCGATGGGCACGCGAACAGACATCAACACCAACATGGCGCCAAACATGGCTAAGCCAATACTCATCGTGCTCATACTTCTTCCTTCGTCATCAGACCGAGGTGTTGGAGGGTTTGAACCAAGCCAATCACCGAGCACAGTACCAAGCCTGGCACCATCAACATATAGGGAATCCAAAGTGGCAAGGCCATGAGCATGGACGTCTCTTGTGCGGCCTTGATATCGATGCATCCCACGGCAACGCGCCAAGCGACCAAGGCCATCACAACGGTGTAGAGAAAAGTACCCAAACCATCCAGTGCGTTTTGCGTTTTTTCACTGGCGTTGGCCGTGAAGAAATCCACAATGATGTTGGCGCGGCGAAATTGGGTGTACGGCAGAAAAGAGGCCACCACCACGGCGCAGCCCAGTTGAACCAATTCCACATCGCCCAAGATGGGGTGTGAGAAAAATGCACGGCCAATCACGCTGACCACGGTGACGCTGGCGATGGCTACCAAGACAGCGCCACCAATGGTGGCGCTTGCATCGCACAAGCGTTGTAGCAGCCGATCAACGCCTGAGGAGGGCGTTTGGGTTTGACTCATGAGATCTCCTGAATTACTTTTTTGTTTCAGGGACTATTTTGTCTAGAGTTCGACCTGAATTTGCTTCTGTGTGAATCTAACAGATATTAAATTTCAGCATAGCAGGCGCTAGGGTATGCAAAAAATATAAGGGTGATCACTGATGCGATCACCCTTTTGATTCATGGCTCAGTGACCAAAGTCCAAAGGCAAGCCGACATAGTTTTCGGCCATCGTTTTAGAGCCTGCTTCACTGTGGATGAGGTAATCCAATTCGGCCTCTTGGAACTTCTGCCCGATTTCGCCCTGGTCGGGGAAGTTGTGCATGAGGCTGGTGAACCACCACGAGAAGCGCTCGGCGCGCCAAATGCGAGCTAGGCAGCGGGCGGAGTAGTGGTCAATGCCTGTATGTGACTTTTCAATACAAGCTTCAATCAGTGCATCCGATAGGTACTTCACATCGGTGGCAGCCAAGTTAAGGCCTTTTGCACCTGTGGGCGGCACGATGTGGGCCGCATCACCGGCCAAGAAAAGGGTGCCAAAGCGCATGGGTTCAGTGACGAAGCTGCGCAACGGGGCGATGCTTTTCTCGATGCTGGGGCCTGTCAACAAGTTGTCACGTGCTTCAGGGTCTAGGCGATTGCGCAGCTCGGCCCAAAACGCATCGTCTGACCACTGTTCGACTTTGTCTGTCAGGGGGACTTGCAAATAGTAACGGCTGCGCGTGTGGCTGCGCTGTGAACACAACGCAAAGCCGCGTGGGCTGTTGGCGTAAATGAGTTCTTCGTGCACAGGCGGTGTGTCTGACAACACGCCCAACCAGCCAAAGGGGTACACCTTCTCGAATTCTTTGATGGAATTTTTTGGCACGCTGGCACGACACACGCCGTGAAAGCCGTCACAACCAGCAATGAAGTCACATGTGATGGTGTGGTTCTTGCCATCTTTGCTAAAGCTCACGCTGGGTTGAGTGCTGTCGAACCCGTGGATTTGCACATCGTCAGCTTCGTAGATGGTGGTCAGGCCTGCGACTTGGCGGGCATCCATCAAATCGCGGGTGACTTCGGTTTGTCCATAAACCATGACCTTTTGACCGCCTGTCAGACCTGCCAAATCAATGCGGTGACGCGCACCTTTGAACAGCAAGTCGAAGCCCGTGTGGACCAAACCTTCTTGGTGCATGCGCTTGTCAACACCGGCTTCAGCCAAGACATCCATCGTCACTTGTTCAAGCACGCCCGCACGAATGCGGCTCAGCACGTAATCTGGGCTCTGGCGCTCAATGATGACGGCATCCACACCGGCCTTGTGCAACAACTGACCCAATAGCAAGCCCGAAGGGCCTGCACCAACAATCACTACCTGTGTACGCATGTCTCGGTTCCTTTTTTGTAGATGTGGCGTGAGATTACTGGCGCATTTGATTTGGCGCAAAGAGTGTCACGCATTCATGCGCGGTGATTAGAATCATTGCACGATGACCGCGCAAACGACACCTATTGGAATCAAACCCAACAAAGCCGACTGGATTGAAGGCATGGCCCGTGGCATGGCTGTTTTGGAGAGCTTTGATACAGAGCGTCAACGGCTGAATGCCACCTTGACCGCGCAGCGAACGGGGTTGCCACGTGCTGCGGCACGTCGGCATTTGCTGACGCTAGCCCATTTGGGCTATTTAGAAACAGATGGACAGTATTACTGGCTATCAGCCAAGGTACTGGGGTTTGCGGGCAGCTATTTGTCGGGTGCGCGCTTGCCACGTGCGGTGCAACCAAGCTTGCATCAGCTGAGCCTTGCCACGCAGTTGTCTTGCTCTGTCGCGGTGCTCCAAAACGATGCGGTGATCATCGTGGCGCGCGGAATCTGGCAGGGACCAGACTTGTTACCCGCCAAGGCCAGTCACAACGTATTGGCATACGGGTTACATGTGGGCACACGATTGCCTGCACATGCCACCTCCACAGGACAGGTGCTGTTGGCAAGTTTGAACGAGCATCAATTGCAGGCTTGGATGGCAAGTCATGCGCTGAGCCGCTTGACCGCACACACGGCAACACAAGAACGCGAATTCAAGCGAAAACTCAAACAAATCGCCAAGCAAGACTTCAGCTTGGCCATTCAAGAGCATGAATTAGGCGTAGAAGCCTTGGCCGTGCCACTGCGTAACGCACGGGGCGACACGGTGGCTGCGCTGAATCTGGTGCGTTCAGGTGCAAATACCCATGCACCAGATTTGGTGGCGCGTTGGTTGCCCGTGTTGCAGCAGACGGCGCAGTCTTTAAGACCCTTGATTTGAATTTCGTAGAGCTAGGCTCAACATGTCAAGGTTGCTGGCCATACACCAAACCCGAGGCCACGCCCCCAAATAAATCGCCTTCAATCAATGGGACATCGGCAAATTCATTTTGTAACGCCTGTTGGAATGTGCGTAATGCGGAGGAGCCACCCGTTAGATAAATGGCGTCAGGCTTGTCGTGTGTGAGATTTGCACGTTGAACGCATTCGCGCGCGCACGCCACTGTGTTGGTCAGCAGCTGAGCCAAGTGAGCGTGCAGGTCGTCGGTGCTGAGTGATGCGGCTAAGTTGGCGTCGAGATACGACAAGTCGATGGTGGTGTTGCTGTTGGCTTGTGAGCAACGAATCTTGGCTTGCTCCACATCGTGGGCCATGTGATGGCCGTAGCGTTCGGTCAACACGCGCATCAATCGATCATGCAAGCGTGTGTCTGTGTAGTTAGTTTGCAGTGCTTTGGCTTGCGCCATGGCTTTGGGTTGGTATTGCCAGTTGATCAAGTGCCAGGTGGCCAAGTCAAAAAACACGCGATTGGGGACTTCGCGGGTGTCTGGGCCTAAGTGACCATAGCCCAACAAGGGCATGACTTGGCCGAGGCTGAGCTTTTGGTCAAAGTCAGTGCCGCCAATGTGCACGCCGGTGGTGGCCAGCACATCATCCGCACGGTTGGTTTTGTGCATGCGCTTCGGTCCTAAGCGCACCACGGTGAAGTCAGAGGTGCCACCCCCAATATCGGCCACGAGCACCGTGGTTTCGCGCGTCAGGCGTTGCTCGTAATCCAGTGCCGCAGCGATGGGCTCGAATTGAAATGTGATGTCTGTGAAGCCAACAACCTCTGCAGCTTGCCGCAACGAACTTTCAGCTTGCGCATCACGCTCGGCATCGTCATCCACAAAGTGCACGGGGCGACCCATCACCACACGCGTGGGTGCAGTGCCAAGGTGTTGTGCAGCACGCTTGCGTAACTCTGCCAAGTAGGTGGTGATGATGTCTGAGAAGCTCACCAACTGGTTGTTGATGACGGTGGTTTCCATCAGCAGCGGGCTGCCTAGCAAGCTTTTGAGTGAGCGCATCAAGCGGCCCTCGGTGCCTTCTAAGTAATGGGCGATGGCTTCGCGGCCAAAGTGCGTGCTGTATTCTTCGGCGTTGTAAAACACTGCCGTGGGCATGGCCAGTGCATCGCCTTCTAGTGCAATGAGTTGGGCTTTGCCTTGGGCTGACGCCCAAGCAATGGCTGAGTTGGATGTGCCAAAGTCAATGCCCAAGATGCCATTGGCACCTTGAGCGCTTTTGTTGGAAACGGTCATGCGAGAAGTTAGCTAACCAGCCCCACATAAACGTTTTGCACATCGTCGTTGTCGTCAATGGCGGAGAGAAAGGCTTCGACTTCTTCCAAAGCTTCTGGGCTCAGGTTGGCTGGGTCTACAGGGTTCTTAGGCTTGTAGCCAAGTTTGGCTGACAGCACATTGAAACCATGCGCGGGCAGGGCGCGGCTAACCAAGTCCAACTCGGTGGGTTCGGTGATGAAGACCGTGGAGCCTTCGTCACCCGCTTCCACGTCTTGAGCGCCCGCTTCGATGGCGGCCATTTCGGGGTCTGCCTCAGGCGTAATGGGTTCGGCTTCAATCAAACCAATGTGGTCGAAGTCCCATGACACAGAGCCCGATGTGCCGAGCTGCCCTTTGCGAAACAGCAATCGCATTTCAGGGGCGGTGCGCTTGACGTTGTCAGTCAAGCACTCGACCATCACCGCCACTTGGTGCGGCGCGTAGCCTTCGTAAATCACACGTTCAAATTGCACCGACTCGCCGGTGAGGCCTGCGCCTTTTTTGATGGCGCGGTCCAGCGTGTCTTTGGGCATAGACACCTTGCGGGCTTGCTCCATCACCATGCGCAAACGCGAGTTAGCTGCAGGGTCTGCGCCGTTGCGTGCCGCCACCATGATGTCCTTGGCGAGTTTGCCGAACATACGGCCTTTGGCGTTGGCGGCTAAGTCTTTGCCTTTGGCTTTCCATTGAGCGCCCATGTGTGTATTCCTTTGAGTTTTGTATTGGGTGTTTAGTTGTCGGTACTTGCGCTCCAGCGCGCGTCCCATGCGTGTTCAATTTGACGGCGGTCGCGCTTGGTGGGGCGACCGTGCTCAATGCTGTGTGCGGGCTCTGCGGCCATGCGGTTGTGCTCAACCAGTTTGGCACGCAATGCAATGCTCTCTGGTGTTTCTTCGTACAACAGTTGCGCTACGGGCGCAGGACCACGTGCGGCGCTGATGCCTTTGACTTGAATAGTTTTGGTGATGTTGCCTTGGCGCACGGTGAGGGTGTCGCCCACTTTCACTTCGCGAGCAGGCTTGACATCTTGGCCGTTGATTTGCACGCGGTGCTTGGTCACTTCATCGCACGCGAGGCTGCGTGTTTTGTAAAAGCGTGCGGCCCACAGCCACTTATCGATGCGTAGGCTGTCCATCAGTGGTTGAACACGTCCAACACGCGTGTCAGGTCGTGGCCTGTATAGGTAGGTTTGGGGCCGATGGCTTCAAAGGGCATTTGTTGGCGGTTCACCCACAGTGTGGTGAAGCCAAACCAAGTGGCTCCTAAGGCATCCCAGCCGTTGCTGGACACAAACAAAATTTCTTGCTTTTCAGCTGTGATGGTTTGTTGTACCAAGCCATACGATTCAGGCGAAGTTTTGAACAGGCGAATCGGGTCGACCGAGATGACGTGGTCCATCAAATCTGTCATGCCTGCACTCGACACCGCCGTGCTGAGCATGTCAGGGCTGCCGTTCGACAAAATGGCGGTGGTGATGCCGCGCTCTTTCAGGCTTTGCAACACGCCCAAGTTTTCAGCGAAAGGTGTGAGCTTGGCGTACTGACCCATCAAGGCGTCGACATGTTCAGGTTTGGCGTCTAGCTTGAAGCGCTCTAGCGTGTAGAGCAGGGCGCTGCGCGTGATGTCCCAAAACGATTGGTAGTAGCGGCTGCCCTCTGCACGGTGCGGGTCAGACATGGTGATGAGCCGCGTGTAGTCAATCTGCTTGTCACGCCACAGCACCGAGATGGCTGCACCTTGGCCGGGATACAACTGTTCAGCCAATGCGCCGATGGAATACACATCGAACAGCGTGCCATAGGCATCGAACACAACGGCTTTGATAGACATAGTTAGCTTTCGTTGGGCAGCAAGCAGCAGGTGTCGCCACTGGCGGGCCGCTCAATTTTGATGCGCTGGAGGTTGGGCAACGCGCCTTTGAGATCGTTATAAATAAAGGCGCACAGGTTCTCGAGTGTGGCAGGGCCAATGCCTGGCACTTCGTCTAGAAAATGATGGTCTAGTTTCTCGCGCACTTTCTCGACTTCTTTGCGCAGATAAGCGAGGTCCATCATCATTCCGGACTCGGGGTCAGGCTTGCCTGCGATGGTCACTTCGGCGTGATATGTGTGGCCGTGGATGCGCAGGCTGCCCTCTGCATCAATTTTGCGGCGCAGGGTGTGTGCGGCTTCAAAGTAGAAGCGCTGGCTGAGTTCGTATTTCATCGGATGCCAATCAACTTATGGGTTTGCACGCTCAAACGCCAGCGCGGGTGGGCTTGGCAGTAGGCCACGGCTGCAGCGGTGTTGGCTGCAGCGTTGGGCCCATCCATGGGCTGCAAGTAGAAATTTTCAAAATTCAAAGATTCATACAGCGCGGGTTCAGCACCCACTTGCGGGAATACCAACTTCAGTTCTTGGCCAGTCTCCACCACGCGTTGGCTGCCGGCCTTGGGGCTCATGCACAGCCAGTCAATGCCTTTGGGCGGCAGCACCGTGCCGTTGGTTTCCACCGCAATGGTGAAGCCGAAGGCGTGCAGGGCTTCGACCAAAGCCTCGTCCACTTGCAGCAAGGGCTCGCCACCGGTCAGCACCACAAAGCGGTGCTGGGTGTCGCTGGCAGGCCAAAAGCTGGCAATGGCTGCTGCCAAGGCTTGAGGGCTGTCAAACTTGCCGCCATGCGTGCCATCGGTGCCCACAAAGTCGGTGTCGCAGAACTGGCAAATGGCCGTGCTGCGGTCTTCTTCGCGGCCGCTCCACAGGTTGCAGCCGGCGAAACGGCAAAACACGGCGGGTTGCCCTGCATTGGCGCCTTCACCCTGCAAGGTGTAGAACATTTCTTTCACGCTGTATGTCATGCCCGTATTTTCGCAGCAAGTTACGTGTCACCTTTTTGTGGGCCAATTGGGGCATGACAAACGCTATCCAACACCTTGCCAACACCTTCGCACCCACCGGTGAACTGCGCGTCGCCATTAACGTGGGCAATCCCATCTTGGCCCGTCGCCACTCTGAGACGGGTGAGCCCGAAGGCGTGTCGATTGACTTAGCCAACCAACTGGCCCAGCGCCTAGGCTTGCCTTTGAGGCTGGTGGTGTTTGAGGCCGCCAGCAAGTCGGTCGAGGCCGTGTCGGGCGAGGAGGTCGATGTGGGCTTCTTTGCGATCGACCCTTTGCGGGGCGCGGCCATCGCATTTACTGCGCCCTATGTGCTGATTGAAGGCGCCTACATGGTCAAGCAAGACTCGCCATTGCAAAGCAACTATGAGGTGGACCAAGCCCAACACACCGTGGTGGTGGGTAAGGGCAGTGCTTACGACTTGTACCTGAGCCGCGAAATCAAACACGCGCAATTGGTGCGCAGCCCCACCTCGCCCGAAGTAGTGAGCTTCTTTTTAGAGCACGGCCACGATGTGGCAGCGGGTGTGAAGCCCCAGCTCGAAGCCGAGTTGCCACGCATTCCGGGTCTGCGCATGTTGCCCGGCCACTTCATGGTGATTTCGCAAGCGATGGGTTTACCCAAGAGCCGTGGCCCAGAGGCCGCCGCGTATCTGCACCAGTTTGTGGAAGAGATGAAAGCCACAGGCGTGGTGGCTCAGGCTATGACTAAGCATCGCATTGAAGGTGCGACACTTGCCCCTTTGGTTAGCTAAAGAGGTTTTGGTCGATGGATGTCTTGACGACGCAAACCCTGTCGGGGGTACAAACAAGCATTGAAATAGCAGGCACAGTGGCCTTTGCCCTGTCTGGCGTGATGGAGGCTGCCCGCAAAAAGCTTGATGCCGTGGGCGTGTGTGCCGTGGCCTCTGTGGCCGCTTTTGGTGGCGGCACTCTGCGGGATGTGCTGTTGGATCGTCGCCCCTTGTTCTGGATAGAGCAGTCTTGGTATTTGTGGTCTGTGCTGGCTTTGTGTTTGGCCGCCATGTTTTTGATGCGTGCCAAACACTTCAAGCCCACCGAGAAGTCCATGCAATGGCCTGATGCGTTGGGCTTAGGCCTTTTTGCCGCCAGCGGCACGCAAATCGCATTAGGGCTGGACATGCCGGCGCTTATCTCCGTGTTGATGGGCGTCATCACCGCCACTTTTGGCGGCGTGTTGCGTGATATTGTGTGCAATGAAATTCCCACCGCGTTTCACGATCACCATCCTTATGCGGTGTGTGCGTTTGCGGGCGGCTGGGTGGTTGTGGTGTTGCACTACTTGGGGTTTGATCCCAATCTTGTCGTGGCTATTGGTGCGACAACGGTCACTCTGCTGCGTTTGGCAGCGTTGCAGTTTGAGTGGCGATTACCAACTTGGAAGATCGAGGATTGAGTAGGCATCAAAGCTGGTAAGACATCCAATGGGTGAAGCTTTGTCTATGCCTTTGCCACTTCATGTGTCGCCATCAGCTCTAGCGACTTCACCAAGGCTGAGTGGTCTAACTGGTCCCAACCATTTGATGCACAGGCTTGCATGAGCTGTGCGGCCGATGCCGTTTGCGGCAGGGACACGCCAATGGCTTTGGCCCCATTGAGCGCCAATGCCAAGTCTTTTTGGTGCAAGGCAATGCGAAAGCCAGGGGCGAATGTCCGTTTGATCATGCGCTCGCCATGCACCTCCAAAATACGGCTGGATGCAAAGCCGCCCATCAGCGCCGCACGCACCTTGGCAGGGTCAGCACCCGCTTTGCTGGCAAACAGCAAGGCTTCGCCCACAGCTGCAATGTTCAAGGCCACGATAATTTGATTGGCCACCTTGGTGGTTTGGCCATCGCCATTGCCGCCCACGAGGGTGATGTTTTTGCCCATCAATTCAAACAAAGGCTTAACGGTGCTGAAGGTCGCTTCTGAGCCTCCCACCATGATTGTGAGGCTGGCTGCTTTGGCACCTACTTCGCCACCTGAGACAGGCGCATCCAGATACTCGCAGCCCAGAGCATTTATTTTTTGCGCAAAGGTTTTGGTGTCCATCGGCGAGATGGAGCTCATGTCCACCACAATCTTGCCACGGCTCAAACCTTCGGCCACGCCATCTTTGCCAAAAAGCACGGCTTCTACATCGGGTGTGTCGGGTAGCATCAAAAAGATGATGTCTGCTGAACGTGCCACATCGGCATTGGTGGCGCAGATGTGTGCGCTGGAGAGTTCGGCAGGCACTTTGCTGCGTGTGCGAACGAATAAGTCGTGCTTGGCTGCCAACAAATGTTGCGCCATGGGTGAGCCCATGATGCCTAAGCCGATGAAACCGATTTTCATGAAAAACTTTCTTTGAAAAATTAGTAAGTGCCAGACGATGTTGTCGTCTTCGAGGCATGCATTTTTGAAATGATTTGTTGCGCACCTGCGGCCATCAAACGAGCATCTGAACTGACGGTGACGAATTGAAAGCCTTTGGCAATGCGCTTGAGCGCTGATTCTGGCGTGCCGTTGTGAATGCCTGCCACCACACCGTGTGCTTTGGTACGTGCCAAGATGTGGTCCACCGCTTCAGCGGCTTTGGGGTCGAGGTCGTCAAAAGTGGGGTTGCAGCCCAAAGCCAAAGACAAGTCAGATGGGCCGATGTAAATGGCATCCAAGCCTTCGACGCTGAGGATGTCATCCAAGTTGTCTAAGGCCGCTGCTGTTTCAATCATGGCGAAGGTAACGATGGTGTCGTTCGCGTGCTTGGGGTAGTCGGCTCCACCGTACAGCAGGGCACGCACAGGACCAAAGCTGCGTGTGCCCTTAGGCGCATAGTGGGTATAGGCCACTAGTTTTTGAGCGTCTTCTCTGGTGTTGACCATGGGACAGATAACGCCATAGGCGCCTGCATCCAATGTCTTCATCAAGATGCCGGGTTCCAACCATGGCACGCGCACCACAGGTACTGTGTCGGTGGTGGAGATAGCTTGCAGCATGGTAACCATGGCTTGGTAGTCGACCACGCCGTGTTGCAAATCGATGGTGAGGGAGTCCCAGCCTTGATGGGCCATGGTTTCGGCAGAAAAACTATTGGGGATAGCGAGCCAGCCGTTGACGACGGCTCCGCCTGCTTGCCAAATTTTGCGGAGTTTGTTGGGGCGCATGTGAGAGATGTGAAAGGTGGGAAAATTTATCGAACCATGCAGGGGCGCTTGTGATCAAACGTCCAGCCGGGGATGAGGTATTGCATGGCCACTGCGTCATCTCGAGCGCCAAGGCCATGTTGCAGATAAAGCTGGTGGGCTTTCTCAACTTCGACCATGTCGAGCTCAACGCCCAAGCCTGGCTTTTTGGGCACTTCGACATGGCCATTGACGATTTTCAATGGCTCTTTCGTGAGGCCTTGGCCGTCCTGCCAAATCCAATGCGTGTCGATGGCTGTGACCTTGCCTGGTGCAGCGGCGGCCACGTGCGTGAACATGGCCAAAGACACATCAAAGTGGTTGTTGGAGTGCGAGCCCCAAGTGAGGCCCCAATCACGGCAGGTTTGCGCCACGCGCACCGAGCCGGCCATGGTCCAAAAGTGGGGGTCTGCCAAGGGGATGTCCACGCTTTGTAGCGAAAGCGAATGCACCATTTGTCGCCAGTCGGTGGCTACCATGTTGGTGGCGGTCGGCAAGCCGGTTTCGCGACGGAATTCGGCCATCACTTCGCGACCGCTGAAACCGTCTTCCGCACCGCAGGGGTCTTCGGCATAAGCCACCACGCCGCGCATGTCACGCATCAAACGCACGGCGTCTTTAAGTAGCCAGCCGCCATTGGGGTCTAGCGTCACGCGGGCTTCAGGGAAGCGCTGGTGCAAGGCCGTGACCGCTTCAATTTCAGCCTCGCCCGCGAGCACTCCGCCTTTGAGTTTGAAATCGTTGAAGCCATATTTCTCACGTGCCGCTTCGGCCAAGTGCACCACTGATTCGGGTGTCATGGCCTTTTCGTTGCGTAAGCGAAACCATGCGTTGTCAGCCTCGTGCTCGGTGCGATAAGGCAGGTCGGTTTGCGTACGGTCGCCGATGAAAAACAAATAGCCCAACATCTCGACTGAGCTGCGTTGTTGGCCTTCGCCTAAGAGCGCGGCCACTGGCACGTTCAGGTGTTGTCCCAATAAATCCAGTAAGGCGGATTCAACGGCTGTCACCGCGTGGATGGTGGTGCGCAAATCGAATGTCTGCAAGCCACGGCCACCGCGGTCACGGTCTGCAAATTTCTTTTGCATGGCGTTCAACACCGCTTGCACATTGCCAATGCTTTGGCCCACCACCAACTCCGCCGCATCCTGTAGCGTGGCTCTGATTTTCTCACCGCCTGGTACTTCGCCAATGCCTGTGCGGCCCGCGTTGTCGGTCAGGATAAGCAGGTTGCGCGTGAAGAAAGCGCCGTGTGCGCCAGAGAGGTTCATCAACATGCTGTCATGTCCCGCAACGGGGATGACACGCAACTGAGTGATGACGGGAGAGGAGTGAGGCATGGCTGATATTGAATGGTGAGCGACTTAGTCGGCTTTGATGTTGCGGGTTTCGATCAGCTTTTTCCAGCGTGCAAATTCAGAAGCTTGGTAAGCAGTGAACTGCTCAGGGGTGTTGGCCACAATCTCAAAGCCCAAATCCAGCAGTTTGGTTTTGACTTGTGGGTCATTCAAACCTGCCACGATGGCCGCATGTAGTTTGGCTTTGATGTCCGCAGGCAAACCTTTGGGTGCTGCAATCGCTTGCCATGAATACACATTAGCCTCTTTGATGCCCAACTCTTCGAGTGATGGCACATTGGGCAATAGAGGGGAGCGCTTGGCGCTGGTGATGGATAGGGGGCGCAACTTACCTGCCAAGATTTGTGGCATGGCGGTGTTGATGTTCATGAACGATGAGTCCACTTGCGCGCCCAGCAAATCGGTCATCACAGGGCCGCCGCCTTTGTAGGGCACGTGGATGCCGGTGGTGCCAGTTTGTAACCAGAACAACTCAGCGGTGAGGTGGTCGCTGCTGCCGTTGCCCGAAGAGGCAAAGGTCATTTTGTTGGGGTTTGCTTTTTGGAAGGCAATCACATCGGCCATGGACTTGTGCGGTGAAACGGTTGGGACCACCAAGACATTGGGGGCTTGAACAGCGATGCTGATGTAGTCAAAGTCTTTCAACGCGTCGTACGGCACTTTGGTAAGTAAATGCGGCGCAATGACGTAGGGGCCCAGGGAGGAGACCAAGATGGTGTGTCCATCGGCAGGTGCGCGTGCTACAAAACCAGCGCCAATCGTGCCAGTGGCCCCGCCTTTGTTATCGGTGATGAAGCTGCCGCCGAGTTTTTCTTGCAGCTTGGGCGCCAAGGTGCGGGCAATCAAATCGGTGGCGCCGCCAGGGGGGAAAGGCACGACCAAGGTGACAGGTTTGTCGGGCCAAGCGTGCACCGTCCCCATGGCGCAGGCGCTGAGAATGGCTAAGAGCAGATGACGTGTTTTCATGGTTGTTCTCCTTGTGTTTTTATGTGACGGCGATACTTAGATCGCACCGCGTGTGTTGGTGTAGATGGCGTACAACGAATGGCTGCTCGCCATGAAAAGTCGGTTGTGTTTGGCCCCGCCAAAGCACAAGTTGGCGCACCGCTCGGGCAGGTGAATATGGCCAATAGCTGTGCCATCGGGTGAAAAGATGCGCACGCCATCAAGAACTTCGGGCTTGGCGTGTGCTGATCCGTCGCTCCCCCAGCCACACCAAATGTTGCCGCTGATGTCCACGGCAATGCCATCGAGCGCCCCCGGTCCTTGCGCATCAATGACCAGCCGCTTGTTGGACAAGTTCCCTTGTGCATTCACGTCATAGGCCCATACTTTGCGGTGCGGTTGAGCGCGGCTTTCAACCAGATACAACACCGATTCGTCAGGTGAGAAGGCCAAACCATTGGGGCCTTGTACATCGGTTAAGACTTGTTGTAATTGCCCATTGCTGGGGTTGATGCGGTAAAGCGCATGGGGCAATTCGGCCGAAGCAGCGTCACCTTCCCAGTCGCCTGAAATGCCAAAGGGTGGGTCGGTGAACCACACAGCGCCATTGCGTTGGCAGACGATGTCGTTGGGTGAGTTCAAGCGTTTGCCATCAAACGTATCAGCCAGCACGGTGATAGAGCCATCGTATTCGGTGCGTGTGATACGGCGTGTTTGGTGTTCGCAGGTCAGCAGGCGGCCTTGTGCATCGCGGGCTAAGCCGTTGGCGTTGTGAGATGGCGAACGAAATTCACTCACAGATCCTGATGCATCGTCCCAACGCAAGATGCGGTTGTTTGGAATGTCGGACACCAACAAATAGCGACCATCGCCAAACCACACGGGGCCTTCAGCCCAGCGCAAGCCAGTCGCCAGCTGCTCGACGCTGGCGCTGAACAAGCGCAGCTTTAAAAATCGCTCATCCAATACTTCGACGCGTGGGTCGGGGTAGCGGGCGTTGGTTTCAAAAGCGATGGCAGGTCCAGCGGTCATGGGGTTATTTCAAAATTAAGTTAGGTAGCCACATTGTGAATGCGGGCACGTAGGTGACCAGCATCAAGGCAGCGATTAAGCCGCCATAGAAGGGCCAAATGGTTTTCATGACAGTGCCAACTGACACTTCACCAATCGTGCAACCAATGAATTGCGTGGTGCCAACGGGCGGCGTGTTCAAACCCAATGCACAGTTGATGAGCATGACGATGCCAAACTGCTCGGTGCTCATGCCCATTTGCTGGCAGATAGGTAAAAAGATGGGGGTGCAAATCAGGATCGTAGCGGCCATGTCAAGGAAAGTTCCCAGCACGAACAGGATGATGTTGACGCACAAGAAAATGACCCAAGGTGTGGCGCTGATGCTCGACAGCGTTTTCCCAGTCAACTCAGCCACACCATACAAACCAATCAAGTAGCCAAACATCGAGCTGATGCCGATCAATAGTAAAACTGCGCCCGTGCTTTTAACGGCTTTGGCGGCCGCTTTGAGCAACTGATCACGCGTGAGTTTCTTGTAGACGATGGTGGCTAAGAACAACGCCCAAAGCACCGCAACAGATGCTGACTCGGTGGCTGTGAATGCGCCCGACAAGATGCCTGCGATGATGATGACCACCACAAAAAGGCCCGGCAAAGATTGTGCGAAGGAGTAACCCACCACGGACCAGCCTGGAAAGGTGCCAGCTGGATAACCACGTTTGACGGCTACGGCATAAGCTGCGACCAAATTGCAGATGGTCAGCACAACGGCAGGCACGATACCCGCCAAGATCAAAGCAGCAATGCTTACCTTGCCGCTAGCCGCCAGCGCGAAGATGATGAGGTTGTGGCTGGTGGGCATCAAGGCACCCACCAAAGAGGCGTGGGTGGTGACGTTGACGGCATAGTCGGCGTCATAGCCTTCTTTTTTCATTTGCGGAATCAACACCGCGCCCATCGCTGAAACGTCAGCCACTGGCGAGCCAGAGACGCCGCCAAACAAGGTGCAAGCCAGCACGTTGCTCATACCTAAACCGCCACGCATATGGCCGGCGAGTGACTTAGCGAAATCTACGATCTTGTCGGCAATGCCGCCATACATCATGATTTCACCTGCAAAGATGAAGAAGGGAATAGCCAGGAACGAGAACGGGTTCATGCCCGAAATCATTTGCTGAAAGCCCACCGCGAGTGGCAAACCTTCAAACAACAGAGTGGCCAAGGAGGACAAGCCGATTGAAAACGCAACGGGTACGCCCAGCAGCAGCAACAGCGTGAAGCTCACGCACAAAATGGTCAGTGCCATGAGGGCTCCACCTCTTCACCGCGAATCAAAGCGATGATGTGTTCAATAGAAAACAAGGCAATCAAGACTCCGGCAAAAGCTGGCGGAGCGTATTTGAAAGCCTCGGACAAGCCGAGGGTCGGAATTTTGTAATCCCACACGCTTTGTGCCAGCACGGCGCAGTTGTAGGCCATCACCAAACCAAAACCCAACACGAGGGCGTGGATCAGCAGCTCCATCTTCAAGCGCAGTGCTTCAGGCGCTAGCACCAACAAAGATTCCAAGCCAATGTGGCCCGCATCGCGCACGCCCACGGCCATGCCCAGCATGGTCACGTAGAGCACGAGCAGCACTGCGCTACTTTCTGCCCACGTCGGCGTGTCGTTGAGGATGTAACGGCCAATGACTTGGTAGAGCACAGCGGCAATCAGCAGCATGAGACCGCCGACGCCAACCTTCAAACAAAGCCGCGCGAGGGCGGCACAAAAGCGTGTGTACATGGTTTACTTGACTGCGTTGATGCGCTTGACCATGTCTTGAAGTTTTGGATCTTTCAAGAACTTGTCATACACGGGCTTCATCGCAGCTTGGAAGGCTGCTTTGTCGACTTCAACAATCTCTGCGCCGCCAGCTTTGACGATGGCGAGTGATTTGGTTTCACGCTCATCCCACAGCTTGCGCATGTAAGTCACAGACTCTTTGGCAGCAGCGCGGATTTGTTTTTGTTCGTCAGCAGGCAGCGTGTCCCACACCTTCTTAGAGAAGAGCAAGATTTCTGGCGCCATCGAGTGCTCGGTCTTGTTGTAGTACTTGGCGACTTCAAAGTGGCGTGAACTCTCATACGATGGGTAGTTGTTTTCCGCAGCGTCGACCAAGCCTGTTTTCAGTGCGGTGTACACCTCGCCATAAGGCATTGGTGTGGCGTTGGCGCCCATGGCTTCAAGCAAGGACACCCACAAATCGCTCTGTTGGACGCGGACCTTCAGGCCTTTGGCATCGGCCAAAGTTTTGATGGGTTTTTTCACGGTGTAGATTGAGCGTGCGCCTGAGTCATAAAACGCCAAGCCTACAAAGCCTTGGGCTTCACAGTCTTTCAAAATTTCTTCACCGATTGGGCCGTCCAATACTTTGCGCATGTGGTCTGTCGATCGGAATAAGAAGGGCATGGTGGGCACCATGGTGGCTGCGCAAATGTTGTTCATGGGCGCCACGTTCACGCGGGCCATTGCAATGGCGCCGAGTTTGGTTTGCTCAATCGTGTCTTTTTCGTTGCCCAAAGCAGATTTAGAAAAAACTTTGATGCTGTGTTTGCCGCCCGTGGCTTTGCTGAGCTCTTCACCCATGTGGCGCACGGCTTGCACGGTGGGGT
>JACCDT010317409.1_pt1 | contig 17557 bp, 37 predicted proteins | sample 7446291 | NCBI WGS metagenome assembly JACCDT01 (sample SAMN15323446, study PRJNA562643) | freshwater metagenome | isolation source: river surface water | place: USA:Blue River Watershed | collected 2017-08-17 | reverse complement strand
TTGCTGGTAAAGCAGAACTGCAGAAGGCAGAATATACTCGTCAGGTTGCAGTTCTGGAAGCACAAGCAAAGAAAGATTCTGCACAGCAACTTGCTGATGCTGAAATCATCCGTGCTCAAGGTGTTGCTAAAGCAAACCAAATCATCGGCAATTCTCTGAAAGACAATCGTGAGTATCTCCAGTATCTGTACATCACTGGTATTGAAGATGGTAGTAAGAATGGTAATGTAACCATCTATGTTCCAACAGAAGGGGGAATGCCAGTTCCAACACTTCAAATGAATAAGTGATATAGTTATGATTATTACATTTACTGCACGTAAAACTGATTATTCTATTTGGGTATTTGATCATGATCATTTAAACACAGTTAATGAACCTTTGTGTAATGGTACTGAACTTGTCATAGATCAATATTTTGAAATTTTCATGAAAAGAAAACCCATTCCAAACGATCTCATTCAAATTACTGTCAATACAGAAGATTTTGAGGATTCTGATACTATTCTTTCATTTCAATCCACAAATGATAATGGAACGGTTTATTTGGACATGGTTTTGTTTGAAGAAGTGTGGTTATGTCCTTGGTTACAATCTTACTTTGGGTACAAACCAAGTGATCTATATGTTAAATTAACTCCTGTTAATCCTGGTTTAAAGAACATTCAAACCAATTATTCTAACCCATTTCGCAAATATCTAAAAAAAGATAAAAAAGAAATTGATAACACACTAAAAGAATTTACTGATGAAGAACTAATCAATTTTCTTGATAACGCTCATCTAAATGGTGGTAGACTATAAATAATTAAAAATTTTAAAAGATGAAAACTTTTAAGGAATTTATAGAAATATCTGAAAAGTATTATGAACCAGATGAACCCTTACCATCAGGAAAAACTCCTTATGGTAAGGCGACTTCTTCATATTATAGACAAAGAGGTGAATTCAAAAGAAGTCCAGTTAGAACATCTGATCAAGCTTTTAGAATTACAAGACAAGGTAGTAGAAGAAGAAATGAAGTAAGCCGAGGTGCAAATAATCCTGACTTTGATGCAAGACCAGATAAAACTGGTAGATATGAAATAGATGCCGATTCAGGTTATAGTATGAGAGTGCGTGATACTAAGAATGATCTTGAGATGAGAATTCGTCAAAAGGATCAGATTGCTCCATCTCAAGGTAATAAACCAGTTTATGATGTTGAGTGGTATAATCAATCGGGAAAAAGAAGACATAATCCAGGTGAAGCAAGAGGTGTTGCAAGAAATGTTGCTGATATGTGGAAAAAACAAGTTGCTCCACGTATTCCAAGTAACTCAATTTTAACAAACTTCCCAATCAGTAACGATACTAGTGAACGTAATACAAGGTCAAAACTGTATTCTAAGGTTGCGGGATTTGGTGAACCTGGATCACTAGGAAGACAATATGCAAATGTTGGGCGCAATCCATCACCAAGACAGGCAGCAAAAGGTGCTCAGCGTATTACTCCACTCTCAGGTAATTTAGATCCAAAGTGGGCAAGTAGGGATGAATTGGTTGATATGGACGCTAAAAGAATGCATTTACCTAGAGATTCTAGAATTAAATTAGATAAAGAATCAGGTAAACCCAGAAAGATTGCTCCAGCAAAACCATCAAGACCTTCACAAACAAAGGCACTAAAGGCATTAAAATCAACTCCAAAAATGAATGCTCCTGCTTTACCAAAACCTGCTGCGATAAAACCACCAGTAACTCCTAAAGTTCCAAAATTAAAAATTAAAGGAGGAGGAAAAGCAGCACTTGCCACCGCAGCATTAACTGGTGCTGGTGCTCTGATTAGTTCATTACGATCTAAAAAGTAAGTAAATAAATAAATAATATAAAATTAAATTTAAGTAGGCGGATGGAAAAACAAAATATTGCACAAGATCTACAAGAGTTATATTATACTCAAGTATATTCTGAGGGTGCATTTGGTAGTTCTTCTATGCCAGCAGCATCATCTGGTGCTGCAAAAGAAGCTGCTAACAAACACAAAAAAGCAGCAGAAACGGCAACAAGTGCTGATGATAGAAAGAGACATAGAGATTCTGCAGCACGTTATGAAGTAACTGCCAGACGTATGAGTATGACTGCAGATCACTATGAATTTTTGGCTGGATATTTGATTCATGAGAATTTTGCTTCGGATTTAGATTCTGCTCTCATAATTATTGAAAACATGAGTGAAGATTGGATTGAATCTATATTTGAAGAGAATTTAAATGAAGTTACGGGTATGGGTAGAGTTGTTTTTAGACTTGCTAGTGATGCCCTTAAAAGAGGGATGAAAACAACTCCAGCAAGAAAAACGAGTTTAAAATTAAATCAAGTATCAAGAGATATTAGAAAACTTCAAGATACAGGTACAGCAAAAGAACTTGAGAAAGCAGAAGAAAGAGCAAGAAGATTAGATACGGTTGATAAAAGCAGATCAATGGTTAGAAATACGTCAAAATGGTGGGGCGCTAAACCTCCTCAACGTGGATACGGTAGCAGATGAAAACATTCCAAGAATTCCAAGAAAGTGCCGCAATTGCAAGAGGTGCTCTAAAATTACTTAAATCAGCAGCAAAAGGTGCCAAGGTGACAAGAACTGCTGATGGTGGACGTAGAGTTACCTCTGCTGCAAGAAAGGCAAGAACCGTAAAACCAAAAGCAGTTCCTCCTCGTGGTCCAGGTGAAAATACATGGGATAGAATAGATGCTAGAAGAAGTATCACAGATAAAGTAGCACTAAAAAAGGCAGGATTCAAGAGAAGTAGTTCTGCACAGGAACCTAAAGAAACTGAAGCATGGGCATCACCTCATCATTCCACTACAGTGGGCACTTATAAAAATCAAAGTGATTACGTTATAGATCAAGTACCACATAAAAATCTTGGATCTGGAAGAGGGAGATCTAAAGTAAGATCAACTGCATCTAGAGTAAGACAAGCAAAAGCATTAAGAAAGCAGTTAGGTGGTGATCGTACATCAAAACCAGTACATGATGTTGCAATTCTAAGTGATAGATCTTATGCTAAAAATGACCCAGAAGATTTGATCTCAAGAGGTAGAAGTTTCAGAAAAGAAGTTGGTGCTGTACCTAGTGCATTAAAGAAAGCAGGTGCAAAACCAGGTGATAAAGTTACTTCAGAACCTTCAGGAATTATGAGTGGTGAAGACAGAATAAAAGGAAAACAAAAAAGAGACAAGATCTATACGAAGGTATTGAAAGCAAAGATGAATCCAAAGACTGGTAAGACGATGGGTACATATAGAGATATGGATAATAACTAAAACCTAAATGTTCTTTATTCCCTAAAATAAATGAAAAGCTTTCAGCAATTTCAAGAAAGTGCCGCAATTGCAAGAGGTGCTCTAAAATTACTTAAATCAGCATCAAAGGGCGCTAAAGTCGCAAGAACTGCTGATGGTGGACGTAGAGTTACCTCTGCCGCAAGAAAGGCAAGAACCGCAACTCCAAGAGCAACCATGACTCGTGCTGAAAAAGGTGAAACCTTTAAAAGTGTAGGTGAAAAACAAGTTAAAAAAGCACAAATTGATCCCAAGTCAAAATTCTTTGATCCAGTAAAGCAAAAGGAATACAAGAGACAAACATCATACTGGGGAAATAAGGACAGAACAGTTCTTTCTGGTGCCGCACCAAGAGATCGTAACATTACAATTGCAAGATCTGCTGCAAAGAAAGCGGGATTTAGTGGTGGCGGAAATAAGAATCGTGTAGATTTTAATACAAAAAATAAAGATTATACAACGTATCCGTATGATAAGTATCCTGATGGAATGTCACATCCAAAAAGTAATACTCAAGTAGATACTCAGATTGAAACTCTACCATCAGGAAGAGTTGCTGCGGCAAAAGGAAGTGGATCAAAACAACCAGAACCAGTCAAAAGACCAAAAGCATCATTAGGAACTTTTGGAAGAACGCAGCGCAGAGTACCTTCTACAAATGAAATTACAAGAAATATGAAAGAATATCTTCGTAGAGTTAAAAAGACTGGTGGAAATGAAAGACAACCAGTTCACAAGGTTGATTTTATTCAAAGATCTGATGCCACTCTTTATAAGAATGAACTAGATAAGTATGCAAGAAAGAGAGGTAGAAACTTTGTTCAACAACAAAAAGATCTTCCAAAAAATCTTGAAAAAGCAGGCGCTAAGAAAGGAGATATTATTAGTGGTCAACCAGCACCAATGATGAGTGGAGAAAAGGCTCAGCAAGGTATTAAACAAAGAGAAAAGATGTATTCAAAGCGTTATGGTAGAAGAGTTCAAGGTTTAGATCCTACTGGTCGTGTGAGAGCAATGATTGGTGCAGTTGGTGGAGATGTAAAATAAAAACACTAATAAATAAAATTGAAAGTTTTTATTGAAAAACATGAAGTCTATCGTCAAAATTAAGAACAATTTGACTCCTTATGCTATTGCTGTTTTTGTTCCAGCATTTTTATCAGTAATTGGATTTGGAATTCATCATGGAGAATTTCATTTTAGTTCCAATACTACACATTGCCACGCAGATAAAGTTTGCCACACACACTAATTCATCATGAGAAATAATATTATCGTTGCAGCAATTTCTGCTGTTGTTGCCGTTATTGTTTGGGAAGGAATGCATATAATTACTGGTGCAGATGCTCCTCCCGAACCAGAAAAGATCGAAGTTTGCACTCATAAGCACTGATGATAAACTAACTGACACAACGACCCGCCCACAAGGCGGGTTTTTTTGCTATAATACTCAAGTAGTTGGTGGACCTCTCCATGAATCTAACTGAGTTGATTGAAGAAATTCGTGAGATTGAAATCTATGGTTCTGATCCCGTAGATTGGATGGGATATTTGGATAATGACGACTACTGGGTGCCAGATATAGAACTGGCATACTGATGCTCTCAGAGGTGCCTAGGTGCCTCTACAATAAGTACATACGCAACCAACCCATGACTACCACCTTCGCTGAATATGCTGCCCAGCAGGATGCTCGTAACACCATTCAGTTGAATGTTACCAAGTGGACTCTGATGCTGTGTGATGCTCTCAAAGATGATGGTCCTACTGATTATGACTTCATCTTTGAATCTGGACGTAAGTATCATAAAATCATTATGATTGATAATGGTGGTGGTCGTAGTGTCCACGCTTTTGTGGACCGTAAGACTGGTGAAGTCTACAAATCTGCATCTTGGAAAGCACCTGCTAAAGGTGTTCGTTATGATCTGCGTTTGATCAAAGATCGTGAGTGGTTGCTTGAGAATGCAGATTGGGCAGGTTCTTATTTGTATGCTTCCTGAACAATGAAACATCTCTTTCTCATTCTTCCTTTTACAATTGCTTCACTTCCTGTTCAAGCACAACAGGTGAATAACTTTGCTGTCTGTACTCAGAATCAGGAAGTTTATCAACCTGGTGGATATGATCAATATGGCAATTATGTTCCTGGTGGAGTAAGTATTCAAACTTATAATGTCCCTTGTAATAATATAAATCGAGGTTATTCACCCAGTAATCAATATTATGGAAGAATAACTAATCCCAACTGCAATCCATCTAGAACTCTATTGGGTTCTGTTTTTGGTGGAGCAGTTGGTCGTGCTGCTGCCATGAATTACCCAAAAAACTATGGTTGGGCAACTGCACTTGGTGCTGCTATTGGAGGTCTTACTTTCGCTTGTTGATGAACACTAAAGACAAACTCATTTTCATTTCTTCATTCATTTGGTTTTTGCATTGGGGTTCATGTCTTACATTCAAGTTTCTGGATACGGTTATTCTAAGCGTCTCTGTGAGGACGTTTCCGTTTGGTTTTTAGACAAGTTCTTTCCACGACATAAAATTGTATTAGAGATCCTTCATCGTGGTTTGAAGCGTGAAGGTGTAAATGGTTATTGTGACATGGTTGGATATGCTTATCGCCCTCGTGAGTTTCTGATTGAACTTGACACTTACATGGATAAAGAGTTGTATATAAAAACTCTTTTGCATGAACTGGTTCATCTGCGGCAGTGGGTGGTGGGTTCGCTGCGCTTTCGTTATGGAAAATTGTGTTATTCTAAAGAACCTGTTGAAAAGTATGAGTATTGGTATCAACCACATGAAATAGAGGCACGGGAACAAGAAGAAACCCTATATCTGGAATATCTGTTTGAGAAAAACGGGTGGACGGATCAGCAAGTGGCACAGTTCTTTCCCCACCACCTGGTACAGGCAGTATAATTACAAGGTAATCAACAAACGCTCATGACAACACGCCAGCAAATGATTGCAAACATCGAAAAAATGGTTGAAGCAAACAAATTGTTTCATTCCCTGGATAATGGGGATCAACAAGAACTTCTTGAAAATTTCTACTCTGAAGATTGTCACGGTAATATTTCTTGGGATGATTATGTGTTTTCAAATTGCTTTCTGAACGAACTCATCGAAGACAACAACTGATCATGAAACTCTCTACTACATCTGTTTCCAAGATTGCCGATGCACTCAAACCTGCAGTGCTCAACTACATTTACGAAGATCCCGAATATGCAGAGTATATGCACGGTGCCGTGATTGAGGGTATTCGTTCTACCATGGGAGACATGGATGATGAGTTGCTTTTTGAGATTGGTATGCTAGTATTTGATCGTATTGAATTGAATTGAATTGATGATTGGACTAATTGCTGGACTTTCTTGTGGAATTGCCACATTCTATGGTGTGGGTGATGGATTCCATGGACAAACTACTGCAAATGGTGAACGTTTTGATGCTTATCGTTGGACTGCTGCTCACCCTTACCTACGTATGGGAAGCAAAATTAGAGTCACGAATCAAGATAATGGAAAACAAGTAATTGTGAGGGTGAATGATCGTGGTCCATATTCTCATGCTGACTTGGATCTTTCTTATGCTGCTTTTTCTCATATTGCTTCTCCGCGTAAGGGCAACGCTGTTGTTTGTTGGCGAGTCGTGGGGTGAACAAAGATAAGATCTATCTTACAGTTATTCTCATCATTCTTTTCTTACTTGACATTTCCGTAATAGTTGGACTATTATGGCACGGTAAGGCAAACTTTGTTGAATTAATCAAACACCTCAAATGAAAAAGTTTCTTCCTTTTCTTCTTCTTTTCTTCTCTTCACCTACATTTGCACAGGAATCATATCGTCCATTTCGTTATGAAACTCCTTGCATGTTGGAACAAGGTTCTCAAACCTATCATGATACCTGTGTGGTGATTGAAACCCGTGAAAAAGGTGGAGCACTTCGCACTCGTAACATTTACTCCAACAAACACGCCTTAACCATCAAAGGACGCTTTGACAAAGAGAAAGGTTATATGACATGGGATAGTCATAATAAATTTGAGTATAAGTGGGACTATAAAGTTGGTGGTAATCAAGAACTTGGTGTTTGGACCTATGTGATGCCTGGATTTCTTGTTCAAAACGTTAGTTGGGATTAAAAATGTCTGAAACAACTGTAAATTTAAATGTTCATGAGATGGGAATTATCCTATCCGCACTTCAAAATCTTGAATTTGCCGAACAAAATCTTATTGCAAGAGAGTATGGGAGTGTGGCAGCAATCTACAATAAACTTTACAATTTATTTGAGCACATGGACAGATCGGAAACTGGACTACGGTACGACGTGGTGCCCTCCTTCTGACCTATAATACAAAGGTAATCGAGGGGGAAAACCCGATGCAAATGCCACAACTGACCAGCAAGGACGGTAACATGGTAGTTGACTTCTATCCAGTAAAGACTCCCTATGGTGACATTTCTACCACTTGGGTACTTCGTGCAGTAACATTTGCTCCTCATGGACAAGTATCTAAAAAGTTTCTCAACAAAGTAGAAATGCTGTTAGACATTCGTGATCGCATGGCATACGGTTACACTCAAACGGGTGATAACTCTCATCTCCCTCAACTGGGCAATCCGATGGCAGGTGCCTGCTGATGAAAACAACCTATATCTTTCTTGCCTTTATTACCATTCTGATGTGGAATGGAATGTTGATCAGGCGTGATCAAGAACTGTTTAAGACATATGATAAGGCATGTGCCGAACTCCCTCAACCCCATTCCGATTGCCGTTACAAAAAATGAACAAAGACGACATCAAGCAATTTATCAAGGCATTTTCTGACTTTATGAAACATAACGAAGTAGAGGAAATGCAATATAATGCACAACAAGAATATCTTGCCTATGAGTTGCGCAAACAGGAATCTAAAATGATTCTTGAAAGTGAAATTGAACAAAAAGCAGCAGAACTAGAAGTGACTGTTGATTATTATCTTTCAGAATTTGTATGAATGATCAGACAAAACTCATTCTTGCACTTCAACAGATTGATAATCTCACTTCTCTTTTGAAAGGTAATGAATATCAATCATTTTTTTATTCACATCTCATTTCAGTTCAAGTAGAACTTGAACGTCAATTGACAAATCTCACACATTCATCTAAAATTAAGGAGTAATTTAACACACAAAATGAAGTATCTCTACATCGTCGACTACTGGGTTCCCTTTCCTTCTTCGGAATATGGTGGAATTGTGAATGTAATCGCAGAGAATGACTCTGAGGCATTTGATCTTCTTTCCAATTGTAATGAGTTCGATGATCGTTATACAGATCGTATCATGGACCGAGTTGTAAACGCACATAAGTTTGCACTTGTTGATGAGGAAAAGTCCCGTATCGTTGATAGTTTTACAACCTGATGAAACCCACATTTTACATTCCACAAGTAAATGATTATGTAAAATGGAATAACGGTAAAGGTGTTGAGGGGTGGGTTTACTTCAAAGGATCAGAATACATCACAATTGAAGTTACCGTTCGCCCCAAAAGCACTGAAAACTATAGAGCATGTGCTCTTCATGCAAATGAAAGATTACTTGTCCTTTGCTATTCTAATCAGTGGAATCAGTTAGAACACATTAAATCAAGAGAATCCATTCATGAAAACTAATCATCCATGGAGATGGTGGGCAAAGGCACTAGGTGAAAAGGCATCCAAATGTGACAAAGAATCAGATAGAGTTGCGATCATTCGAACGATCATCTTCGCAACTTATCTGATTACTAATTGCTTTATTATTGCTGGTGTGATTCGCCACTGGAATAAGGAAATTCAGATTGAGATTCATTTACCATCCAATCCCAATCAAATTCAGGAGATGTAATTGTGGAAATGAAGGATTTGATCTGGACTCAGAGAAACTGTCTGAGTCCAGATTTTTGTAGGCATGTGATTCAGAAATTTGAGTCCGATCAACGTAAGTATCCAGGAAAAGTCATCGGTGATGGAACAGACTCAGATTCGAACATTCAACCACAGTATAAGGTTTCAACAGATCTGTATATTACACGTTTGAGTGATTGGAACTCTGAGGATACTATTTTTTATCAATCACTACAACCAGCAGTTCAGGATTATATCAAATATTGCAACTCATTTAATCCCGAATTGATGGCGGGTTTTCATGATGATAAGCATGATGTTGGATATCAGATTCAAAAAACGAAACCAGGTGAATTCTATACCTGGCATAGTGACTGGCACTATGATATGAATAATGGATATCGCATTTTTACTTATATTTGGTATTTGAATGATATTTTCGATGAAGGAGAGACTGAGTTTATTGATGGTACAAAAATAAAACCAGAAGAAGGAAAACTTCTAATCTTTCCAGCAACCTGGGAGTATGTTCATCGTGGAGTATCCCCAAAATCAGAAACAAAATACATTTCTACTGGTTGGATCTATCAAAGGTTCCAACGATCAGAAATAAATGTTAAAGGCAACTGATATACGATCCTCATGACTTTCATTTACTTTCACATAGTGCCACAAATGCCCTGGAATTAAAAACAAACGACCAGCTTCTGGCACAGTTCCTATCTCTAACATATCATATCTTCCAGAATACAGATTTCCATACTCTGATCCATCCTTCCTTACAATCGTTAGGTCTCCACAATTCTCCGAACAATTAATATAAAATGCCCCAATCAAATCAGCCCTAAAATGTGAATGTAGAAAATTATATTGATAGGATTTATTAATATTCACCCACCAGTATAAGTTCGAAAACCTAATGTCTAAGTTATAATAATCTGCAGTATCCTGAGAAAACTCTTTTACTATGTGAATAAGTTGCTCAAAATTCTCATAGTTTTCACATCTATCTGTATTCTTTCTAGATGGAGAGTGATATCCATTATAGTTTGATGCTTTAATAGATTCTTCATTTTGTTGCATTAAATAAGATTCTCTTTTCAATTCTTCCAAATTCACATTCGGAACACAAGATCTTATAAAACTTGGAAAGATGGTATCTTCTAAAACGTTCGAATAGTTAGTCATAATTTTCAAATGTAAAACCAATAAAATTTCTTGTAACTGTACTTATGAGGGTTTTGTAAACTGTTTCGGATACCACTTGTATTGGTAGTTCCTAATGCTTTACATGCATCGCTAATACTATTGAAGTATATCTCATCCCATGTTCTTTTATGAACTCCTTTTACTGGACATTTATTTGTTCTATTGGTTAGTCTCTTCCATCTGTATCCGAATGCCTTATATCCTTTCTTACATGCCTGATTTATAGTTGCATTTGCTTCCCTATTACCAGCAACTTCTAATGCAGCATCCGTAAAACTGTTCCATATCTTTTCTTCTCCTGTTTCTACATTTATTCCCATAACTCTAATAGAGGAATGTTTTCCATCTCCTCTATTTTCTTCTAACATGAATCCCCAGGGTTCTGTTCTTTTAATCTCTTTCTTTTTTGGTATATCTATCTCTGGTGCAACTACTCGTGTCTCTGTATTATATCCTTCTTCACCTATAAACGTATTATATCGTTCTATCCAGTATTGTTTTCTTTCTTCTAATAAACTCTCATCACATTCATCTATTTGCTTAATTGTAAACTTATGAATACCATATTTTCTAAATGCTTGGTGTAATGGTTCACTCGACATCTTATTTGCTGCCGTAATGTGCTCCTGCCATTCTTTATTCATCGATCTGACTGTTTGACCGACATATTTGTTACCATTCTCTTTATTGATGATTAAGTATACTATACCCTGTGCCATATGATGTCAAACATAGTAACTTATTTATAGAATACGCCTATTATTCTATAGAACACAATATAAAATAATAGTCTGGGATATTTTAACTTATGTTGGGAAAAATGTATAATAGTAGTGTTATGTGTTCATATCATAACTTATATTTCTTTAGTATCTTATATCTTATCTTATAGTTCTTATATCTTATAAATGGTGATTCTTATCTTATAAATGCCCAATCTTATCTTATAAATGCCCAATCTTATCTTATAAATGGTGATTCTTATAGTTCTTTAGTATCTTATAAATGCCCAATCTTATCTTATAAATGGTGATTCTTATAGCAGTCTTAGCCTGCATAGCATAAGGATCGAAATTTGTCAACCCCCACCCCCCAGAAAACTCGGACACCCTCACAAAATTTCATAATGATATAATGTTAGTGTTATAACACAGAATTCTCATAGTTTTTATATATATTTTCATAATCTCGACGAGACCTGAGCGTTTATGGGTTGAAATCTCGTCGAGATTATGCTACAATACCACCACACACAAGATCTCGACGAGCTATGTACGACGATTACGACTTCGAATATTCTTACGATAACGATTTTAATCTCGACGAGGATTCATACTCACAAGATCTCGACGAGGATTATGCACGAGATGGGCAAGATTATCAAGATCTTGCCTACCGCCATTATGCATGATAGAATAATCAAACATCACACGAGATACTCATGATTGCACAAAAACGCCAAGTACGTGTTACACTAGACATCGAGTGTTATGATGATCTAGATCTAGATGATATCAACTGGCGAGAACTGCTAGACCTGCAAGGGGACGAGACCGTTGATTCTACTATAAAAGAACTCGATCCCATATGGTAGTGTGCCAGTTCTTATAGTGGCACAAGCGTTATAGTATGATACTATGCTATAACGTTAGTGTTATATCAATATTTTATGGCAGGGGCGGTGGCGATGTATTGTCGTCCACAGGGATACCCTTCCCCTCATCTGATTGTCCCTATAAGATACCACAGCACCGTGCCAATTGGTGTGGGGTTGTGCCGCCTTGTGAACTGGTCTAGTGTTGCCTTGAAGCACCACGAAGCGGGTTTATGTTGGTTCTGTTCAACACAAACGCCCCATGATTTTCCTTACTGTTGCTGATCACGGTTGTGTGTATACTCTTTCCCAGGAAGATGGCGATGAGTTGTACTTTGCACCCATTTATAAGAATGGAACTGTGAATCTTGAAGAATTCGCTCCTGTAGATCTTGATTCTGCAGATATGGATGAAATGGAGTTGTTTGATATCCGCAATCGTTTGAGTGCCATGTGCCAGGTCTGATACTGGCACACACCCCCTTGTGCTTCTGGTGCAGGGGGGTTACATTACATTCGTTCAACACCACACCACCCCATGAGCACTCGTTCACGCATCGGCATTCAACTCTCTGATGAATCTATTCTTTCGGCGTATCATCACTCTGATGGTTATCCCGAATGGTTGGGTCGTATTCTGAAGACTCATTATAACAGCAAAGAACTTGCTGCAGAACTGATTGACGGTGGTGATATGTCATGCTGCTGGACTGATCGCCGTTGGGATAATAGTGCTGATGGATCTTATGGTCCCCAATATTACTCTCAGCGTGGTGAAAACTGCCCCCCATGTCTTGATGCTTCACTTGAAGAGTATCTCTCTGATAATGAAGAATTTGCCTATCTCTTCCGTGATGGTGAATGGGTGTGTTACAATATGCACCAGTTTGAGAATGACAAAGCGCCAGAACTGGTAGAGATTCCTGCCCTGGCGCTGGCAGTTTGAGAACTGGCACAAGGGCACTTGATTAATCCCAGGTGCCCTGCTACATTACATTTGTTCCTGAGACACCCCATGAACTACTACAACACTCGGATTGTTGAGCGCCATGAGCACCGCACGGAACTGATGAATTCTCGGGCAGAATATGCTAATTTCTGCATGTCTCTGACCACGATTATGGACGACGTTGCCATGGCATGGTATGATGAAGTGAAGCGGAGCAACATCTGCTATGATGTGTGACGCCTTCTGAACTGGACCAGGGGGGTTGACATGCCCCCCAAACCCTGCTACATTACATTTGTTCCTGAGAGACACACCATGCTGATCGGCACCGAACTCGTTTCCAAAGTGACTGAAATGCAGGCACAATCCCTGTACACTATGTCTGACATCGTTCGGGCATGTGGTTATGAGATTGAAGGCAAACTCAAGTTCACACAATTCTACACAGAGTTGATGAATGGAAAGAGTCTTCTGATCAAACCTGAACCCGCAGACATCTCTGAGGAGTATCAGGAGATCTATGAAGAACTCTGTGAGAAGTACGGAGAAGATGCTGTAGATGCCTTCCTAGAACTCTGGGAAGAGTGTGATCTTGAGCACTTTGAAGATGCCTTCCAGGGGCGTTATGAGGATGAGGCAGACTTTGCAGAACAGTTTACAACTGATTGTTATGCGTTGAATGTTCCTTCGTTCGTGGTAGTTGACTGGCAGGCAACATGGGATCAGGGACTTCGTTATGACTATGAGTTCGTAGACGGTTTCGTGTTTGCGAATGCCTGGTGAGTGAGATCTCGTCGAGATGTGTGCGAGATATCATACATCTCGACGAGATTATACACAACATCTAGTATATCATATCATGACGAGATTATCAATACACTTGACAATCTCGACGAGATAACGTATACTTATACACATAAGGGAGTATGGTGGAATCGGTAGACACACCAGACTTAAAATCTGTTGAGGGCAACCTCGTGGGAGTTCAAGTCTCCCTACTCCTACTTGGGTGATTCGAGAATATCGTCACCCATACACGAGAGAGAAGATAATATATCATAACACATAAGGTGGATAGGGTAACAGAGGCAGGGAGTGGTGTCCCTGCCTTTTTTTGTCTTAAATTATATTATTTGTCTTAAACTATACCCCTTCGGGGTATGCCTTCGGCATCTCTTTAGATTATACTTAAGATGTCTTATAACTTATCTTCAACGGCAGCAAAGCGATTCTAGCAAGATTCTGAAGAGATGTCAAGCCCTTGTGACAGTTGATCTGGTGGCACACTAGGGGTTGTGCTGCCCCCCATCCCATGCCAAACTACGTTTGTTCCTGAGGGATTCACCCCATGACTGTTCTCTACAAAGTGATCGGATTCGGTGAAAACGACTACGGTTTCTTCAATCAAAAGGCATTAAGTTCCACGATTGGTTATGCCTCTGGAATCTACAAATCTATGACTAATGATCCCGACTATCAGGGTGCCGTGATCATTAAACAAGATCACGAAACCTGGGAAGTTGTTGAAGAGTTTGGTACTGAAGGAATGTCTATTGAATGCAGCAACTTTATGTCCTTTAGTGTAAAGAAATCACCTGCCCTTGTGATGATCTGACAACTGGCACAGGGGGGATTGACCTCCCCCCACAATCGGGTTAATCTACATTCGTTCACCTGAAACACCCATGGACACACGATTCTTTGACCTCGAAGATTCTGCTGATGAGATCTATGACATCGAAGATCTGCAGGAGGATGGTGATGAGGAGCAATCCTTCAACCAAATGCTCAACAGCAACTACACTTTCTGATGACACCTGATACCTACACTTTCTCTGGCGATGCTGTCACCTTCCTTGGTCTTGTTGGTGTTCTTTCAACGGGCATTATCATTCTCACTGCTTTCCGTCGTTACTACAATTCTCCTCTACGCAAGTGACACTCACACATCTTAACTATCAAGAGATTGATGCCCTGATGTCAATTCTTGACAGTAGCGATTGGTGCTACCTGACTGAACTTACAGAGGTAGACATTTCACTTCTGTATGACAAACTCACCGAAATGAGGGATGAGATCTGATGAACCGTTCTGAACTCCAAGATCAACTCATTCAGCAGATGCTGGATGACATGGATCTCAAGACGATGACCCAACTTTGTTATGATTACCTCGACGAAGGTTATGCAAAGTATTCTGATGAAGAATTGATCACCGAGTGTGAAGAATACTACCCCGAACTGCTACAGGGGTGACGATCTGACAACTGGCACACAGGGGGTTGACCCCACCCCCAATCCGTGCCATACTGATCACATCAGCGGGGGTGAAGCATCCCGCTCAAAACACTTCACTCAACCCTTTACTTTTTTTAACATCATGTTCAAGTTCCAATCCAGCGCCATCGAAAACATCAGCGAAGTGCAAGACGGTCAAGTGACTGTCACTTTCAACGGTGGGCGTGACTATACCTACAACGTGACTGATCCTGCAGAGTTCGTTGCTGATCTCAACCTGGTGATCGAAAACGAAGACTCCGTGGGTAAGTTCATCAATCTGGCAATCCGTGGTGATCAACTCACCCAGGTGACTGCAGCAGTTGCCTGATAGTATCAGGGGGGCATTCTGCCCCCTCTTTTTTTATACTTTCTTCCTTGAAATACCTTTCTTGCCTCTTTCTCATTCTTGCTACCTCTTTAGCAGTTAGAATGATGGACACGGTTCAGTCTAACTGCCTTGGCACCGTTGTTCAGTGTGACAGTCCGTAAGGTGGTCCCAAACTCTCCCTGAAGCGTTTGGTGCTGCTGTATGATTCTCTCATCGCCAACCACCCCCACCATGGCACACACCGACTCCATCCTGGCAACCTACTTTCAGAGCAGCATCTACGATCGTCAGGTCGGGATGCAATGGTATAACAACGCTTACCAGATTTGTGTCACTTTAGGTGAAAAGTACGGTGTGCATTCTGACATCGTGGCAGGTGTGATTGCTGCTCTTTCTCCCAACAATCGGTGGGAGTCAAACATCATCGACGCTGAAATTATGCTGAGAGCATGGGCAGCAGAGATCGACTACAGCAGCGTCAAGGTTGGCACCTATTCAAACAACAAAGACAAGGCATCTACGATTCTTGACTGTCAACTAACCCGCGATCAGATCGTATCAGTCCTCAGGGGTAACAAGACCGTTGCATTCTTCCTTTGCATCGCATGTAACGGTGACAGCGACACTCCCTGCATCGACGGTCATGCTTACAACGTGTGGAACGGTACGGTCACCTCTCTGAAGGATGTCCCTTCTCTGACTGATAAAACCTACCGCATGATTCAAGATGCTTACCGTGACGCTGCTAAGATCATTTCAGAGGTGACGAATTCTCATCACTCTGCAGCACAAGTGCAAGCGATCACATGGGTAGCGTATCGCAGGATGCACAAGGGTCTAGTGTGACGGTCTGTTAAGATGCACAAGGGGTGGCGCTGCTGCCCCTACAGACCCTCTATACTGTATGGGTACACGGGAGACACCCCAAATGGCATTCACTTCCTGGAGCGCCGCCCCCAAGGGCACTGGCATGGATCACGCGGAGTTCTTCACCAGCGAGGAGCACGCCGTCGACGTTGCCTACGATTGGAGCATCGAACTGGGTGGCGCTCCGATCGTCATCTACTGCAACGAACAGGAGTGGATGGAGGTCACCGCCTAAACTGGCACAAGCGGGGGCATCCTGCCCCCTTCCCTGCCTTTATACTGAACACGTTCACCACCTGAACCGACCATGACCACTGCCTTCACCGACTGCCTTCAGATCGAAGAATTCTGTGATCTGGAAGAATACCTGGAAGACAACATGGACGACATTATGGAAGGATGGAACTACATCGACTACCCTGAGAATGAAGACGGAACCTATGGGTGGAGTGATGAGGAAGCATACTCCCTAGAGTATGCTTTTGGACCTGAAGAATGATACAAAAGGGGAGCGTATTTGCTCCCTTTTTTTATACTTTTTTTTATAAAAAAAAGTAGGCAGGGGGAGTGACGACCTTTTTCGTCTACAGGGCTACCCCGCCCCTCCTTCGCTTGTGACCTCAGTATAGGGCCGCGGCAACCCCTAGCAGGGCACCTTGTGCCACTTCCTCGAACTGTCCACTCTGCCCCTGACTCTGCCCCATCCTGCCCCTATACTGAACACGTTCACCACCTGAACCGACCATGACCCAGCAGCAACTCCTGCAGAACGCCCGCAACGTAATCAAGGGCATGACCGACGCCCAGCGTCAGTGCCTGAAGACTGCTGCCATCGCTCACGGACGCACCGCTCAGCAGGTTAGCAAGGCATCGACCATGCGCCTGGCACTCTGGGTGAGCAAGGGCACCAGCGCCATCTGAGCGCCTCTCACGGGGGGCACCGACGCCCCCCTTTCCGTGCTACACTTCTCTCGTTCACCACCTGAACCCCATGGCAACCGCAACCCGCACTCACCAGACCAACCTGCTGGATGTTACCTACAACGGTTGGACTAACTACAAAACCTGGAATGTAGTGCTCTGGATTGAGAATGATGAGAGCATCCAAGACTT
>JACCDT011072028.1_pt1 | contig 17563 bp, 14 predicted proteins | sample 7446291 | NCBI WGS metagenome assembly JACCDT01 (sample SAMN15323446, study PRJNA562643) | freshwater metagenome | isolation source: river surface water | place: USA:Blue River Watershed | collected 2017-08-17 | reverse complement strand
TAAGTGCCCTGTGGCAGCGTGACACGACCCAAGAAGGTTGGGCGGCAGAGCGTTTTGCGCAGGTAAAGGGGGAGCCAGCGCAGCGGGCGGAGGACACGGAGCAAAACGCTCTGCCGCACAGCCGCCTAAGGGGTCAAGAAGAAGCCTGGCCCCTAGGCCGTGCGATTGCCCAACTGCAAGGCGTCTACATCCTCGCCGAAAACAACCAAGGCCTGGTCATCGTGGACATGCACGCCGCCCACGAACGCATCGTCTACGAGCGGCTGAAGACACAAATCAGCCTCACCGCACCCGATGGCAGCGTGCACCCGCTGGCCAGCCAGCCCCTGCTCATCCCCGCCACCTTCGCCGCCACGCCCGACGAAGTCGCCACCGCCGAGGCGCACGTCGCCACGCTCAACACCCTGGGTTTGGAAATCAGCCCCTTCTCGCCCAAGACCCTGGCTGTGCGCGCCGTGCCCACCACCCTGGCGCAAGGCGACGCCGTAGAGCTGGCCCGCAGCGTGCTGGCCGAACTGGCGCAACACGACGCCAGCACCGTCATCCAGCGCGCACAAAACGAAATTCTGGGCACCATGGCCTGCCACGGAGCAGTGCGCGCCAACCGCAAACTCACGCTGGAAGAGATGAACGCGCTCTTGCGCGACATGGAAGCCACCGAGCGCAGCGACCAGTGCAACCACGGCCGCCCCACCTGGCGCCAGCTCACACTCAAAGAGCTGGACTCGTTGTTTTTGCGCGGCCGCTAGCCATGCAGTCGGTGCCGGGCCTCAGCGCAGAAGCCCGGGCGGCCGAACAAGCCCTCTTTGCGCTGGCCGATGCAGGCAAGGCCCAAACAGCGGCACGCTACTTCATGAGCGGCCCCGGCCAGTACGGTGAAGGCGACCAGTTCCTCGGCATCCGCGTGCCAGTAATCCGGGAGATTGCACGCCAGTTCAACACACTTACCCTGGAAGACTGCGCCGCGCTGCTGCAATCCCCCTACAACGAGGTGCGCCTGCTGGCACTGGACATCCTCACGCGCCGCTTCGCCAAGGGCAGGGCCGAGGTGCAGACAACGGTGTATGACTGCGTGATGCAGCACCGCGACCGCATCAACAACTGGAACCTGGTGGACGGCGTGGGGCCGTACATCACCGGCCCGTATTTGCTCAAGCGTGACCGTGCGGTGATCCGGGAACTCGCGACATCTCCTGTGCTGTGGGACAGGCGTCTGGCCGTACTCAGCACCTTCGCCTTCATCCGCGCGGGCGACTTTGACGATGCGCTCACACTCTACGCCCAGCTGCTGACCGATCCGCACGACCTCATGCACAAAGCCTGTGGCTGGATGCTGCGCGAGCTGGGCAAGCGCGACGAGGTACGCCTGCTTGCCTTTCTGCGCACCCACTACACCGCCCTGCCCCGTACCACGCTGCGTTACGCGATCGAAAAATTCACCGCGTCCCGGCGCAGCGCTTTCCTGCAGGGTGACTTTTCCGGCACCGGCGTCAGGTGAAAACAAACAATGGATCGGCAGGCTAATCTCGGCAACATTGACTTGCATCAAGCCAAGGCCCTGTACGCCATCGCCCATTACCCTTATCTTTCATGAACTGATCCGGGGCATGCGCGTCCCAAGCCGCAGGAGATTGTTTTTTGAACGCTGTTGCACCCCAACCCGGGCTCTGGGGAGATGTCCGCACGATACGTAGCCAGCTGCTAGCACTGCTGGCTGGCATGTTGTTTTTGCTCTGGGTGGAGGTGCCAGACAGCCTGCGCGGCATTGCAGGCTACGAGCCCCTGCACTCTCTATTGGAGATCGTTTCGATTGTGGTGTCGGGGCTGATCTTCGCCACCATCTGGAATGCCCAAGCCCACAAGACCTCCGGCAGCATGCCCTTGCTGGCCTACACCTTTCTGGGCGTAGCGCTGCTCGATTTCTCCCACATGATGTCCTTCAAGGGCATGCCGGCCTACGTCACCCCAAGTGACCCGGAAAAAGCGATCAACTTCTGGTTGGCAGCGCGCCTGCTGGCTGCCGTGAGCCTGGTGCTGGTCGCCGCGCTGCCCTGGAAACCGCTGCACCGGCCTTTGCAGCGTTTTGGCCTGATGGCAGGCGTTCTGGCTTTTGTGGTCCTGGCCCACTGGGCATTCCTGTTCTATCCCACCGCCATTCCGCGCACATTCATCGCGGGCAGCGGATTGACCATACTCAAGATCCGCCTCGAGTTCGGGCTCATCGGCCTGCACTTGGTGGCTGCAGCGTGCCTGCTGCGACGCCAGCGAACCGAGCCCGGACCCCACGCCACCGCCCTGCTGGGTGCGGTGCTGACCATGGCCATGAGTGAGCTGTTTTTCACGATGTATGCCAACGTGACGGACCTCTTCAACCTGGCCGGCCATGTCTACAAGGTGATCGCCTACCTGTTTTTGTACCAAAGCATTTTTGTTGCCACAGTGCAGCGCCCCTACCAGGCGCTGGACACGGTGCAAAACAGCCTCAAGGCCACGCTGGAAGCCGTTCCGGACATGATTTTTGAGATGGAGCTGAACGGGACTTACCACAGCTACCACACGCCACAAATAGACCTGTTGGGCATACCACCCAGTACCCTGGTGGGAAAAAACGTGCGGGATGTGATGCCCCAGGCTGCAGCCAACACTGTGCTTGCAGCCCTGCAGGAGGCCATGGACAAAGGCCGCTCCAGCGGCTACCTGGTCAAACTCCGCTTGCGTGACGGCTGGCGCTGGTTTGAGCTATCTGCCGCCCGCAAGGCAGTGGAGACTGGCGCGCCCCAGCGGCTCATCGTCCTGACCCGTGAGGTGACTGAGCGCATGGAGTCGGAGCAGCAACTCAAACTCCTGGGTACCGCGATGGCCGACCTGAACGACATCGTGCTCATCACGGAGGCCGAGCCCCTGCACGGGGAGGGGCCGCGCATTGTGTTTGTCAACGACGCCTTTGAACGCAAAACCGGCTACACGCGGGCGGAAGTATTGGGCCAAACCCCACGGCTGCTGCAGGGCCCCAACACCGACCGGGCGGTGCTCGATCAGATCCGGCACAGCTTGCAGCACTGGCAACCGGTGCATGCGGAGCTGATCAATTACAGCAAAAGCGGAGAGGAATTTTGGGTCGAGCTCAACATCGCCCCCATTGCCGACAGCACCGGCTGGTACACGCACTGGGTATCGGTGCAGCGGGACATCACCGAGCGCATGCGCGCCAAAAATGCGCTGCGTGCCTCCTTGCAGCACACCCAGGCCATCCTGGACAACATGGCCGACGGGGTGGTCACCATTGGCCCGGACGGCTTGGTGCGAACCTTCAACAAGGCTGCGTCTGCCATGTTTGGCTACACCGTGGACGAAGTGGTCGGACAGAATGTCTCCCTGCTGATGCCGGAGCCCCACCGCAGCCAGCACGACGGCTACCTGGCGCACTACCGCCACACGGGTGAGGAGCGCGTGATTGGCCGCCCGCGAGAGCTGGAAGGCCGACGCAAGGACGGCAGCACCTTCCCCATGAACCTCTCGGTATCGCAAACCATACACCTGGGCGAAGCCACGTTTATTGGCTTGGTGCGCGACATCACCCAGCGGCGCTCAGACGAAGAGGAAATCCGCAGGCTGGCGTTTTATGACGGTTTGACGGGCCTACCCAACCGCCGCCTGCTGGCGGACCATTTGCGCCATGCGCTGGCAGCATCCAGCCGAAGCGGACTCTATGGCGCAGTCATGTTTCTGGACTTGGACCACTTCAAACAAGTCAACGACACCCAGGGCCACGCGGTGGGCGATGACTTGCTCCAACAGGTGGCACAGCGCCTGCAGATGGCGGTGCGTGAGGGTGACACCGTCGCCCGTTTGGGCGGCGACGAGTTTGTGCTGGTGCTGGAAAACCTCAGTGCCCACCATCAGGAGGCAGCCACGCGCGCTGAAGCCGTCGCCCACAAGGTGCTGCAACTGCTGGCCGAGCCCTGCAGCCTGCAGGGCAAGCCCCACATGGCCACCACGAGCGTGGGCATTGCGCTGTTCGTGGAAAACAGCAAGAGTTATGACGACCTGCTCAAAGAGGCCGACGCTGCGCTGTACCAGGCCAAAGCTGCGGGGCGCAATACCTTTTGCTTCTTTGACCCTGCCATGCAAGCCAAAGCGGTGGAGCGCAACCAGATGGAGGAAGATATCCGCCGGGGCTTGCAGGCCCAAGAGTTCGTCTTGTACTACCAGTTGCAAGTCGACGCGCTGGGGCGCAGCCTGGGCGTTGAGGCGCTGATTCGCTGGCACCACCCGCAGCGGGGCTTGATATCCCCCGCACACTTCATCCCCCTGGCCGAAGATACCGGCCTGATCTTGCCGCTGGGCCAATGGGTGCTGGAAACTGCCTGCCAACAGCTCCAGCGCTGGGCGCAGAACCCGGCCACTGCCCACCTCAGCATTGCGGTCAACGTGAGTGCCGCCCAATTCGCCCAAGCGGACTTCGTGGCCCAGGTCGAGCGGACCCTGCAGCGCAGTGGCGCCCCCGCCGGGCGCCTTGAACTGGAACTCACGGAGAGCACCTTGGCTGCAAACATGGAGGATCTGGTGCTCAAGATGAATGCCTTGCGCGCACACGGGGTGAGCTTCTCGCTGGACGACTTCGGAACGGGGTACTCCTCCCTGGCCTATCTGAAGCGTCTGCCACTGCAACAGCTCAAAATTGACCAAGGCTTTGTCCGCGATCTGCTCACCGACCCCAACGACGCCACCATCGCCAACACCATCATCTCGCTGGGCCACAGCCTGGGCTTGCGCGTGATCGCCGAGGGCGTGGAAACCGATGGGCAGCACCTCGCCCTGGCCGATATGGGCTGCGACGTCTACCAAGGCTACTACTTTGGCAAACCACAGCCCGTCGCAGCGGTGGAGGAAGCACTGCGCTGGCAGCACTTGCCCGCCTAAGCTCCTAATTTTTTGTTCATTCCCGGCCAGGGTCTGCCTGTCAGGGGCGGACAATGTCCGACGCATGAAAACCAAATACTTTGCCCAACTGGTTGCGCTGTCCGCCCTGTGGGGTGCGTCCTTCCTCTTTATTCGCATGGCCAGCCCGGTGTTTGGCCCCAATGTGCTGGCACTGCTGCGCGTGGGGCTGGCCACTGCCACACTGGCTATCCTGATGCGTGCCATGCGCCAGCCTTGGGCCTGGCAACACTGGCGCACGCTGGCGGTCATCGGTGCACTCTCGGTAGCGGCACCGTTTTTGTTGTTTGCCTGGGCAGGGCTGCAACTGCCTGCGGGTTATAGCGCGCTGCTCAACTCCACAGCGGTGATGTTCGGCATGTTCGCCTCGGCCCGCATGGGAGAGGACACCATCACGACACGCAAGGTGCTGGGGTGCGTCTGTGGTTTCGCGGGTGTGGCCTTTATCGTGAGCCTGGGACCGGTGCAACCCTCCCCTACGGTGGTGCTGGCGGTATTGGCCTGCATCGCCGCCTCAGCGTGTTATGGGTTTTCGGCCCCCATCACCAAGCAGGCCGTGGGCTATATGCAACCTCTGCAAATTGCTGCTGGCATCCATGCGCTGTCCTTGCTGATGCTGCTGCCCGGCGCGGCCTACAGCCTGCCGCAAGCACAGTTCACCCTGCATGCCCTGCTGGCCGTCGCCGTCATGGGCGTTGTCACCTCCGGCTTGGCCTATTGGGCGCACCTGCGCATCCTGCGCCATGTCACCCCGGTGGCCGCCATGAGCCCCATTTTTATGGTGCCGGTGTTTGGCGTGTTGTGGGGGCGGCTATTCCTGGGCGAGGCACTGGGCAGCGGCCTGCTGATAGGCGGTGCCTTGGTGCTGGTGGCCAGCGCGCTCATCACAGGTTTCAACCCCTTGCAACGCTGGCTGGACCTGATCGACGCCAAGCCCTGAAACCAGCCTGTCATGGATTGGTCACACGGCAAGCCCATCATCCGCCGCGAGCCATTTCAAACCAAGGGACATTCCATGACACGCTTTCGTTTTACCGCCACCGCAGTGGCTTTGTCAGCCACCGCCTTGCTGGCGGCCTGTGCCAACACCGGTCTGCAAACCGCCTCCTACCCCACGCTGAACGGTGCCAAGCCACTGGTCATCGGCCACCGTGGTGCCAGTGGCTACCTGCCCGAGCACACACTGGCTGCCTACAAAAAGGCCGTGGACATGGGTGCCGATTTCATTGAACCCGATCTGGTGGTCACCAAGGACGGCGAGTTGATTGCACGCCACGAGCCCAACATCACGGCCACCACCGATGTGTCCGCCCGCCCCGAGTTCGCCAGCCGCAAGACCACGCGCAAGGTGGACGGCGTGAACGAAACCGGCTGGTTTGCCACCGACTTCACCCTGGCCGAGCTGCGCACCCTGCGCGCCAAACAGCCCAATGCAGCACGCGACAAGTCGTTTGACGGACAGCTCCAGATCCCCACCTTCCGCGAAATTTTGGAACTTGCCAAGTCGGAATCTACCCGTACCGGCCGCACCATTGGCGTGTACCCCGAAACCAAACACCCCACCTACCATGTGGACGCGGGCTTGCCCATTGAGCCGCGCTTGCTGGCCCTGCTGGCCGAGTACGGCTACACCCGCAAAGACTCGCCAGTCATCATCCAATCCTTCGAAGTTTCCAACCTCAAAGCCCTGCGCAAGCAAACCCAAGTGCGCCTGGTGCAGTTGGTGGACGGGGACGATGTGGACTCCAAGGGCAACGTGACCCTGGCCGCACCGTTCGACAAACCCTATGACTTTGCTGTGGCCAAAGACAGTCGTACCTTCCCCGACCTGCTGACCCCCAAGGGACTGGCGGAAGTGAAAACCTATGCCGATGGCATTGGCCCCTGGAAGCCCTACCTGGCCAGCGCAGCCCATGTGCTCGGTGCAGACGGCAAACCCCGCGACCTGAACGGCGACGGCAAGATCACCGACACCGACCGCGTGGCCCTGCCCCCCACAGATGTGGTGAAGAATGCCCACGCTGCCGGCCTGTTTGTACACCCCTACACCTTCCGCAGCGAAGCTCCTGGCCTGCTGTCCGACTACAAAGGCGACCCCAAGGCCGAGTACAAACGCTTCTTCACACTGGGGGTGGACGGCGTATTCAGCGACTTCCCTGACACCGCTGTCGCAGCGCGCGACGGCAAATAATCGCAACAGCACCTGGGGCACACCGCGCCCCTAGAATGGCAGGCCCATGTCTGCCATTCCTCTCCCGTCTTCCCTCTCTCGCATGCGGCGCACAGTCGCAGAACTGGTTGCCCTGTGGCACTTGGCGTGGCCGATCCTGATCGGTCAATTGGCCAATGTGGGTATGTCGGTGGTGGATGTGGCCATGGCCGGCCATGCCTCCGCGCACGACCTGGCAGGGATCTCGCTGGGGGTCTCCATCTGGAACATCACCATCATCACCCTCATGGGGCTGATGATGTCGGTGGCGCCATTGGTCGCCCACCACGTGGGTGCGCAAGAATTTGACAAGGTGCCCCACCTGGTGCGCCAGGGCCTGTGGAAGGCGCTGGGCGTGGGCCTGTGCGCCATGGTGCTGGTCCAGCTGGCGGCACGCGTGTTCGACCACATGGACATCGAACCCCATGTGCGCGAGGTGGCCAGCGGTTTTGTCTTCATCATCAGCTTTGGCCTGCCCGCCTTCACTTGCTACCGCGTGCTCTACGGCTACAGCGCCAGCCTGAACCAGACCAAACCCCTCATGGTGATGTCGCTGGCCGCGCTGGGCCTGAACGTGTTGGTGAACTGGCTGCTGGTGTTTGGCGTAGGGCCCTTCCCACGCCTGGGTGGGCTGGGCTGCGCCTGGGCCACGCTGCTGTGCGTGTGGCTCAACTTTCTGGGCCTGCTGGCGTGGATGAAATTTGCACCGGCCTACCGCAGCACCTGGCCCTTTGGCCACTGGGAATGGCCGCACCCGGCCAAGCTGCGTGCCTTGTGGAAGCTGGGCTTTCCCATTGGCATCACCTACTTTGCCGAGACCAGTGCGTTTGGCCTTATAGCCCTGCTGATTGCCGAGTTCGGCAGCCGCGAAGTGGCCGCCCACCAAATTGCGCTGAACTTCACCTCGCTGGTATTCATGGTACCGCTGAGCCTGGGCATTGCCCTGCTCACGCGTGTGGGCCAGTCGCTAGGCGCTGGCGACCCGGTGGCGGCGCGCTTTCGGGCCTGGGTGGGCGTGAACGCCGGGCTGGGCTTTGGTGTGCTTTCGGCCATTGCCATGGCGCTGTGCGCCCACCAAATTGCCTGGGCCTATACCAATGACGCGGCCGTGGCGGCGCTAGCGGCCAACCTGCTCTTGCTGGCCGCAGCGTTCCAGCTGTCGGACTCGGCCCAGGTGGTCATCAGCTGCGCCATCCGGGGCTACAAGGTCACGCGCAGCCCCATGGTGATCCACCTCACGGCGTTTTGGGTGTTCTCGCTGCCGCTGGGCTGTGTGCTGGGCCTGGCCCCGCAGTGGCTGCCCTGGCACCCGACCCAGGCCATGGGCGCGCAGGGCTTCTGGATTGCGCTGGTGGTGGGCCTGACGGTCGCGGCCGTCGGCCTGGTGCTGCTCTTGCGCAAGGTGGCGCTGGACCAGCTGCCGGGGCGGGCTGCATGAGCGCGTTGCCTTTTCACCTCTGCCTGGCGGGTCCCACCGCCAGCGGCAAGACCGCCGCGGCGCTGGCGATTGCCCAGCGCCACCCTTGCGAAATCATCAGCGTGGACTCAGCCCTGGTATTCCGCGGCATGGACATTGGCACGGCCAAGCCCAGCGCGGCCGAGTTGGCCGCCGTGCCGCACCACCTCATCGACATCCGCGACCCGCTGCACGCCTACAGCGCGGCCGAGTTTGTGAAGGACGCGCAGGTCCTGATCACCGACATTGCCGCGCGCGGCAAGTTGCCGCTGCTGGTGGGCGGCACCATGCTGTACTTCAAGGCCCTGTTCGACGGGCTGGACGACATGCCCGCCGCCAACCCCGAGGTGCGCGCCGCGCTGGACGCCGAGGCGGCCGAGAAAGGCTGGCCCGCCATGCACGCCCAATTGGCAGAGGTGGACCCCATCACCGCAGCCCGCCTGGCCCCGGCTGACAGCCAACGCATCCAGCGCGCGCTGGAAGTGTTCCGCATCTCCGGCCTGCCCTTGTCGCACTTCCACGCGGCCAATACCGCTATCAAAACAGAAGCTGCTCGCGCAGAATCCACGGGGGCTAGAGCCCTGATTTCCTTGGAACCGGCCGATCGCGCATGGCTGCACGGCCGCATCGCCCAGCGTTTTGACACCATGCTGGCCCAGGGGTTTCTGGACGAGGTGCAGGCCCTGCGCGCACGGGGCGATCTGCACCTGGACCTGCCCAGCGTGCGCTGCGTGGGCTACCGCCAGGCCTGGGAAGCGCTGGATGGCCTGTGGCCGATGGCCGAGCTGCGCGACAAGGGCATTGCCGCCACGCGCCAACTGGCCAAGCGGCAAATCACCTGGCTGCGCTCCATGCCACAGCGCCAGGTCGTGGCCGCTGACGCACCCGATGCACTGACGCAGGTGCTGGCCGCGGTGGACGCTGCACTCCAAAAGCGAACAAACCCATGACCCTGCGCGTAAACAAGCTCAGCAAGCACTACGGCAGCACGCCGGTGTTTGCCAACGTGTCGCTGGACGTGGCGCCGGGCGAGTTTGTCGCCATCGTGGGCGAGTCGGGCGTGGGCAAGTCAACACTGCTCAACTGCATGGCTGGGCTGGACCACTGGGACAGTGGCAGCGTGCAACTGGCCGGGCACGACCTGGGCGCCTTGAACGATGACGCCCGCGCCCTGCTGCGCCGTGAGGCCGTAGGCTTTGTGTTCCAGGCCTTCCATGTGCTACCGCATCTGGACGTGGCGCAGAACGTGGCGCTGCCGCTGTTGCTCTTGAACCGGCCAGACCCAACACGCGTGGACGCTTTGCTGGATGCCGTCGGCTTAGGCGGCCTGGGCGCGCGCCTGCCGCAGCAGCTCAGCGGCGGGCAACTGCAGCGCGTAGCCATTGCCCGAGCCCTGGTACACCAGCCCGCGCTGCTGCTGGCCGATGAACCCACCGGCAACCTGGACCCCACTACCGCCACCAAGGTGATGGACGCCCTGGTGGCACAAACCCGCCAGCACGGGACAGCGCTGGTGCTGGTCACCCATTCATTGGCCGCCACGGCGCAGGCCGACCGGGTGCTGCACCTGCGCGCGGATGGCATCGCACCATCGCCCTGAACAGACTGTCGCTACGGCGAGACCCCCAGCAACACAAGGGCCCGCGCTTGCGCTAGACTGGATTTCATGGATACACAACGCCGGGCCCGCCCCCACCTGCGCAAGCTGCTCATAGCCAGTGCCTGCGCCCTGTCCAGCCTGGCAGCGCAGGCTGATTGCAGCCGCCCCATGCAAGTGCCCATGTCTTCTACCGGCCAAAGCGTGATCATCAACGAGGGCGGGATCAGCGGCATCTACCCCGAGTTGCTGCGTTCCCTGGGTGGCAAAGATGGCTGCGAATTCGTACTCAGCCCAGTACCAAGGGCACGCCAGGAGCTGCTGTTTGAAACCGGCAAAGCTGACCTGCTGGTGCCTGCGGTCAGAACCTCGCGACGCGATGAACACGGCATTTTTGTGCCACTCACCCGCAGCCGCGCCACTGTCATCGCCCAAGACGCACGGCGCACGCCTTTCAAAAGCATGTACGACCTGATTGAGCGCAAAGACGTGCGCGTGGTCTTGGTGCGCGGCTTTGACTACGGCCAAGCCTACCAAGAGCTGATCGAAGTCTTGCAACGACAAAACCGCTTGGTACAGGAGTCCGACCCTCTTGCAGTGGCCCGTGTGCTCAAAGCCAATCCGGGCGACGTAACCATCATGGCGCCGGTGATTTTGGTCGGCGCCATTCAGGACGATGCACGGGTCAGTGACCTGCTGGACAAACTGCGTTTTGACCCGATTGCCGAACTGCCCTGGGGCGACAACGGTCTGTATATCTCCAAGTCCTCGGTCAGCAAGGAAGACAGCGCCGCTCTCCTCGCCCTGCTCAACCGCCCCGCGGTGGCCAGCACCCTGTGGAAGAGCTTCCAGACCTATTACCCGGCTGCCGTGCTCAAAGAGAGCATACGGCCGCGGGACAGCAAGTAGGCGCCCGGCGCATCCGTCCTCTCACCACTGCGGCGCAAGGGCCCCATCCAGCAGCCGATACCCCCGCGTGCCCATCGCCCGCGCCTCGGTTTCGTCATGGGTCACCAGAACCGTGGCCATCTGGAACTCGGCAATACGCTGCACAAACTCCTGGCGCAGCTGCAGGCGCAACTCCGCATCCAGCGCAGAAAATGGCTCATCCAGCAGCAGCACGCGCGGCCGGGTGATCAGGGCACGCGCAAGCGCCACGCGCTGCTGCTCGCCACCCGACAGCTGCCACACCTTGGACTTGGCGTAGGCCTGCAGACCAAAGCGCTCCAACATGGCCACGGCCTGCGCGCGTGCATCGGCCTTGCGCATCCCCTGTTCCACCAAGCCAAAAGCCACGTTGTCCTGCACGTTCAGGTGCGGGAACAGCGCAAAGTCCTGGAACATCAGTGCAAAGCCGCGTCGCTCGGGTGGAATCGCGGTAATGTCCTGGCCAGCGAACAGCACGTGGCCGCTCTCGGGCGGCTCCAGCCCCGCAATGATTTTGAGCAACGTACTTTTGCCACTGCCCGAGGGGCCCAGCAAGGCAGCAGTCTCGCCGGGGCGCACCTGCAGCTCCAGGTCTTGCAGCAGCACGCGCGGCGCGGCCTGCCGCGGAGTTTGGGGCTGCCAGTGTTTGCAGATGGCTTGCAGCTCAAGCATGGTCCGGGTCCTCAGATCGCTTCCATTCGATCAACACAAAGGCCAGCAGCGCCAGCCCCATGAGCACGCAGGCCAGCACCAGCGAGGCGCCACGGTTGGCCGGCCCCGGGCGACCCAGGTGCTGGTAGATCAGGGTGGTGAGTGTGGCCCATTCGGGGCGCGACAAAAACAAGGTCACCGCAAATTCGCCCACCGCGGTGGCCGCCGCAAACGCCATGCCGCGGCGCAGCGCGGGCGCCAGCAGCGGCAGCGTGATGCGCACAAAGGCCCGCCAGGGGCTGGCGCCCAGGCTGCGCGCGGCGTCCAGATAATGCTCGGGCAAGCTGTCCAGTGCGGAGGCGATGGACTTGGCCACAAACGGATACGCCAGCAAGGCATAGGCTGCCACCAGCAGGGTGAAGCTGCCGGTCCATGCGGGGTACAACAGCAGCAGGCCAAAGGCCACCATGACCGGCGACACCATGAAGGGCAAAAACACCAACGCGCGCAGCCACAGCACGCGCCGCGCCGCCAGCGCATGCGCCAGCCCCAGCGCGGTGGCCAGCAACAGGGATACGGCGGTGAAGCGCGCCGTGTTCCACAGTGCGGCCAAGGTGTCTTCTTCCAGCAGCACGGCCCAAGCCTCCGCTCCTGAATTGATAGCTGCTTGCGCAATAGCCATGAGCGGTAGAGCACAAATCAGCATATAAACTGCGACCACTGCCAGCACTACGGCCCATTGCGCCAGGCCTTGCGGCGGCACGCGTGGCACGCGGTCGGCGCGGCCGGGCGCGGCCAGGCGGCGCTCAATCGCCGCATAGACCAGCGCCACCAGCGCGGTCAGCAACAGCATCCACACCGCCAGCACAGCCGCCTGCTGCAGCTGCAGCTCGTGCGCGACCAGCGCGTAAATCTCCACCTCGGCCGTGGCGTAGTCCTGCCCACCCAGCACCAGCGCCAGGCCAAAGCCGGCGAAGCAGTAGAGAAACACCAGGCACAGCGCCGACGCCAACCAGGGCGCAATGGCCGGCCATTCCACCCGCCAGAAGGCACGCCAGGGCGTGGCGCCCAGCGTGCGCGCTGCGGCCACACGCGAGGCACTCACCTGCCCCAGCGCATCCACACCTGCACGCACCACTACGCACAGGTTGAAGAACAGATTGCCGTACAGCAACAGCCAGGGCGTGCCTTGCAGGTCCGGCCCGCCCAGGCGCACCAGCAGGCCCTGCGGCCCCAAAAGCGCCAGCACCCCCATGGCCGCCACCAACGTGGGCACCACAAAGGGCAGCATGAGCCCGCGCAGAATCAGCGTGCGACCGGAAAACTCTAACCGCGCCAGCACCCAGGCCATGGGCAGGCCGAGGATAAGGGATGCGACGCAGGTGATGCTGGCCTGCCAAAACGACCAAGCCATGCGCCCGCGCAGGTAGGGGTCCAGCCAAGGCGCGAACACCGTGGCAATGCCCGCTTCGCCGCGCCCGCCCTCCACCAAGAGCCGCAGCGCAGGCGCAACCAGCACCACCAGCAAAAATGCCAGTGGCAGCAGAGGCAGCAGCCAGCCAGCCCAGGGCTGCGCAGGGTTGCGGTGGCGCACGCTCACGCCTGCAGACTCAGGTTGCAGCCTTTACTTCAGAACCACCTTGGTCCAACGCGCAACCCAGTCAGCGCCCTTGGCAGCAATGTCGGCATCGCTGGGTGCGTGGAAGGCCGTGGGTTCGGGGGCGAACTTGAAGGCGTCTGACTTGACCACACCAGCCTCGGCGGGGTACATCCACATCTCGGTCTGCATGCCCTGCTGCACGGCGGCGGAGCGCATGAACTCGACAAACTTCTCGGCCGCGGCACGTTCCTTGCCACCCTTCACCAGCGCCACGCCCTCCACTTGGCGGAACACCGCGCCGGGCAAGCTCAGCGAACCTGTGGGCGGCTCAGCCAGCTTGGTCTTGGCGTAAAACACCTCAGCGGCCGGGCTGGTGGCGTAACTCACCACGATGGGATGCTTGCCGCCGTTCTGGCTGAACTCGGTGTAGTAGGCCTCGCTCCAGCCCTTGGCCACCTTCAGGCCGTTGGCGCGCAGCTTGGCCCAGAAGTCAAAAGCCTTGTCTTCGCCCATGGCGCCAATGGTGGCCAGCAGGAAGGCGTAGCCAGGGCTGCTGGTGGCGGGGTTTTGCACGACGAGCAACTTGGCGTAGGCGGGCTGGGTCAGGTCCTCCAGCGCCTTGGGCACGGCCACGCCGTTCTTGGCGAACCAAGCTTTGTCGTAGTTCAGCGTCACGTAGCCATAGTCCACGGGCACCAAGGGTGCGGGCAGCTCGGCAGCGGGCTTGCGGCTGGCGGCAGCGCCGGCATAACTGTCCAGCACGCCTGCGGCCAGTGCCTTGGGTGCCAGCGCGTTGTCAATGCCGTAGACCACATCGGCAATCGGGTTAGCTTTGGTGAGGATGAGCTTGTTGAGCATTTCACCCGCATCTCCCCCCTTGGTAATACGCAGCTTCACGCCCGTGTCTTTTTCAAACTGCGCCAGCAGCGGCTTGGGCACGGTGAAAGAGCTGTGGGTCAGCACACGCAGATCGGCAGCCTGCGCGGCACTGAGGCCGCCCGCCAGCAGTGCGGTGGCCAAGGTGGTCTTCAGAAACGAAAAAATCCCGTGTTGCATGGTGTGCTCGCTTTTAATGCGCCGGCAGAAGGTCGCATCAAAAACCGGCACCCGCAGCACGGGATCAGGCTTCTCACACTTCCTACGCTGGCATAACCCAGATCAGGTACATGGGGTATTTCTCAGTCCTGTGAAGGACACCCCCGGTGGAAGCGTGGATTGTAGGCTCTTGGGTCAGTGGGCTACCAGCGCAAGCCTATGCCCACAAGGCTGGCTTGGCCACCATCAGGTAGAACACCGCGAGCATGGCGATGAAAGCCGGGTAGCCGAGCAGCTCCCAGCGGCGCGCGTACTGCCAGTAGAGCTCGGGCAATGGTTCGTTCTTGGCATGCGCTGCCTGGGCCATGTCGGCCATGCGCAGCTGCAAAGCGACCACCGGCGCCCAACAGGCGCCAGTGAACAGGTACAGCGCCACCGTGAGCAGCAGCCACGGCGTGGTCCAGGGGTAGCCGGCCAAGTAGGCCATCCACAACCCCGTGACCGGCTGGATCACCACCGCAGGTGAGGTAAACCACGTGTCCGCCCGCACCACCAGGCGCGACACCACCGCCTGTGCAGCCACCACGCCGCTGCGATTGGCATAGAAGAAAAAAAACGCGGTGCCAAAGCCAGTGCCTACCAGCACCACGCTGGACAGAACGTGCACCCACTTCAGGAATAGATACAGGCTCACTGCGACCTCCGCATCAAGATCCATAACACCACCGCAATCGGCACGTTCTTGGTCAATGGGCCCAGCGGGTGCAACCACAGCGCTGGTTGCAGCCAGGTGGCCACCACGGTCATGCCCAGCATGGCCAGCAAGGCCAGGCCATACACGCGCCGCACTGGCCACACCAGCAACAATAAGCCCAGCACCGCGTCCACGGCAGCCCCCGCCCATACCAGCGTATCGGCCACGCGCATATCGGTCACCCCGCTAGCGAGCAACAAGGCTCGGCTTTGCCCGTGCAACTCCTGCACACTGACCAGTGCTGTGGCCAGCCACACAAATACCAGGCTGTACCGCAGCCAACGCGCCTCTGCATGTGGCATCCGCTCAGCCCTCTTCCACTACATCCGTCACCATGCGCCACTTGGCGAACTCAGGCGCGAAGTCTTCCAAGGTGTGCAGGCCCACACAAGCACGGGCACCGGGCGCCATAGCCTCCCCCGTCGCCAAGCGACGCGCCAGCAAGATGGCGGCCATGCAGGGGATTTCGGGGCCGTGGTCATTGTCGGCAGCAATGTGCCAGGCGCGTTGAACCGAACCGCCGCCCGCATTGACACCCGCCACGCGCACCACCATGCCACCCAGCGCAGAGCCTAGCGGGTCGAACACCTTGGCACCGGCGTTGAGCAGTCGGGCCAAAGACGCCGGGTGCCGGAGCACGCCCCGTTGCCGCAACCACGCCAGCACTGCAAACGCGCGCTGAGACAGGCCGACCTCCAGCGCCGCACGGAACTCCACGCGGTCCTGCACCTGGTAATGCGCCGGGAACAGCTCCAGATCCGGGATGTCGCACACCGCGCCCAGGCGTGACCGCAGGCGCGCAAACCGCACACGCTGCAGACCAGCCCAGCCCGCGAGGTCCTGCCAGCGCCCGCTGCGCCACACGGGTATGGACACCCCGCAGTAGCTCAATACGGCCTCCAGAGTGGCGACACCGCGCGGTGCGGTTTGGGCGGGGGCAATGCAGATGTCGATGCTGTGGATGTGTGACCAGCCGAATGTCAAAAAATCCACCACAGCAGACGACAGCGCAGGCACGGTGCTGGCCCCAGTGATGGCCACACGTCCGGCAGCAGCAAACGGAGCCTGCAGGGCCGCAGCAAAGTCGCAGACAAAACGCCGACCATCGGCGAGGTCAATGTAGTGCACGCCAGCTTCGGCACACGCGCGCGCCACCACATAGTCCTGCCCCTGAAACGGCCCTGCGGTATGGATCAGCAGCTCAACGCGGTGCGCACGCAAGGTCTGCGCAAAATGGCTGCCTCGCGCATCCACCGCAACGCCTTCGGCGCCTGACTGATGCAGGAGGTTGATCTCCGACGCCAGTCCAGTTGCGGCAAGGGCGTCTCGACCGGCCACCAGCAGGGTGATGCTTGTGTCCGTCGCCAGGGCACGCACGATGCGTGCGCCAAAGTTTCCATACCCACCCAGCACCATCACCCGCATCGTCATACCCCTTCAAACCATGAATCCCAGATCCTGAGGGTAATCGGAACGCCCCGCCACCGCGCCGAACTGCCGCAGATTGGGCAATATGCCGCCCAGTTGCTGCGGCGCCACGCCAAACCAACGTGCCAGCGTGGCCGCGTACTGGTCCACAGACGTACTGGGCAGCAGGCGGCCCTGGCCCACATGCCACTGGTCTTGCGGTGCGTCGGTATTGCCCACGCTCACCGGAGGCGGTGCCCCATAGAAGGCCCGCCCCTTCACTGCACCACCCACCACGATGTGATGGCCACCCCAACCGTGGTCAGACCCGTCGCCGTTGGACGTCAGCGTGCGGCCGAAGTCGGACGCCGTGAAGCTGGTCACGCTCTGTGCCACACCCATCTCGACGGTGGCGCGGTAAAACGCCGCCATGGCCTCGCTCACACGGCCCAGCAGCACAGGCTGCTGGGCGATCAGGTTGTCGTGCAAATCGAAACCGCCCAGCGACACCATGAACACCTGGCGTTTGGCACCCAGCACGTCGCGCCCCTGGATCAGGCGCGCCACCATCTTCAATTGGTCGGCCAGCGGATTGTTCGCTGGGAAATCGGTCAGCAGCGGCTTGGCACCGTTCTGGCTGCCAGCCAGCGCAGCGGCCACATGGACCTCGGCTTCACGCGAGCGCTGCATCACGCGCACGTATTCGTTCTCCAGCGGGTGGGCGCTGGGCTCGGAAATCATCTCGGAGAGCAGGTTCTTCACCGCCCTGGAGCCGTAGACCGCGTTATCGGTCGCAGCCCGCACGCGCACGGCGCCTCCAGTGCTGACTTGGTATTGCAGCGCCGAGTCGCCCGACAAAAATACCGCGTTACCAGTGACCGACATGCAGGTGAACAAGGACTTGGCATTGCTGCGCAAAGCCAAATCGCCCAAATGCCCGCCCCAGCCCACGGTAGAGCCCTCGGGCGACGACGACTGCCAGATGG
>JACCDT010422292.1_pt1 | contig 17571 bp, 18 predicted proteins | sample 7446291 | NCBI WGS metagenome assembly JACCDT01 (sample SAMN15323446, study PRJNA562643) | freshwater metagenome | isolation source: river surface water | place: USA:Blue River Watershed | collected 2017-08-17 | reverse complement strand
GGTGAGCTGGCGCCCGGTTCGGGGCTGCTTACTCCCCTGGCTGGGGCGCCGGCTGCGCCAACTGCGGCAGGCATTCGGCCCAGTAGTCGATGCAGGCCCGGATCTTTGGCAGGCGGTGGCGCTCCTGCAGCATCACCGCATAGATGGGAATGCGGGGACTCGCAAAGTGGTCTTGCAGGATGGGCACCAGCGCACCCTGCCGCACCCAGGGCGCTGCCATCAGGTCGTGCAGGCGCGAAATGCCCACCCCTTGCACCACCAGGTTCAGTAGCAGGGCGGTGTTGTCGGCGCGTGTTTGGCCCTGGATCTGCAGGTCGGGCTGGCCGATGCGGCTCCAGCGGTTGAGGCCGGGGCTGGCACTGTTGGCGATCAGGTGGTGGCGGGCCAGGTCGTCCGGGTGCTGCGGTGTGCCGCAGCGCGCCAGGTAGCTGGGGGCGGCGTACAAGGTGCGACCGTATTCGCCAATGTGCCGCGCCACCAGCGTGTCACTGGCTGGGGTGCCGGTGCGGATGGCGATGTCGATGCCGTCGCGCGCCATATCGGCCATGCGGTCGTCGGCATTGATGTCCAGGTGCAGCAAGGGCCAGCGCTGGTACAGGCCCGTGAGGTTGGGCGCAATCACGCATTCGGCCATCAGCGGGCTCACGCTGATGCGCACCCAGCCACTGGGCCCGCTGAGCTTGCCACTGAGTTCGCTGTCCAGCTCGGCGGTGGTGTCCAGCAGGCGCTGTCCGTAGGAAAGCAGGGTGTCGCCCTCGTCGGTCAAGCTCAGGCCGTGGGTGCTTCGGTGCAACAGGCGTACGCCGCAAGCGGCTTCAAGCCGGGTCAGCGCGCGGGTGACCTGGCTCACTGGCACATTCCGTTCGCGCGCCGCGGCAGACAGGGTGCCCAGCTGGGCAATTCGCGTGAACAGGGCGATGTCGTCAAGGTGGAATTGCATGCTCCATTGTGCGGTGGTTGTGTTTGGTTTTGCAAATACTGCAAAACCAATATGAGTTTTTTGCGGTTTCCAGAGATTGCTTGCATCAATAAAGTCCAAACCACCAAGCACTGAATGGAGTCCACCATGTTTCCCTCCGCTCCCGAATCAACAGCACTTGCGCAGATCCATGATCAGGCCAAACGTGAGGCGATGCGCCTGCGGCGTGACGCCTTGGACGATTTTTGGCGCGGTACCGATGCCATCTGGCAGCGCAGCCAAGACCTCGCCCAGCGCAGCGCCGACCGCCTGAAGGCCCGCCTGGCCCGCCACAACCACTTCTCTACAAGCAGCACCAAGAAAGCCTGACCATGCCCACCCTGCAACTGAAAATCTCGCCACTGCAAAACCCCTCGCGCTACCGCGCCCTGGCGGAGGCGCTGACCCGCATCACCCACGAACAGCTGGGCAAGCGCGAAGAAGTCACCGCTGTGGTGATTGACGATGTACCCGCCGCGCGCTGGCATGTGGGCGGTACCGACGTACAGCGTCCCACGGCCTTGCTGGAGATCAGCATCACCCAAGGCACCAACACGGCCGAGCAGAAGTCCGCCTTCATCGCCACCGCGTTTGCTGAGCTGGTGGACCAGCTGGGCGACGGCCACGGGCTGGAGCACGCCAGCTACGTGATCGTGCGCGAGGTGCCGGCCACCGACTGGGGCTATGGCGGCCACACGCAGGCGGCGCGGCGCGCGGCGCCGGTCGCAGCGCTGTAAAGGATTGACCTCCTGACACCTCGTTGTCAGGAGGGGGTCAGCACGATACGGGCTTCTTCAACGCGACAAGGAGTCCACCATGAAAAACGCCATCAGCTGGTTTGAAATTCCCACCACGCAACTCGCCGACGCCCAGGCCTTTTACGAAACCGTACTGGGTCGCCCCATGCGGCGCGAGACCATGGGGCCCAGCCAAGGCGCGGTGTTTGCCTATGACAGAGAGGCGCAAGGCACGGGCGGTGCTCTGATGATGGGCCCCACGGCCCCCCCGCTGTCTACCGGCGGCACGCTGGTGTACCTGGATGCCACCCCTTCGTTGGATGCCGCACTGCAACGTGCCGTGGCCCAAGGTGGCCAGATCGTTCAGCCGCGCACCGCGCTGCCGCCAGGCATGGGCTTCTTCGCCCACATCACCGACCTGGATGGCAATCGCGTTGGCCTGCACGCACTGGCCTGAGCGAGGGCCGTATGGTATTGGCGTATTTTCGCTATTGTTTTCATAGCTGCTTGCGCAGGTATCATGGGCGCTAGAGGCCAAAAATACTTAAAAACGTATGCGTCGCGCCGACCGCCTGTTCCAGATCGTCCAGCTCATTCGCGGGCGCCGCCTCACCACGGCGGCGTTTCTGGCGCAGCGGTTGGAGGTGTCTCAGCGCACCGTCTACCGCGACGTGGCCGACCTGCAGCACCAGGGCGTGCCTATCGAGGGTGAGGCCGGTGTGGGCTACCGCCTGGGCCAGGGCTTTGACCTGCCGCCACTGATGTTCACCGCAGACGAGGCGCGTGCGCTGGTGGCGTCGGTGCGCATGGCCCAGGTCTGGCAGGACCCGGTGCTGGCGCACAACGCGCAGGTGGCGCTGGGCAAGATTGTGTCCGTGCTGCCCCTGGCGGCACGGGTAGCGGCGCAAAGCATGGCGGTGTACGCACCCCCAGTGGGCCTGGAGCCTGCGGTGCAAGCCACGCTGCAAACCCTGCGTGAAGCCGCACAAATGCACTGCAAAGTGCGGGTTGGCTACCGCGACGCGGGCGACCAGCCCAGCCAGCGCACCCTGCGCCCGCTGGGTTGCTTTTATTGGGGCAAGGTCTGGACGCTGGCGGCCTGGTGCGAGGCCCGGCAAGACTTCCGCAGCTTCCGGCTGGACCGCATCACGCGGCTTGAATTGTTACAAGATGCAGCCGCCCGCTTTGCCGACGAACCCGGCAAAACCCTGGCCGATTACTTGCGCTTGGCAGCGCCGCCAGAGGCCATCGCCCACCTGCAAGGCAGCGGCGGGTAGACGGGCTTGCCCAGCCGGCGTGCGCAAACGGGAACAATTTGGGATGGCGCCGCTGGGGTTTTGGGCGTAAATTGGGCCACGCTCCCCCCACGCTTGTCTTTCCCCTTATTTTTGTTCAGCGCCCGAGGTCGATGTATGTCTGATGTTTCCCTGGTTCAACGCCTCTTGAAGCGCTGGCCTGCCAAAACGCCGCCCCACCCCCTGCAGGCCGTGCTGGAGCAGGGGGCACTGGAGACGCTGTACCAGCCCATCATCGCCCTGCAAAGCGGTGCCATCGATGGGCATGAGGCCTTGGTGCGCGGCCAGAAGGACAGCGACATGGAAACACCCCAGGCGCTGCTGGACGCTGCCCAACTGGCGCAGATGCAGATGGAGCTGGAACTGGCTTGCATGGGGCGCGCGTTGCAGAGCTGGGGCTACCCGCACACCGCAGGCCGCATCTACCTCAACCTCAGCGCCCACACGTTGGTGGCACTCAGCGAGCCCAAAGCCTTCAAGCGCCTGGAAGGCCTCTTTCTGGTGCACCGTGTGCCCGCCAAGCGGGTGGTGGTGGAAGTCACCCAGCACCGCAAGCTCAAAGAATTCAACGCCCTGGAACGCTGCACCACAGCCCTGCAGGCTTTGGGTTGCGCCATTGCCCTGGACGATGTGAAGGCCTCGCGACGCAGCCTGGATTTGTGGCTGCGCCTCAAGCCCTCCGTGGTGAAGCTCGACAGCCGCATGACCCAGGATTTGCAGAACGACCCGGACAAGGCCAAGGTGCTGCGCACGCTCTCCAACCTGGCCTTCAAAACCGGTGCCAGCCTGGTGGCCAAGGCCGTGGAAGATGCGGAGGATCTGCGCATCGTGCGGGATGCGGGGGTGCATTTGGCGCAAGGGCACTTTTTGGGCTTCCCGGCGCCCGCTGCGGTGGACACGCTGAACTTGCGCGCCCGCAATGTGCTGGCTGAAAAATGGACCCCACCGGAGCCCCCTTCCCGGCCTGGTGACCTGACCGCGGCCGACTCCGGTCTGCAAAAACTGGTGGGGATGCGCTGGTTCGACTGAAGGGCCGCCTTACAAAAAGCGCGCGGGAATGGCGCTGTAGAACGGGTACATGGGGAAGTAGGGCTTGGCCTCTGCCAGCACACGTTGCACCGAAGGCCGCTCCATCAGCGTGTCGAAGTACGCCCGCAGGTGGACCAGAGGTTCGGGGAATGCCTCCAGCGTGTGGGCGTAGAACAGTGCGGGTGCCGCAGCGCAGTCGGCCATGCTGAAGGTCTGGCCCGCCAGCCAGGGCCGTGTGGCCAACTGGGTGTCCAGCAGCCCATATGCAGTCTGTATCGTCGCCCGCAGGCCGCTCGTGTCGCTCCGGGTGCCACGCAGATGGTCCAGCACGATGTCCTGCATGGGTTCATGCACATAGCTGTCCACAATCCGGTCCCACAAGCGCACCTGCAGCGCGTCGTTGGCGTCTCGGGGAATCAGCGGCGGCCGGTCCGCGAACGGGTCCAGGTACTCGATGATGATGGATGACTCCGGCACCGTGCGCTGGCGTTCGTGGTCACGCAGCAGGGGAAACTTGCAAAAGGGCCAGAGCGCGCCCAGTTCCGCACGGTCCGCTTCGGCACCGAGGTCGATGAGGCGGGGCTCGAATGCGATGTCGTGTTCGTACAGGGCAATCAGCACCTTGTGGCAGTACGAAGCCAAGGGGTGGTAATACAGCGTCAGCGACATGGTGGTTCCGGTAGGGGGGCAGGGCGTTTGCTCTCGGGCGTCGTGCCGTGGATATGGCGCTGGTTGTTGCAAAAGTCGTGGCTGATGGCCAGGTTCTCCTGGTGGCTGCTGCCGCCCTCGCTGCGCGGAACGATGTGCTCCAGCGTGGCATCCGCATGGGCCACGTGCTCGCCGCAGATCCAGCAGGGCACCACACCATGCAGCTGGCGGGCCACGGTGCGGTAGATCTTTTCACGGGTCAGGGACAGGGCGCTCATGCCGCTTATCCTAATTGTTCAGCGGTGGACGGTTCGGTTTGCGCCAATCTGGTGGCTCGGATGCAATGCCCTCATGTCTTTGCACCACACCCTGCGAGCCTGGTGGCACCGGCGCCGCGCCACACCACCGGCCCGCGTCATGCCCTTGCTGGCAGGGCGCGCTCTGCGTGCGGTATTTCAACCCCTGGTCGATGTCCGCAGCGGCGTCATCGTGGGGCACGAGGCGCTGGCCCGCGCGCCCCTGGCGCTGCCCGACCTGACGGTTGAGCGCATGCTGCAGGCCTCGCAGGAAGAGCGTTGCCAGAAGAATTTTGAGCTCGCCTGCGCCGAGCAGGCGTTTGAGCTGTGGGTGGCCCAAGGGCCACGCGGCCAGCTGTTTGTGAACCTGAGCGCGGCCACGCTGATCCAGCTGCACGCCTCGGATTTGAGCGGCTTGCTGTTGGAGCGCATGCGCAAGCACGCGGTGCCTGCGCGCCGCGTGGGGCTGGATGTGACCGATTACGGCCAGCTGCCCGATCTGGACCTGCTGGTGGCTGCGCTCAAGCCACTGCGTGCGGCCGGGGTGGTCGTGGCGCTGGACGACTTCAAGCCTTCGGACCGCGGCATGCAGGTTTGGGCCAAGGTGCTGCCCAATGTGCTGAAACTGGCCCCGCGTTGGACCCAAAACCTGGCGGCGGAACCCGAACAGGCCAGGACCGTGGAGAGCCTGGTGCGCCTGACGCGCAAACACGACAGCCTGCTAGTGGCCAAGGCGGTGGAGTCCGAGGCGACACTGCGCGCCGTGGCCCGCCTGGGGGTCAACTGGGCGCAGGGGTATTTTCTGGGGAGCCCCGATAGTGCGCCCTGCCACCAGCTCAATGTGCGTGCCCGCCGGGTCCTCGGCAGCGCAGGCTGAGGCGACAGCGTGGTGCCTGGCGTGGTGTCACGCGACCTCCAGATCGCGCAAGACCTGCAGCAGCTCGCCGATGCTGGCGTTGAGATGAGCCACGCTGTCTTCGCGCTGGCTGCGGGCAAAAGCGTGCCAGGTGCCGATGTTCAGGATTTCCAACTTGCCGTACGAAATTTTGAGCCAGCCGTTCTGGGCCAGTTGCTGCACGTATTCCGAAAACAAGGTGCGTGATACGCCGCACAGCGAAGCCAATGTGGTCTGGGCAATTGGAATCTCCACCCCCTCGCCAAAGCCGATGGTGGGAGGCCGGTCGGACTTGTAGGCCAGCGCCTCGGCAAACTGGGCCAGCCCCATCACCACACGCAGGCAGGGGTTGCCCAGCTTCATGAGCGTCAGCGTTTCCGAGGTCTTTTGTACCCGCCAGGCCATCAGTTTGGCCACGTAGCGCGCAAAGTGCGGTTCCTGAACAAACAGCGTGTCAAAAGTGGCAGCTGGCAGGGTCAGCACCTCGGTGGCTGTGAGGCACACATAGTCCGCAAAGCTGGGCTTGCGGTTGATGATGGACTGCTCGCCAAACCAGGCGCCCTTGCCATAGATGGACAGGGGCGTGGATTCGGAGTTGGTGGTGGAAATGGAGGCCGACACCAGGCCGCTGATGAGGTAGTGCCAGTGGCTCACCTCGCCGCCCTTCGCCCAGATTTTGCGCCCTGCATCCAAAGACTGCACCTTCACCAGGGTGGCCGTGTGCGCGGCCACGGCGTCGCTGAGCCCGAGTTTGCGCAGGCGTTGCTGGATGTAGCTGCTGCTGGGCATGGCTCAGGGCGAAGCGGCAAAGTGGTCAAAGCTGGCCCAAGGGCCGGGCAGAAGGGCACCACTGCCATCCACCACGCGCAGACCACCAGCCGCCTCGGTGCGCCCGATGCGGGTGACCGGGGTACCACTGGCCTGCGCTGCTGCCTGTACTGCCGCTGCCCGTGCCGGCGGCGCGGTGAAGACCAGCTCGTAATCGTCGCCACCAGCCAGCACACACTGCAAAGCCAGTGCATCGGGTATTTTTGTATCAAATTGGCCTTTGGGGTCCGTATTATCTGCGCAAGCAGCTATTAATTTGATAGCTATTTCAGCCTCCACAGTGGCGCCTATGCCGCTCTGGGCGAGGATGTGGCCCAGGTCACCCAGCAAGCCGTCGCTCACATCGGCTGCCGCCGTAGCCACACCGCGCAGAGCCAGACCCAGGGCCACGCGGGGTGTGGGCTGCTCCAGCCGCTGGCGGGCCTGAGCCAGCAGGGCGGGCTGCAGTTGGACCTGGCCTTGCAGGCCCCGCAGCGCCAACGCGGCGTCGCCCAGCGTGCCGCTCACGTACACATCGTCACCCACCTGGGCGCCGCTGCGCAGCAAGGCCTGGCCGGGCGGGACTTCGCCCATCACCGTGATGCAGATGTTGAGCGGGCCGCGAGTGGTGTCGCCGCCGATCAGCGCGCAGCCATGGGCATCGGCCAGCGCGAACAGGCCTTCGGCAAAAGGCCGCAGCCACTCTGCGCGCGCCTCGGGCAGGGCCAAGGCCAGCGTGAAGGCGCGCGGGCGGGCGCCGCAGGCGGCCAGGTCGCTCAGGTTCACGGCCAGCGCCTTGTGGCCCAGGGTGCGCGGGTCTACGTCGGCAAAGAAGTGGCGGCCGCTGACCAGCATGTCGCTGCTCACCGCCCATTGCATGCCCGGCGTGGGCTGCAGCAGGGCGCAGTCGTCACCCACGCCCAGCACCACGCCCTCGTCCAGCGGCCGCTGTGGGCGCTGGAAGTAACGTGCAATCAGCTCAAACTCGCCCAGCCCGGCCATGGTGCCTCAGGCCCCGCTGTCACGGGCGGGCCAAAAGAAGCTGCCGGGGGCCTGGCGCAGGCGCACCCAGACCGCACCCTGGATGCGCGAGCGCCCCACGCCCGACACGTTGTGCGCTTGCAGCGCCACGCGGAAGGCCAGGTAAAAACTCACGCCCACATTGAGCATGCCGATGAAGGGAATGCTGGCCGCAGCCCACCACAGGGCGGGGTTCTTGACGACCTCCCAGCCCAGGGCGGCGCAGGCCGCGCCCAGCTGGCCGGCCGACAAGGTGACGTGGCGCACGTCCAGCGCCGGGCCCAGAAAGGCCAGGATGGGGGGCACCAGGCCAAGCATGAACCCCAGCGAGATGTTGGCGGCCAGGCCCGAGATGTTGCGCCGCATGAACAGGGCCCAGCGGTCGGCCCGGGCCAGCCCCAGCCATGCGGTGATGCGCGGGTTGTGGCGGATCGCCGAGTCCAGGCGGTGCAGCACAAACCAGTTTTCTACCCATCCCGCAATGATGCTGCTGGAGAAGAGCAGTACCCCCGTGAAGGCCGCAAACAGCAGCGAGGGACCAGTCAGCGTGAGCGATTGCAGCACGTAATGGGCGCGGTCTTCACTGATCATGGGGGCGCCCAGCGTCAGGGCCATGGCGGCCGACAAGGCGATGGCAACCGGAAACACCACCGCCACGTTGCCAATGACGGCCGCCACCTGCGATCGCACCAGGTGGGTGACTTCGTCCACAAAGGCGCCCAGCGCCTGCGCATCGGAAATGTCCTTGAGCTTGGCGGCCATGGCCGGTGCCGTCATGGCGGGTTGCTTGGTGGCCAGGGTGAAGTGCAGCAGCTGGATCAGCACAAAGCTCACTGCGTATGACACCCCCGCCCAAAAGCCGCCCCAGAAGGCCGACAGGCCCAGCGCCATGATGCCGAATTTCATGGCCGTGGTGAGGGCAGTGAGTGCGCCGCCACCTGCAGCATTGGCCAGCATCTCGCGGTACTCGGCGCGGGTGCGGGTGATGTAGTGTTCGCCGGTCTCGCTGCTGCGCTCGGCCACCTTGGCCGCCAAGAGCGAAGAGTTGGAGGCTACCAGCGCGCCAATGCTGCGCTGCTCCTGGCTCACGCTGGCCAGGTGGGAGAGCAGGCGCGCGCTGGCGCGGTGGCTGTCGTCGTCCAGCAAGCAGTCCAGCAGGGCGCGCACGCGCAACACGCGCTCGCGCAGCTGGCGCAGGCGAAACACCAGGTCCACCGAGATGCCGTGCGCGTCCAGGTGGGTGTAGACCGAGGCGGCGGCGTGGCGGCAGGCGTCGAGTTGGCTGCGGAACTGGTGCACCGCAGCCTGAGTGTCCTGTCCGGCCAACCAAGCGTCGCGTACGGCGTCCAGATCGGCCGCCAAGCGGTGGAAGGGGCTGGCTTCGCGCGCCGGGTGGCTCATGCGCAAGCGGATCTCCGGCGAGAAACCGGCGGCGCGGATCTGGCTGGTGCAAAAGGTCATGGCGTCCAGCAGGGTGCTGTGCCAGTGCGTCAGGCCGGGGTGTTGTGCGGCCTTCGGGCCTACGGCAGGCAAGCTCAGCAGCTTGGCCAGTCGCTGCAGGGTGGTGGTGGGCAGGGCCGCCAGCCATTGCGCGTCATGGGTGTCATCAAGCACCAGGCCAAACAACTCGGAGGCGTCGGCCGTTTCGGGTGTGGCCGGCAACAGCTTGTGGTGCAGGCGGTCCACCAACTCGCTGACGAAGGCGTTGCGTGAGCCAAAACCATAGTCCGAGAGCAGGGTGCTGCCATCCACCGTGTGTAGCAGGGCACGCCACCAGGCTTGCAGCTTTTGTGCCGTGTGCGGGCGAGCGTCCAGCAGATCCAGCAGCAGGTCTACCCGGGCCACAGCGGCGGCGGGTGCGCCCTGGTTGCCACGAATCCACTCCAGCAGGCCGATCAGCCAGACATGGCGCTCTACCAGCCCGGCCTCGGGGTTCAGTGTCTCCAGCAGCGTGGCAATGTCGCTGGGCACCGCGGGCGTGGCCATCAGTGCAGGGTGCGGGAGCCACCCGCATCGCTCAAGGCATCCAGCACAAACATGGGGATGTCGGCGTCGAATTTTTCGCCGTCTTCGGCCACGCAGAAAAAGCTGCCGTGCATGGTGCCGGTGGGCGTGCGCAGGCGGGTGCCGCTGGTGTATTCGAAGGCCTGGCCGGGCTTGAGCAGGGGCTGCTGGCCGACCACGCCCAGACCCTTCACCTTTTCGGTGTGGCCGTGTGCGTCGTTGACGTTCCAGGTGCGCGAGATCAGCTGCGCTGGCACATCCCCCGTGTTGGTGATGGTGATGGTGTACGCAAACACGTACAGGTCGTCAGCGGGTGCCGATTGGTCGGGCAGGTACTGGGGGCTGACTTCCACCAGAAATTCGTATTTGGCCATGGGCCAATGCTACCTGCGAAAATAATGCCCTTGTCAACACCCATTCCAAGCCCCCGCCATGACGTACCGCATCGCCCCCTCCATCCTGTCTGCCGACTTCGCCCGCCTGGGGGAAGAGGTCAAAGCCGTCATTGACGCGGGTTCGGACTGGATCCACTTCGACGTGATGGACAACCATTACGTGCCCAACCTGACCTTCGGCCCCATGATCTGCAGCGCCTTGAAGCCCCACGCCAAGACGGCGGCGGGCGTAGCGGTGCCGATTGACGTACATCTGATGATTTCGCCGGTGGATGCCCTGGCCGCCAGCTTTGCCGAGGCGGGTGCCGATTACATCAGCTTCCACCCCGACGCTTCGGGCCATGTGCACCGCAGCATCCAGGCCATCAAAAGCAAGGGTGTCAAGGCCGGCCTGGTGTTCAACCCCGCTGAGCCGCTGGACGTGCTGGACTGGGTGATCGAAGACATCGACCTCATCCTCATCATGAGTGTGAACCCCGGTTTTGGCGGTCAGAGTTTTATCGACTCGGCGCTGCGCAAGATCGAAGATGTGCGCAAGCGCATCGACGCCTGTGGCAAAGACATCCGCCTGGAGGTGGATGGCGGCATCAAGACCGACAACATCCGCCGCGTGGCCGATGCGGGCGCCGACACCTTTGTGGCCGGCAGCGCCATCTTTGGCAAACCCGATTACAAGGCTGTGATCGACGCCATGCGCCTGGCATTGGCTGCCTGACTTCCATGTGGCGCCTGACGCAGTGAGCACCAAGGATGTGAAGCCGCACAAGGCCAAGTTTCTCGGCGATTGGTTTGCGGTGTCCGGCGTGGAGGGGCGCAACGCACACGTGCGGGTGCGCCTGGCGATGTATGGCGTCTTGCTGCTGCTGGTGGTCTTGGGCGGCATGCGGGCGTGGTTGTCCCAGCACTGGCAGGATATTCGCCAACTGGATATCGAAATACTCCAGTCGATGGGCGAGCAAAGGGTGTTGACCCAGCGCCTTGGCGTAGTGACTTCGGCGCTGCAGCAGCACCAGAGCGCGTATCCCGCAGGGCAGGAAGCGCTTGCGGCAGCCTTGCAACGCTCTCGTGACGAAGCTGCCCGCTTCGATGCGTTGATGCAGCAACAGGCGAAGCGTGAGCCCTTTGTCGCACCCGAGGTGTTGGCAGCATTGCGGGACTGGCAGGGCAGCCGAGATGGCATGTGGGCCCGCTTGGAGCAGATCCCCCGGGACGCAGCCGGAATGCCTTTGGCCCGCCACCTGCAGGACGCACAAGCTGCGATCACACGGGCTGAATCTTCCGCCCATGCTCTTGTGCAGGAGAGTGGTGCCGATGTGTTGCGCCGCAGCCGTCGCGTGGTGTCCACGATCTGGGTGGTCTTGGGGGGCATTCTGGTATTGGGTGGGGTGTTGGCTTTCGCTGTGGTGGAGCCCACCGCCAGGGCGGTGCGCCGCCAATACGAAACTTTGGCCCGCCAAGCGGACCACATGAAACGGCTGGCCCTGGTGGCCGAGCTCAGCTCGAATGCGATTGCCATCACGGATGGGACACACCGGGTTGTTTGGGTGAATGAGGCATTCAGCCGGCTGACCAGCTACTCCCAGGCCAAAGCCCAGGGCCGGCGCATCGGCACCCTGTTGAAGGCGCGCAGTGCAGATCCCGTGCGTTTTGCCGAGTTTTACGCAGCTTTGCGCCAGAGCAAAGGCATCAAACGCGAGATCCGCATCGCCACCCGCACCGCGGAGCTGGGCTGGGTCTTGGTTGACATGCAGCCCATCAGCGACGAGGACGGCACCCTGAACGGCTGGGTGTTGGTGGCCACCGACATGACCGAAGTGCGTGCCCAGCAACAGGTGTTGCGTCTGGCAGTGGATGGCGCAGGCCTGGGCATTTGGCATTGGGACATGGTGGCCGACACCATCCAGTGCAACGACCGTTTGTTGGCCACTCTGGGTTACCTGCCGGGCGAGATGGACATGGCCGCTGCCACGTGGTTTGCGCTGATTCATCCGGACGATCAGCCGCACTGGCAGGAGTCTTTGCGCCTGCACCTGCGTGATCCGGATACGCCGCACCGGTTGTCCGTGCGGGCCCGGCACCGCGCCGGGCGCTGGGTCTGGATGTTGTTCACCGGCAATGTGGCCGACCGTGATGGGCAGGGGCGCGCCCTGCGCATGGCGGGTGTGGCCATGGACGTGAATGCCCAGAAGGCGATGGAGCAGCAGCTGCGGGTGGCCGCGCGCACTGACGGTCTGACCCAGCTGCCCAACCGGGCCGTGGTGCAGGAAAAGATTCGTTTAGCCATTGACCGGCGCCACGTCCAGCCGGGCTACAACTTTGCGGTGCTGTTCATGGACTTTGACCGCTTCAAGCAGGTCAACGACACCCTGGGGCACACGGTGGGCGATGCGCTGCTGCGCCAGATAGCGCGGCGCCTGCAAGACAGCCTGCGCCCCGGCGACAGCTTTGTGCACACCAGTGACTTTGCCCAGATGGCGGCCCGTATTGGCGGGGATGAATTTGTAGTCTTGCTGGATGACATCCGGGGGGACCTGGATGCCGAGATCGTGGCCAGCCGCCTGCTCGATGTCTTGGCCGCGCCTTACCAGGTGGAGGGGCATCGCGTCAGCTCCACTGTGAGCATCGGCATTGTGACCAGTACCCACGCCGAACTGGACGCTGACGCGGTGCTGCGCGACGCGGATATCGCCATGTACGAGGCCAAGCGCAGCGGCCGCGCACGTTACGCCATGTTCGACCCGGCGATGCGCCAGCGCGTGAACGCCTCGGTCTCGCTGGAGAACGATCTGCGCCAAGCGCTCACGCTGGGGGAGATGTTTGTGGTCTACCAGCCCGTGGTGCAACTGGGCAGCCATGCCTTGCGGGGGGTGGAGGCGCTGGTGCGCTGGAAGCACCCCCAACGTGGCTTGGTGTCTCCGGTGGATTTCATTCCCGTGGCGGAGGCCTGCGGCCTGATCGATGCGGTGGGCCAGTTTGTGCTGCAGCAGGCCTGCACCACGTTTGAGCAGTTGCAGCAACAACTCGGCGCCTTGGCGCCACCCAGCGTGGCCGTCAATCTGTCGCGCGCGCAGCTGCGCCAGCCAAGGCTGGTGGCCGATATTCTGGAAGCGGTGCGCGCCCACAACATGGCGCCCCAGCAGTTGGTGCTGGAAGTGACCGAGAGCCTGGCCGCACAGGACCAGGCCGTGCAGCAGACGTTGCGCGACATCCGCGCGCTGGGTGTGGGGCTTGCGCTCGACGACTTTGGTACTGGCTATTCCTCGCTGTCCTGTCTGCACGAGCTGCCGGTGGATACGGTGAAGATGGACCGGTCGTTTGTGAGCCAGGCAGGCCAGAGTGAATACCACCGCGTGTTGATTGATGCAACCTTGCGCATGGCACGCGCGCTGGGCTTGGGCACGGTGGCGGAAGGTATCGAGACGCCCGAACAGGCGGCCCTGATGTTGGCCATGGGCTGCGAACGCGGCCAGGGCTACTGGTTCAGCCGCCCCCTGGATGCCCAGGCGCTGGTGGCCTGGATACGGGCCGGTGGCGTTCCTGCCCAGGCATCCCCTCTCCAAGAAGAAAAGGAACCCTTGTGACTCTGATGCCCTGGCCTCTGCGCCAGTTCGACGCCGCGATCGTGGACCTGGACGGTACCTTGGTCGACACCTTGGGTGATTTTGTCGAGGCCCTGCAGCGCATGCTGCGCGACCTCCCCAAGCCTTTTGCCGAATTCACCGTCACCCACCCCTTGGTGGAGCGCATGGTGGGAAAAGGCTCGGAAAACTTGATAAAAAGCCTTCTAACCCATGTAGATGCTGCGCAAGCAGCTACAAATTCAGTAGCGCTGTACGAGCAAGCTTGGGCTCGCTACCAGGTGCACTACCAGGCCATCAATGGCGATTTTTCCGCCGTCTACCCCGGCGCCCGTGAGGGCCTGCAGCAATGGCAGGCGGCGGGCCTGCGCCTGGTCTGTGTCACCAACAAGCCCACGGCCTTTGCCAATACCTTGCTGCGGCACAAGGGGCTGGACGGCTTCTTTTTACACGTGGTGGGCGGTGATGCGGTGGCGCGCAAGAAGCCGGACCCCATGCCCTTGCTGCATGCCTGCACCCTGTTGGGCACGGTGCCCGCGCGCACGCTGATGGTGGGAGACTCCAGCAACGACGCCCAGGCTGCACGTGCGGCCGGTTGTCCGGTCTTGCTGGTGAGTTATGGCTACAACCATGGGGAGCCGATCGCGTCGGTGGACGCGGATGCGTACACCGACACGCTGGACGCCTTGCGCTGGGCGGAATGAGGCCCGCGCAACGGATCTAGGCCGCCTCAGGCGGCCAGCAGAGTGGGGCGGCCGGCATCAACCTTGAAGACGGCCACCAGCGACACCAGGTCTTGGGCTTGCTGCTTGAGTGCGCTGGCTGCTGCGGCCATCTGCTCCACCAGCGCTGCGTTTTGCTGGGTGGCCTGGTCGATCTGGGAGACCGCTTCACTGACCTGGGCGACCCCCGTGTTTTGCTCGGTGCTGGCGGCGCTGATTTCGCCCACCATGTCGGTGACCCGGCGGATAGCGCTCACCACCTCGCCCATGGTGCTGCCTGCTTTGTCCACCAGGGTTGTGCCTTGCTCTACACGCGCCACACTGGCGCCAATCAGACTCTTGATCTCTTTGGCTGCCTCGGCGCTGCGCCCGGCCAGGGCCCGCACCTCAGAGGCCACCACCGCAAAACCGCGGCCCTGCTCACCGGCTCGTGCGGCTTCCACCGCAGCGTTGAGCGCCAGGATATTGGTTTGAAACGCAATGCCGTCAATCACGCTGATGATTTCGGAAATCCGGCTCGAGGACTCGTTGATGTCCTTCATGGTGTGCACCACTTGGGCCACCACCTCGCCACCCTGCTGTGCCACGCTGGAGGCGCTGGCCGCCATCTGGCTGGCCTGGCGTGCGTTGTCGGCGCTGTGGCTTACGGCCGAGCCGAGTTCCTCCATGCTGGCGGCGGCCTCTTCCAGTGCGCTGGCCTGCTGCTCGGTGCGTGCCGACAGGTCGTGGTTGCCCTGGGCAATTTCGGAGCTTGCCAACGCCACTCCCTGGGACCCTTCGCGCACTTTGATCACAAGGGTGGACAGGCTGTTTTGCATGGATTGCAATGAGCGCATCAGTGCGGCCACTTCGTCACGTCCCTGGGTCTGCAACTGGGCGGTCAGATCACCCCCGGCAACACGGTCCGCCACCGTTACGGCCTCATTCAGTGGCCGCACAATTTGCCGGCTCAGAAAAATGCTCCCCACCAGCCCGGCCAAGGTCACCAGCACCATGACGCCATAGGCCAGCTGGCTGCCACGGGCTGCCACAGCACTGGCGCCTTCAGAGGCCAGGCGTTCTTGTTCCGAGAGTTGCTTGCGCAGCTCTCCCAAAAAGGCGACGGCATCCCGGTCTTTGCCACGCGCGGCCTTGTCTCCCGCGGCGTAATCGGCATCGGCGGCCTTGTAGGCTTGCAATGCTGTTTCATAGCCTTGGGCGGCGGACTGCATGGCAGTGGTGAGTTTCGTCGCCGTGTCTTTGGCAGGTCCGGGCTCCAGCATGCTGTTGAGCTCTTCCAGGCCTTTGGCCACAGCCTTCATCTCTGCTTGGTGGGCGGTCCAGTAACGGTCCAGGTCTTTGGGCTCTTTGCCGCGTAAGAGTACGTTTTTCCATTCCTGGATTGCTGTGGAAAAGTTGCCTGCAATGTCTGCTGCTTTTTTGTTGGCGGCCACGTGGCCCAACACGTCGTTTTGGTAGGTTCCCACGGCGCTGTTGAGGGTGCTGATGCCGAACATCCCCCCCACAAACAGCAGGGTCAGGGCGATCGCAAATGCCAGGGGCAGCTTCAGGCTGAGTTTCATTGCGCAGTCTCCAGGTGGTGTCACTGTCAAAAAGGCTCACTCGGCGTCCAGACTACAGGCTGGAAGAAGGCTTGTCATCCCCCGAATGGGGGCATCTGTGCAAAAAAGCAAAAAAGGCCTGCAGCGTGGCGGCTGCAGGCCTTTCGGTGATGGGGGCAGATAGAGTTACTTTTGACCCAGCAATGCGTCCTTGAGTTTGAAGTCTGCGGGGACTGGGCCAAACCAGATGGACATGATGGCCTTGTAAAACTCGGGTTCCTTGAAAGGCTCGCCTTGCACTTTGCCCTTGGCGGTCACCACCATGCCGGTGCCGGGAATCCAGTCCAGGGTGATCACATCGCCGGGCTGCAACACCTTGTTGACGGTGAAGATGTCGCCCATTCGCAGCAGGCCCGGGATCAGCTTGGACATTTCGTTCTTGGGCACGTTGTCTTCCACGCCGCGCGTCAACAGCTTGCCAAAGGGGCCGGCTTCAATTTCGCGTAAAAAGGTCATGGTCAGGCGTTTGGGGCCAGGGGCTGCCATCAGCTCTTCGAGCGAGTTCACTTTTTTGCTGGTGTAGAGGTCGCCCACGTACACCTTGAATGGGCCTTTGTAACGCGTACCTGCGCCATTGAGCATCAGTTTGGTGCCGCTTACGGTGACACTGTCCTCCACCTTCACCCCATGGATCTCTTGGGTGGCCGCTTGGGCCATGGGGCTGGCAAACAGGGTCACGGACAGGGCGGCAGCCCAGAAACGCTTGAGTGTCATGAAGAAAATCCTTAATAGAACGACCGTTCTTTTTTGTGTAACGAGATTTTGCAACGTCCACTCCCAATGTACATCAGGGTTTCTGCGGGTGACGTGAATTTGTCTGCTTTCCAATCGACGTGTCGGGTTTGCTACACTGGTCGCATGTTTATCCACCACATCAGCAGAATGGGTCTTAGCGACCGGGGAGCCTGGCCCTGGCGTACCTTGTCTGTTGTGCCTGGGCTCTAATACCTGCCGGCCGCCACCTCTGGCGGCTAACGCGCACGGTTTGTGAGCTTTGCGCGGTCAAGTGGCACGGATTCCCCTCCGATCTATTGCGCGCACCCTTTGTGGCTGCAGCCTTGGCTGCCAGCAACCAAATGACAGTGTGATTTGAGAGGCTCCGCCCCCATGACCGAATCCGAGTTCCAAGCCCTGCAGGCGCAAGGCTATAACCGCATCCCCCTGAGCACCCAGGCCTTTGCCGACCTGGAAACGCCACTTTCCCTCTACCTCAAGCTGGCCTGTGCCCCAGGCAGCGCCGAACCTGCTGCCCACAGCTTCTTGCTGGAATCGGTGGTGGGCGGCGAGCGTTTCGGGCGCTACAGCTTTATTGGCCTGCCCGCCCGAACCTTGCTGCGCGCCAGTGGCTTTGGCGAGCAAGCCCGCACCGAAGTGGTGACCGATGGAGTGGTGATTGAGACCTCCACCTTGAATCCGCTCGATTTCATCGCCGAGTACCAGCAGCGCTTCAAGGTGGCGCTGCAACCCGGAATGCCGCGTTTCTGCGGCGGCTTGGCGGGGTACTTTGGCTACGACGCGGTGCGCTACATCGAGAAAAAGCTGCAAACCAGCTGCCCGCCCGACGAGCTGGGCACGCCCGACATCCT
>JACCDT010650296.1_pt1 | contig 17576 bp, 16 predicted proteins | sample 7446291 | NCBI WGS metagenome assembly JACCDT01 (sample SAMN15323446, study PRJNA562643) | freshwater metagenome | isolation source: river surface water | place: USA:Blue River Watershed | collected 2017-08-17 | reverse complement strand
GTTCTTATCTGCTGGTGGGAAAGATCTTTAAAGGAAGAGTCGTAATTGGAGGTGTAACAAACCACCTCACACTTACCGGCAGCCGGGATGGAAGGGGAAGAAAAATCAGGGGAATTCGGTGCCGAAAAATCTCCTACTGGAGGACGTAGTGAAGGTGATCGATTATCGAAGACCACAACTTCATAATCGCTTTCAGGAATCTCTGTAAGAAAACCGGGACGACTTGGAGCTAGCGGGTTTAGTTCTTTAGGCGGCAGGAAGATACGACCTTGTCGATGCGCTGCAATCACAACCCATTCATTATTTAGAGGGTCTAAACGCATCTCCCCAATCTGGGGTTGCTCTTCTGCGGGGCGCTGATCAATCGCCTGTCGAGTCTGCCCTTGAGTGTCGTAATAGCGAATGGTTCGCCCATCCATCAAAGTTCTATCGGTGCGAACGACACCGGCACCTAGTTGCTTAGAAGGTTTCTCACTCGCCATAGTGCCCGTTACTCTACCGGCATGTCAGCTACGGCTCATCTCTCAAATGGCGGAGTCGATATCTTTATTGAGGTTATCGACGGGGCATTAGTCATTCGATATTGGGGCGGAAAGATTTCTGGCGATTTTGCCGCCATCCCATTTGAAAGATCAGTTGCACACAGCGATTTTGATCAGGTTCAGAATCCGGGAGTCATGCGCGAGCACTCCAGAGGTTGGTTGGGGTATCCGACAATTTCGGGCCATCGCTCCGGTCAAAATTGGTCTACTAAGTTTTCAGTTACCGACCTAACCAGCAGTTCAAACTCATTTAACGCAATCTTGCAGGATGACACAGCTCAATTGACTATCAAATTAATCGGAAAACTAGATTCCTATGGAATTTTAAAAAGCCAATTTGAATTGATTAACAATGGTGAAGATTACGTACTGAATGAACTTCATTATTGGATGCCTCTGAGTGACAGAGCAACAGAAACTTTGGATTTTGCTGGACGTTGGTCTAATGAACGTAACCCGCAAAGACAGCAAATAAATATCGGTCGCTGGGTACGAGATTCACATGAAGGTAGAAGTGGTCACAACTACACCATCGGACAAATTGCGTTGAATTCAAATACCAATTTTGCTACTGGTGAAGCATGGGCTGTGTCACTAGCCTGGAGTGGCGATGTTAAGTATTGCGTGGAGAAGAACTACGAGGGTGTTCAAAGCATCGGAGCTGCTGAAGTTCTATTGCCAGGCGAGGTAGTTTTGAAAAAGGGTGAGAGTTACAAGGCACCTGAGTTGTTTGCTTGGTACTCCAACCAAGGATTAGATGGTCTAGCCAATGCAATTCATTCACATTTGCGCGCTAGATCTGTTCACCCTAAGAAACCAAGACCACTCACACTAAACATGTGGGAAGCGGTCTATTTTGACCATAATGAAACAAAAATTCGTCAGCTAGTAGATATTGCGGCTGAAATTGGCGTGGAGCGGGTAGTGCTTGATGATGGTTGGTTTGGCTCCCGGCGCCATGATCGAAGTGGATTAGGTGATTGGGTTGTAAGCAAAGATGTTTGGCCAAATGGGCTTACTTCGGTAACTGATTATGTAGTGAATAAAGGTATGGAGTTTGGCCTTTGGTTTGAAGGCGAAATGGTGAATCCAGATTCAGATTTATATCGCGCCCACCCAGACTGGATTTTGAATGTAGCAGAAAGAGTTCCCCCTACTTGGAGACATGAATTGGTTTTGGATCTCAGCAAGAGCGAGGTCTATTCACATGTCCTTGAGCAGACAAGTGCAATCTTGAGCGCATACAAGATTTCCTACATAAAGTGGGATCACAACCGCGTGCTCATTGATGCTGGCTCTGCTGGAGCGCCTGCAATCCAGAAGCAAACTAAAGCCCTTTATAAACTTTTTGCGGAGTTAAAGCAGCGTCATCCAGATTTGGAAATCGAATCTTGTGCCTCTGGTGGAGCAAGAATTGATTTAGGAATAATTGATTTGGTTGATCGCTTTTGGACCAGCGACAACAATGATGCGCTAGAACGTCAAAGGATGCAGCGCTGGACCATGCAATTTATTCCTCCAGAGCTACTCGGAACTCACATTGGATCTAATCCAGGTCACCAAACCGGTCGCGACCTTTCCTTAGGCTTCCGAGCAGCTACCGCGTTGTTTGGTCATGCGGGCCTAGAGAGAGATTTGACCGAGTTAACAAAGCCGGAGTTGGAGGCGCTGAAGTCTTGGATTTCGCTTTATAAGAAAGAGCGGGCAATTTTGCACACCGGTGCAATGGTTAGGATTGATTATCCTGATGATGCACATTATCTGTATGGAGCAGTGAGTCAGGATCGCGGCGCAGCACTGTTTTCATATGTTCAACTTCATCCGATTCCACAATCTCACGCGGCAAAACTCACTTTCCGAGGTTTGAAAGCTGATGCTCAATATCGTGTGTCAGTAATTCATGATGCCGGCGCTGCAGAATTCATGGCAATCTCAAATCCACCGTGGATTAATACCGGCGCCAAGTTAAGCGGTTCAGCTCTGGAAAATGTCGGGCTTCCAGCACCAATTCTTCGGCCGGAAAATGCTTTGTTACTGAAATTAGAAGAGGTAAAGAGTTAATCGAGCCAGTTTAAGGTTCGCTCGATTGCTTTCTTCCAAAGTCGGTATCCATCAGATGCCAAAGTGCTACCGGAATTAGCTTTCCAGCGCATTCCTTCTTGCCACTTGTTGCGAAGTTCAGTCGTATCCTTAAAAACCCCAACTGCAAGTCCAGCGGCATATGCCGCACCTAATGCCGTGGTTTCGATGATAAGTGGTCGAATTACATCAACCCCCATGATGTCAGCCTGCATCTGCATGCAAAGCTCGTTTGCGGTGATGCCTCCGTCAACGCGCATCTCTGGAAGCTTTACGCCACTGTCAGCGGACATCGCATCCAAAACATCACGGGTTTGATAACAAATAGCTTCAAGTGCAGCCCGCGCTAGATGAGCCTTTGTAGCGGCGCGAGTTAGTCCTACTACAACACCTCGCGCATCATTTCGCCAGTACGGAGCGAATAGACCTGAGAATGCAGGAACAAAGTAGACCCCGCCATTGTCTGATACGGATTTTGCAAGTGGCTCAATTTCAGGAGCGGTATTGATGATTTGCAATTGGTCGCGTAGCCATTGAATCGCAGATCCGGTAACAGCAACTGAGCCTTCGAGTGCGTAGTGAGTTGGTTGATTTCCAAACTTGAAACAGACCGTGGTTAAAAGGCCATTCTTTGAGCGCACGATTTCCGTGCCAGTGTTTAGCAATGCGAAGTTTCCGGTTCCGTATGTGGTCTTTGACTCGCCGCGATCAAAGCAGGCTTGTCCAACCATCGCTGATTGTTGGTCACCAAGAATTCCCGCGATTGGGATCGCGCTTCCCAGTGGTCCAGAAGGATCTGTTTTGGCGTAAATTTCAGATGAAGATTTGATATCTGGCAAGAGATTTCTTGGCACGCCAAATGTATTTAGTAACTCTTCATCCCAATCCAAAGTTTCCAGGTTCATCAAAAGGGTTCGGCTGGCATTTGTCACATCAGTAACGTGCACGCCACCACGAGCTCCGCCCGATAAATTCCAAACTAACCAGCTATCAATAGTTCCAACCAGGGCACGTCCTTCTTGCACCGCTGTTTTTACAGCTGGAACATGATTAAGAAACCAATTCATTTTGCTGCCCGAGAAATATGGCGCAATTGCTAATCCGGTCTTAAAAGTTACTGTTGATTTTGTTTGATCTGATAGCGAGTTCAAATACTCTGCGGTGCGGGTGTCTTGCCAAACAATTGCATTAGCCAGTGGCGCGCCAGTTAATTTGTCCCAAATCACGGTGGTCTCGCGCTGATTTGTGATTCCAATCGCTGCTAAATCAGAACCATTTATTCGAGCGGCTTTTAGGGCTCCGGAAATAACATCCTGAGTGCGCTGCCAAATTTCAGCAGCATCATGTTCGACCCAGCCTGCTTGCGGCAAAATTTGGGTGTGCTCTAGTTGATGTTGCCCAACTATCTTTCCTGAATCATCAAAGACGATGAACCGAGTACTAGATGTTCCTTGGTCTAGGGAGCCTATATACGCCATAACCCGTATCCTAAGCCGGTGTTGCTTTCCAATTCGAGCCTAAATAACCAACAGCGCCAAGAGGCGTTAGCGGAGTTGGAATCTTGCGAATTTGATGTTTTGGTTATTGGCGGCGGAATCAACGGAGTTGGAATTGCCTTAGATGCAGCTTCTCGTGGATTGAAAGTTGCCCTGGTTGAGGCGGCAGATTTTGCCTCCGGCACCTCCTCAAAATCCTCAAAGTTGATTCATGGTGGCTTGCGTTATCTAGAACAGTACGATTTTAAGTTAGTGCGGGAAGCATTGAATGAACGAGAGTTAATGGTCAGCACCCTCTCACCGCACTTAGTAAAACCAGTTTCCTTTCTGTATCCCTTACAGGAAAAATTGAAGGAGCGCACTTACGTAGGTGCGGGAATGGCGCTTTACGATGCGTTGCGAGGATTTAAACGTGCACTTCCTTGGCATAAGCATTTAACTCAAAAGAAGATTAGTGAGATTGCACCCTCGCTGCGGCTAGATGTAGTAACCGGTGGTTATCAGTATTTTGATGCGCAGGTTGATGATGCAAGACATACGATGACGATCGCTCGTACCGCAGCAAAGTATGGAGCGGTTATTACAACTCGTACTCGCTGCGAAGAGTTAATCAAAAATGGTAAGGCTGTGATTGGCGCAAAAGTTAAAGATTTAGAGAACGATGAAATTATTGAAGTTCGCGCCAAAACCACAATCATGGCTGCAGGTGTTTGGACCGATCCGTTGCATGAGAAGTTCGCGCTAAAAGGTGGTTACGGGGTTCGCATGTCAAAAGGGGCTCATATCGTCGTCCCAGGTGATGCGATTAAATCCCAAACTGGGGTAATTTTAAAAACCGATGTTTCAGTGCTCTTTATTATTCCTTGGGGCGATAAGTGGATTGTTGGCACCACAGATACCGAATATGACCAAAGCAGGGAAGAGCCATTGGCTACAGCTGAAGATGTTACTTACATTATTAATCAAGCCAATCGAGTCCTAGAACCAAAGCTACGTCGGGATCAAGTTGTTGGCGTTTTTGCTGGTTTAAGACCATTGGTTTCAACTGATCCAGATTCTCCAACTACAAAGCTTTCTCGCGAACATGTTGTTGATAGCCCAGCAAAGGGCTTTGTATCTATTGCGGGCGGCAAATACACCACCTATCGCGTAATGGCTGAGGACGCGGTAAACGAAGCAATTAACCATCTGCGCCGCTTGGTTCCAGATTCGGAAACCGAAACCCTGGCAATTATCGGCGCCGAGGGATATTCAGTTTTGATGAATCAAATTCCAAGACTTGCGAATAGTTTTGGAATTTCTGAAAAGACAGTTGCGCACCTACTAAATCGATATGGATCATTAATTGATGAAGTATTGGCTCCTGCTGCCGAGAACAAGGAGCTGTTAAAGCCAATCAGCAAAGAGCTCGACTACATTGCTGCTGAGATTGTTTATGCGGCAACCCATGAAGGTGCTCGAAGCGTGGATGATGTTTTATCACGACGCACCAGAATTGCATTTGAAGCAAAAGATCAAGGCCTCGGATTAGCGGAAAAAGTTGCAGATTTAATCGCTCCATATCTGGGATGGAAGAAAACCCAAAAGAACGCCTCGATTAAAGAATATGAACAACTTGTTGAGCGCCAGAATCAAATATTGATTGCTGCAAAGGGCACAAAGAGCAAAGTTAGTTAGTTTTTGATCTGACCTTTGCAGGTATCAACTACAACCGGAGGTTTGGTTGCGGTTGGTTTAGGGGTTGGAGATGGGGTTGGTTCCACACCTTGAATTAAATTGAATGAAATGTTTTGTCTGATCTCTGCATGAGTCCCAGTCTGATCTACAAAGGCAATGAATCCTTCAGTTAGACCGGCAGGAAGATTGCGCAGTGACAAGGTCCAAACACCAGAGGCATCTCGCACCGGAGTTTGATCAACTTTTTTCGGATTTTCACCATTTAACCGGAACGCGACAGTTCCAGTAACAACTGGATTTCCAGATGGTCTCTTCACCTCAACCTTAATTCGCGTTGGTTTATCGGTGCTCGTAGCTCGAATATCGGTAATAAACATAGTGGTGGGTTCCTTGATTGGAAGGTAATCACCGGTTTGTGGGGTCCACACTCCACGGGTTAACTGCAGGAACGATGCGGTATCGCCTCGGAAAACATTTAAATCTATGCGAGTGGATGCAACTCCATACTTTTTTCCTATCCCGCAGGAAGAGTATTGCCATATCTGCCACAGCGAGGTGCAATCCGAAGTGGACCAAGAATGTACAAAGCAGCCAAAATCTTTGCGACCAGGTTCTGCCGTCAAATCAGCTGGATCGATTCCATACCGAGCTTTCCAAAGAGGATATTGACGAAGCTTTTCGCTTCGCACCATGGCTTGCTCCATAAATGTTGGGTAAGAGTAGAAAAATGGTTTGCGCCCAGTTTTTTCATGCATCATCTCTAGCCAGGTCTCGGCCCACAAAGTAACAAGTGATCTTGGTGCATATTTAGTACAGGTACTTCCCGACGCGGCTACACAGTTATTCTCGAGATCTAGTGCATATGGCAAATCCTTTTCGGTATATCCGCCCATGCTAGATAAGCGCCAAATAGCTTTTTGGGCTTGGGCCTGCGCATCTCGAATTACTTCATCTCTATTAGTAGTGTTTGGCAAAATTGTGTAATGGTAATAGCCGGTATATATGCCGGCAGCCTGTGCCGCATTTCTATCCATCAACAGATATTTCAAAGCAAGGGCATCTGCATCATCTCTTGTATCAGAGGCCTTAATCATCACAAATCTAATTCCAGCTGCATACATTTTTTCAAAGTCAATCGGCTTGTCATAAGGATGCTGCCAACGACTTACATCAGTGCCATGGATGCGACCACCAGGTCCAGTGACGGCAATTAGTTCATCTGGGGTGCTAATTGCTGGTGCCGGTTCAATGACAACAGTACGAGATCCAGTTGTTAAAGTTTTATTCCCTATTGTGACTCGAGCCCGGTAAGTAGTTCGCCCCTCTAGTCCGGTCGCGCGGGTTTGTATTTTCCAAGCTCCACTTGGCGTGGACTTGGTGCGCAATCTGGTGTCTTTCCAAGTTGACCCCAGTTTCACATCAATTCTTACAACCGCATTCTTAACTTTTGGCTTGATAACTCCATGGAAAGTTACTTTTTGTTCGGGAAAAGCTGGAGTTTGTACCAGGTAAAAAGAGGAGCTTGATTTAGCAGCGCTAGCGGGGGAGAGAAGTGATGAAACCAGTACAAAGGCTAAAAGCGGAATCAGTAGTCGCGGCTTAATCACTGCGCAATTATGGCGATTTGTTCCCCAAAAATCTCAACACACGCTCGTTCTAATACCTCACGATGTGAATCTTTCCTCACAGCGGTGAAGTCATGCATTCCACTTAGTTTCTCAGCATCTACAAAACTTAATTTAAGTTGATTGTTATCAAAAGCGACCAATCGAGCATCAAAAAATGCCAACCAAGCGACGCGATTTTCACGCTCTACAAGATCAAGGACTTCATTCCAGCGTGCTTTTATCCCTTGGAGGTTTAGTTCTGACATGAGGTTGACCCTGCTTTTAAGAGAAATAACTAATTCAAAATCGCGACGATGGCAGCAATCACCGCTACTACCGAGGTCAGGCTTTTGCCAGCGGTAGTCGATAGAAATTTCTGTCCGGCTTTCAAGTAGGTAAGAGCAAAAATAACTACTCCAACTCCAACTATCAGTGCAGTTACCGCTGTTAAATCAGATTTCCCGCTTTGATAACGCAGGTTAATCAAACCTACTGCGATTAACGCGTATGCGGTGTAACGGAAATATTGAAGCGCACTCACTCTTGGTCCTCTTTTGTAGCTTGCTCAGAATCTGAAGGCAGCAGCCAGGCCCGATCCTCTGCAAATGAGTACTTGGCAACCTTTCCAACCGGAACAATCTCTTCATAAACTGGATCGGATTCGACAGCAAGAATTACACCCTCTTCAGTTTCGAGCGTGTATTCAACATGGTTTCCGTAGAAAACAACGTTAGTGACTAGACCTTCGCTTTTTCCTGGTGTGCTTGATTTTGCTGCGGTAACGGAGATTGATTCTGGACGCACCAGCAAGGTCGGCTTGCTCGAGGCTAGGGCATTCTCTTGCGCTGCTACCTCTAGTTCTTTTCCACCAACAACCACCGTGGCCATTCCTTTTCCGGCTTTCTTAGCGCTGGCAACCTTTAGGAAGTTTGAACGTCCAATAAAGTCAGCGACAAATACTGAAGATGGGCGGCGATAAATCTCATCGGGATTTCCGACCTGCTCAACAACTGCATTGCGCATAACAACGATGCGGTCAGACAAGCTCATAGCTTCATCTTGATCATGGGTAACGAAGATGCTGGTGATTCCCAAACGACGCTGGATGTTTCTGATTTCAACTCGCATCTGTGCACGCAGTTTTGCATCCAAGTTTGAGAGCGGCTCATCAAAAAGCAAAACTTTTGGACGAACTACCATCGCGCGGGCTAGCGCAACGCGCTGCTGTTGGCCGCCCGATAGCTGATTTGGTGCTCGATTTGCTAGATGAGACAAACTCATCGAGTCTAGAACCTCAGCAACAGCGTTTTTGATTTCAGCCGCAGACATCTTTTTAATGCGAAGTCCATATGCGACGTTATCGAAAACTGTCATGTGTGGAAATAGCGCATATGACTGGAACACCATTCCCATAGGGCGCTTGTCTGGTGTCATGGCAACCAAGTTCTCTCCATCAAGCAAAACTCCACCTGAGGTTGGAGTTTCAAATCCTGCAATCATGCGAAGCGCGGTTGTTTTGCCACAGCCGGAAGGTCCTAGCAGAGTTACGAACTCGCCAGGATTAATGGTGAGTGAAAGTTCACGAACCGCAACTACCTTTTCTTTGCCATTACCAAACTCCTTAGTGAGGCGTTCGAGTTTTAGGCTGCCGGTTTTGCTTTCCATCATTTCTCCTTAGCGTCCTGTCACCATTGGGCGATCAACTGAAACCTGAGTTTTACGAACTAGAAGGTTGATTAAACCTCCAATAATCATGATTAAAACAATCAAAATGCAGCACAACGCGAAGACGTTTCCATAACGCCCTTGGTCGGCTTCAGCCAAAATCTTTTGGGTCAAGATTGAAGTATCTGGTGTCACCAAGAAGATGATGGGAGACAGTGTCGTCATTGAGTGCGCAAAGGCATACATCAATCCTGAGAGGAACGCACCACTTATTAGTGGCAAGGTAACCAATCGGAAAGTCTTGCCGCCAGATGCTCCTAGAGATGCAGAGGCCTCTTCGATTGCTGGATCAATTTGTTGGAGTTGAGAAATACCAGATCGCTGACCCGCAGGGCTGGAACGGATGATGTAAACCATAACAATCGCTATCGCGCCACCAAGGAGTGCGCCACCACCACCGACCTGTGGGAAGACAGTAAAGTCACCAATTTTTACCGGATCGTTGTATGTGATTGCATAACCGATACCAATAACAGTTCCTGGAACTGCGATACCTAACATTCCAAGGAAGTCCAGCGCTTCAGCTCCGCGACGAACCTTTCTAATTACTAGCCACGCAATGATCATGCCGAAGATTCCTGCCAGAGGTGTTGCAATCAATGCCAGCGTAGCTGTGGTCTTAATGGCGCCATTTGCAAAACCACTGAGTAGATATCGGAAATTATCCAAAGTAAATTCATTGTTAACACCGATAATCTTGGTGAAAGCACCAAAGATAACTGTTAAGTAAACCAAAACAACTAAAGCGGTAAGTAATCCTGTAACAGTTAGCAAGAAGAACTTTGCGGGCTTTGAAGTAACCATAGTTGGACGACCACTAGGTTTACCGGTTACTGAGACCACACTTCGTTTTTGCGCCCAATAACGCTGAATCAAAAAGACCAACAACGCAGGTAGCAACAACAATGTCGAATATCCAGCTGCGAGAGAAATATCGTAATCACCATTAATCGCCATATAGGCACGGGATGCAAGAACGGTGTAGTTACCGCCAATAATCAAAGGGTTAGCTAGATCTGCAATGGTTTCAATAAATAATAAAAGGAACGAACCGGCAAATCCAGGGATCAGCAATGGAACGGTGACGGTTCGGAATACTCGCCATTTATTTGCGCCCAAGCTTGAGCCAGCCTCATCGAGTGCCGGATCTAGCGAACGCAACATTCCCAGAAGGTTCATGTAGGCGATAGGGAAGAAAGAGAGTGTTAAAACCAAAACTAGACCCGTGTAACCATAAAGAGTGGGTCGCCAATCAAACACACCTCGAGTAATGATTCCGCTTCGTCCAAATAAAACAATTACAGCGGTGGCAAATGCGAACGGCGGGGAAATAATAGGAATGAGATTAATAATGTGAAGTACTTTTTTTCCTCTAAATTCAACGCGCGCCTGGGTGTAGGCCATGATGAAGCCCAGAAGTGTTCCCAAGAAAGCAACTGAAAGTCCCAATTTGACCGTATTCCAAATAATGTCTCGCGTGACTATGTCACTCCAAGAGTTCTTAAGAATTGCACTTCCGGATGGCTGAGTCGAATAAACCAAAATATTTGCAAGGGGTAGAAGAATCAGAAAGCCAATAATTAAAACAACTAGCACCAAAGCAATTTTGGTAAAGATGTCGTACTTGGCACCGCTAGATTTAATGGCCAACTTTTTCTCCTAAAAACGCTTGAAATCAGAAAATCAATTACGTTGCATTAAAACATTTTCACAGGAAAGGGTTCTGAAGAAAACTTCAGAACCCTTGTCCCGTTTACTACTTTTCGAGGTTACTACTTAGCTGATGAAGCTAGCGCAACTTCCTTATCAAAGCGTGCCTTCAGACGAACTGCGGCAAGACCGGCCTTTTCTGCTTCATAATCCAAGAGGTTGATCTTCTTGAGTTGAACCATACGACGGTCATACTTTGCATTTGGGTTAGTCAAAACCTGGTATGACTCAGCGGTAGCTGGGCCAAGGTTTTGTGCCTCTGCAGAGAGTGCGAAATCGATGTAAGCCTTACCTGCATCAGAATTCTTTGCACCCTTTACCAATCCAACAGCACCGATTTCAAAGCCGGTTCCTTCCTTAGGGAAAGAAACAACTAGTGGGTTTCCGCGCAAGATTGCAGCGGTGCAGTCATGTGAGAAAACAAGACCTGTTGCTACTTCACCACGACCAAGTGGGCCGGTTGGACCAGCACCGCTTCGGGTGTAAGAAAGTACGTTCTTGTTTAGATCCTTCATGTAGTCAATTGCTGCATCCTCTGAACCAAGACGAAGCACCTGTGTGTACAAAGCTGTGTAAGCGGTTCCAGAAGTACCTGGGTGCGCCATCATGATGTTGCCTTTGTACTTTGCGTTCAACAAATCATTCCAACTTGTCGGTGCCTTTAGGCCGAGACGCTTCAACTCATTTGTATTTGAGCAGAAACCGAGTGCTCCCATGTAAACGCCGGTCCAGTATCCATCGGCATCTTTATGTTGTGACTTCAACATGTTACGTGTTGGTGATTTGTATGTATCCAAGACACCTTGAACGCGACCGGAAATATAAGTGTCATTCGGTCCACCATGCCAGACATCAAACTCTGGGTTGTTCTTAGATGCGACCAAACGAGTCAAGCCTTCGCCCGCTGAGAGACGAATAAATTTGGTTGTGATTCCAGTTTTCTTCTGGAATGCAGATGTCATTGCTACGCACCATGCTTCTTGCGCGCCGCAGAGAACATTTAGAGTTCCGGAAAGTTTGCGACCTTGTGCGTACTGAAGATTTCCATTTACACGTTCACATGTATAGGTAACTCCAGAGATGGTACGAACCTGACCTTCTTGTGCGCACTTGCTTCCCTTTAGTTCACGAGCTGCTTGAGCAGGAGCGACCACAGATAGAAGTGAGAGGACTAGAGCAGAGAGCGCACCGAATGCGATCAACTTTGATCTTTTCATTCTTGCCTTTCATAAATACGAGGGAGTACTACTTAAAACCCACCCTAACAGGGCAGGCGAATAAAGTCATGAATGCGACTAGAGGAGGAGAGCAATGAAGATAAAGAATGGGTAACTTTTCCGGATTTGCCTGGTGGGGCGGGTCGGGCTCGAACCGACGACGACCGGATTATGAGTCCGGGGCTCTAACCAACTGAGCTACCGCCCCCAGAGGTTGAATGTTAGCCGACTTGGCCAGGGAGCTTTGTCTGAATTTGATCTCGAAACAACGACATAACGACCGCTAGAGTAAGAAGAAACATCAAAATGGCGAGCAACATTACTAAGACTCCCGGGTCATCTGATTGGGGAGCAATCAACACAATCAACCCTACGGGAACTGCCGAAGCAAATTTGAATGTGGCCACAATACTTGTAACCCAACTAAAACATTCAACTGTGAAGAATTCATTTTTTTGCATGTAATTCAATATCTTCCAAATTGAAATCAACGCGTATTGCGCAGCAAACAGCCACAGTGCCACAAGCGAAGTTAATGCGATTTGCAGGAAAAGCTCAATGCTGTCTTGTTGGCGCATGTAATTGAATTGTCCGGGGAATGAAAAAAGTTGCAGCACGGAAATAATAATGAAAAGCGCTAGAGTCGATAAACGAGCAAAATTAATTCTCCATGCCATGTCCAAGTATTACACGACTTATAGAAATCTAATTTTAACCAATTTGATTTACAGTCAAAATTGTTCCAGGAATCGTGGGGGCACCGCGTGATCCATTGGCGCTCGCACCTGAAAGAATTTGCACCCCTGTACCGTTGGCTACAATCATAAGTTCAAAGTAATCATTTGCTGAGGCGTTAACAAAAAAGTTCCAAGCAATGACAGCTCTCTCACTTTCTGTCGCAGTTCCAAGATAGACATCGGTTGAAGAATTCGAAACATATCCGGCTCCAACCGTGTTCCTATTTTTTGCCAGCCAAATAGTGATGAATCGAGATTGATTCCCGGGGTTGTAGATTTGCGAGGAGAACTGAATGTTGTAAATGCCTGTGTTTGCAAATGTAATTCTAGTTTTTGATCCCTCTAGGCCATTTTGCATAGAAACACCATCAGAGACATCTGTGGTGTTTAGCGGAATGGCGATTGAAGTTGTCAGGATCTCGACCGTAGATGTATCGAAGAACGATCCATAAAAACCCATGTTTGTAATGCCAGCAGGTCCCTGCGGACCAGTTGCACCAGTTGCTCCAGTTGCACCAGTTGCACCGGTATTTCCGATTGGTCCTTGCGGACCAGTTGCTCCAGTTGCACCGGTATTTCCGATTGGTCCTTGCGGACCAGTTGCACCAGTTGCGCCGGCATTTCCAGTTGTCCCTTTAAGTGAAATCGATGCAGAAGGCCATACAGTTTGAGATAACTTGGGTCCATACAATTCAAGCGTTAACAAATCCAAATATAAGTCGCCGCCGTTACCAAGATCTTTTTCCGGTGGACCCTTTCCCGAAAGCAACGATGAACCATCTTTGCCTGCGGGCGCTATAAGAGAAATTCCCGCCCCCCAAACTCCATTGACTCTAGGGCCGTATAGCTTCATGTTGGATACTTCCATGTAGAAATCGCCATCATGTCCATCTTTGAAATCAATTGGCGACTTTGATCCGTTAAGAATTCTGCCGGAGCTTAAAGCCTGATTCGGCAGTTGAACTTTAACGAGCAATTCACCTTTTTTGCATTTAGTCACGTTTTCTGAAACCAATCGAGCTTTACCGGTTTTTGTATTTACACAGTTCTTAATTAGGGGAGGTGTTTCAGAGGAATTTGCGAATGGGGCTGCAACGATGGATGAAAGCAGAGCAATAACCAAGAGTGAGGGCTTCAGTCGCACCCGTTGATACTAGTTTTGTAGCAAAGTTTTAAATCTCAAAAGTCAAACAGATTCAACTCGATTTTGTCTTCTTTAGACGTGTTTCCCAAACGGACATAACTGCAAGAATCATCGCGAATCCGAAAATCAAATCTTCAAAGGGCGCTCCGGCAATTCGAAGTCCCATTATGGAATCTGAGTTATAAATGACAATCTCACGACTTGTGAGCCACCAGTTTGTTAGAAGTTGAAAAGGAAGGATTATGGAGTAGCTGAGCCAAAATCTAAGAGTAGAAAGTAGAGAGTTTTTAGTTACGAACATGTCAAAGAAAATCGTGATGATCAGGGCATAAACCGTAATCTGGGTGTACGAGAGTTCAAACCTCACTTCGAAAACCTCTTCATGATTACTTTTACGCCTTCCAATGTGAGGATCGCAGCTAGAGGAATAATAAAAAAGAAAAGGTATTCCTCGAGGGGTACTTCAAAAGGGCCGTAAATTCCAAGGGTTTGATTTGAATCAAAGGTCCAATGCTTTTGTTTTATTGCGAAGGCATCCCAGGCTAAGAAAAAAATGCTTACCGGCAATATTGCCGAGAAGGCCAATAAAGGTCTTCGCAAAACTCTTATCCGGAAGGCAAACTCCAACCACCAAGACCCAAAAATCACAAATGCCAACATGGCAAAGTAGGACCAGTTTTCAAGTGCTAGCCCTTGCGACATTTCAGTAGTTTCTCACAATAGCTATTGGTTTTTGCTACCTTGAGAGCATGTCTGCTGCACAGGCACGGATTTTCGTTCGCACTAGGGATTTTTCAACTTGGTCTGTAGCTGCGGTGGTTCTTTTATCATTTCTATTTTCAGGCCTGATTGAAAGCTCAGACATAACCTGGCAAGTAGTAATTGCCTTGATCGCATTAGCGGTAGGTATTCCTCACGGCGCTTTAGATCATTTAGTGACTCTGCCCCGGGCATCAATTGGAAAAATGATTACCTTTATCTCAATCTATGTCTTGATTGCTCTCTTAGCGGTTCTAGCTATTCTAAATTGGAATGTCTACGGATTTATCGGTGTAGTTGTAATGAGCGCTCTGCATTTCGGAGTTGGTGACAGCGCCTTTATCAATGAGTTGGATCGCGCCGCAGGTAGACCGCGAGCAAAAAGAGTTTCACAGATTCTTTATGCGGCGAGTGCCGGGATGCTGCCGGTGGTAATTCCATTAACGAACGAAGAAAGCACTTCCGCCTTGGCCGCTGTTAATTCAGATCTAGTGAATTGGCACGGTGGTTGGAATCAAGAGTTGACTTATCTAGTAACTATTGTCTATGTCGTTACAGTTATGGCATTAGTTACAACTGCTAGATGGCGCGACTTGATTGATATCAATCTACTTCTGATTCTGGCTTTCTTTACGCCGCCGTTAGTAGCGTTCGCTGCCTATTTTGGTTTGTGGCATGCGATGCGCCATACCGCGAGACTAACGTTGAATCTTAAGAGTTCTCAGCAATCAATCAGGGAGAACAAATCCGGAAAAGCATTCATTCAGGCGGTCTTGCCAGGTACCCCAGCACTTGTGGGCACTTTCATAGTGTCGCTCGGAATTGCTTTGCTGACACCTGGAAAACTTAGTGATGAGTTTTTGTGGCTCACACTGGTAGTGGTTTGGGCTCTAACGGTGCCGCACATGATGGTGACGGCCAGACTAGATAAGGCGGCTCTACGTTGAAAAAGATAATCCTGACTTTATTTTTGGCTCTGCTCCCGATTGCTCCGGCTCAAGCCGCTCCGGTTTATGTCTTTCCGGTGGCCAACTGCAAAGCAACCTACGGTAAATATCATCATGACTATCCAGCTACTGATATTCAAGCGAAATTGGGATGTGCTTTTGTGGCGCCAATTAATGGAGTTGTCGAAGATGTAAATAGAAAAGATCGTTGGAGTGGCAAAACTAATTTAGGTCAAGATCGTGGCGGATTATCAGTTTCAATAATTGGCGAAGATGGAGTTCGTTACTACGGCTCACATCTATCAAAGATTGAAGTAGGTATTGCGCCTGGCGTCGTAGTCACGGCCGGTCAGAAATTGGGTGAAATTGGTTCTAGTGGAAGTGCGCGCGGTACCAAGCCTCATCTGCATTTTGGAATTTCATATCCAACTATGCCTGGTGACTGGGAGATCAGACGAGGAGTTTTGTATCCCTGGAGGTATTTAGATGCTTGGAAAGTCGGAAAAGATTTATCACCCGTAAAAGCGATTGCAAAAGCTAAAGCAAAAGCTGGAAAATAAAGTTTAGAAAATAAAAAAGCCCCGGTTGCCCGGGGCTTTTTTACAACTAGTTATTTGGTTTAGTTGGCAGTTACTTGATCAGCCTGAGGACCCTTTGGACCTTGGACTACTTCAAATGAAACTGACTGACCTTCTTCAAGGGACTTGTAGCCATTTCCCTGGATTGCGGAGTAGTGGACGAATACATCCTGTCCGCCGCCATCAACAGCAATGAAACCAAAACCCTTTTCAGAGTTGAACCACTTAACTGTACCTGTTGCCATTTACTTTCCTTCGGTATTTTTTGGGGACAAACGTGAATTCCACGTCCGCCAGTCTTTCCGTTCTACAGCGATACCGATTCAAGCAAGAGCTATCAAGCGGGTACTGATAAGCGTTGGACTAGAGCGCAGCCTACCCTGAATAAATAGGTATAAAAAGCTGGGGGATAAGTATCCCCTTGAGCTCAAAATCAGGCTCAAAAGTGCAGATGTTTGGGGAGTTGCGGGCCTTGGTTGAGGTTTATGAGTTGTTTCTCAGACACAGATTAGATGAATGAGGGAACTGCGTCGGTAAGCTTTTGGCATGAGCGAAAATGAAAATCAAAAATCTATTTCTTTAATTATTGCATCGGCAATTATTGCTTTGGCAATGGGCTTAGGTTTAACTCAAGTTGGTAATGGATTTGCAAGTCGCTCCAATGAAGGCATAACAGTCACCGGTTCGGCTCGAGTGAGTGCAACTGCCGACAAAGCGGTGTGGCCATTAAACGCAGAACAAATTGCGCCAACACTTACTGAGTCGGTTCGAAAAGTGGAAACCGCAACCAAGTCTGTAACTCAGTATCTAACAGATGGTGGAGTTTCTGCCGACTCAATTGAATATGGATCAGTATCTGCTTACCCACAAGAAGAGTATTCAAATGGAAATAGCACAGGAAGAATTTTGAATTATCGAGCTTCAAGAACAATTACAGTTCGAAGCGACGATGTCCAATTGATTGCCAAGTTGAGTAATGGCATTGGCGCCTTGTTGCAATCTGGTGTAAGCGTTACTAATTATGGACCGCAGTTTTATGTTTCAAAGTTGAGCGAGTTACGTCCTAAATTGTTAAAGCAAGCGATGCAAGATGCTCAAGTTAGAGCAGAAGCAATCGTCAAAGCAACTGGCGGAAAAGTTGGGAATGTAATGAGTGTTCGTTCTGGTCCATTCCAGGTAACTTCGCCATACTCGGTTGATACCTCATCTGGCGGTTATTACGACACGCAAACAATTGAAAAGACAATAACCTCAACAGTTACCGTCATGTTCAACGTTGATTAGTGACGGTTAATTAACCAAATCTGAACGCTCATCGCCTTAACCAGCGTTGAATCACTTGGCTTTTTCAAGGTTGG